>OLQB01003121.1_pt1 | contig 10182 bp, 8 predicted proteins | sample 1672681 | NCBI WGS metagenome assembly OLQB01 (sample SAMEA3136713, study PRJEB25190) | human gut metagenome | reverse complement strand
CAAAATCTCCTTATTGGGCCAATTTATGTGGAAATGATGCTGGAGATGAACAAATTTTAGAAAAAGAGACTAATATAGAAGAATTATCTATATTAGCGATAAGTAGTTAATTAACGATTGAAGTCCTGACGAAAAATTGACGAAAAAAGTATTGGTGAATCAATATAATATGTATAAATGGCTAAATATGGAATGTAATCAACTAATGAATGAAGCTATATATGTATGATTTATGTCTCGTACCGTCGAGTTCGAATGATAGGGAATTTTCGAAAAGCGCTTAACCAAGCGCTTTTTTGGTGCCGTTTTTAAATTTTGACCCCTGCCGCAGTGCGTGCAGAAGACACGCTGTACTCTGATAATGATGAATTCAGGACTGTCAGGGACACAGATCCTTCTGGGATACCGGCCGTAAAAGACAAGGGAGCAGGATTCACAGAAAGGACATGGAAAGGAAGAAATACAGGAACAGCATCTTCTGATTTCAGAATCATACTGGCTTTGAGAAATGATATTGCATTTTGATGATTTAAAAGATATCATGTAGTTGTTTGAAAGACAGCAGAAGACTGAGCGGCAACTCATATGGTCTTCTGTTTTCTTTTTATCCTTTCCGTAAAATGATGATTACTAATACAATCATAAAAAAAGATGCATGGAAATGCACCTCAAAATATTTGAACGTTGATTTTTCATCAAGACCTCATGAACATCATGTTATTTTGGAATATGTCAAAACCATTTTTGGATATTCGTTTTTATTTCAGAAATCCAGTGCTTGATGCAGAACAAATCAAAAAATATACAAAATTCTCTGCCTGAATCAGTTCCTGAGAAAGTATCTGGAATATGGTTTATTTTTAAAGTATTTATAATGATAAATACGTCATTTTTGATGGGTGTGCATTTTCTGGCAAGTTCAGAGATTATTAACTCTTTTCTATTTTTATTGTGTCTGTATGAACATTTTTTAGTACAATTCTATAGATGAAATACAGAATTCACGAAATAGCAAAGATGCTGAACATCTCTTCACAATTATTACGGTATTATGAACAGAACGGACTGATTGCTCCATCAAGAGATGAAAATGGTTATAGATATTACACCCCTGAAGATATCCATCGTCTTACAGGTATTTTAAGATATAAAAATATGGGCTTTTCCTTAAGTGAATGTAAAGCATTAATGTATTCTTGTTCCCTTGAAGAGACAATAGCAAAACAATCCAGGCAATATAATCTCTATGCATGGAATCTTTTGAAACAGCAATGTATTCTGGAAACTTCTATGGAAAGATTAAAGGAATGGGAAATGTACAGGGAAGGTAAGTGTAAAGAAGTCTTTGTGCAAAGTCCGGACATTCTTCGCATTACTTTAAACACACCACAGAAATCCAATAAGGAAATTATCAACCTGATGCCTGTTTCTTTTATCTGTCCATTATTGGATTTGGAACATGCGAAAGAAATTGACTGGGGATTTGCCATAGAGAAACAATATCTGGATAGACTTGGTTTACCTGTTTTACAGGCGTATGAACATATCTCTGGGGCCGTCAGTCTTTCCTTTGTTGCAGAAACTATGGGGAATACGTATCTGAGTAAGGAAATGTTCCTGCAGAAAAAAGAAGAACTGGAAAAGCATGGCTATCATGTGAAAGGAAAAATATGGGGTCAGACCATTGGAAATTACCTGGATGATAAGCAAGTACATCATCGTCTTCATCGCTTCTATATGCCTATAGAAACCATTTCCGATTGACATTACAACTATTGTAGGGTTTATAGTTTTACTGTTAGTTTGATCATTAACAGTAGGAGGGAAAAATGAAAAAGCTAGTCACAACATTAGTATGTTCCTTGATGCTTCTTTCAGGCTGTGGTACAGGTTCTAAATCTGCAAACACATTCAAAGCCGGAACTTACACAGGAACAGGTGCAGGCAGAAACGGTGACATTACAGTAGAAGTTGTCTTAACAAGCGACAAAATTTCATCTGTAACAGTTACAGAACAAAGCGAAACAGAAGGTATTGCTGATCCTGCACTGGAAAAGATTCCACAGGAAATCGTAGATGCACAGGGTTTGGGAGTAGACGTTGTCAGTGGCGCTACATTTACAAGTAACGGTATTCTTGAAGCAGTAGAAAATGCATTAAAAGAAGCAGGTGCTGATGTAGATGCATTAAAGAATGTATCTGCAAATAAAGAAAAAGGTGAAGATACTGAAGAAACAACAGATGTTGTTGTTATCGGTGGAGGAGGAGCAGGTATTGCTGCTGCAGCAAGTGCTGTGGAAAATGGTGCTTCTGTCATCCTGGTAGAAAAAACATCTGCTTTAGGTGGTAACACTTTAGCTTCCGGTCTTGCAATGAACGCTGCAGATCCTGAAATGGAAAACACATTAGATGCTTTAAATGGTCAGGATACTACTTTAAAAGCAGTACTGGATTATAAGGAATCTGATTTTGGAGAATATGCAGACACTCTGAAAACATTAAAAGGTCAGATTCAGGAATATCTTGCAGGAGATACTTCCAAAGAATTTGATTCTACAGAATGGCATATCATTCAGACATATATGGCTGGAAAACGTACAGACCTTGATGGTAATGAAATCAGCGGTAAATATGATCTTGTAAAAGTATTATGTGAAAATTCTCTGGATACATGGCACTGGTTAGGTGACACTGTAGGTGTTGCTTTAAGTGATAAATTAACAAGTCCTGTAGGTTCTTTATGGATGAGAGCACACGGCTTTGAAACAAAACAGGGTGTATTTACTTCTTCTGAAGAATACATTACAAAGAATGGTGGGAAAGTATTATTAAATACAGATGCCAAAGAGCTGATTATTGAAAATGATGAAGTTAAAGGTGTGAAGTGTGAAAAAGAAGATGGTTCTACTTTAACTATTCATGCGACAAATACAATCATCACAACAGGTGGTTTCGGTGCCAATGGTGCAATGGTAAAAGAATACAATACTTATTGGCCTGCCATTCCTGAAGATATCAGAACAACTAACGTAGCAAGTGCTACAGGAGATGGTATCACTTTAGGCTTACAGGCAGGAGCAAGTCTGACAGGTATGGGTATGGTCCAGTTAATGCCTACAGCAAGTGCTGTTACAGGCCAGCTTGCCGATGGTCTTCTTGTTCCATCTCAGTACTATATGTTTGTAAACCAGGAAGGTGAAAGATTCGTTAATGAATATTCTGAAAGAGACAAGCTCGCTTCTGCTGCTTTATCTCAGACAGACGGTGTGTTCTACCACATTGCTGATCAGAATATGATTCCAGTTTTACATAATAAAGCAACTCAGGAACAGGTAGATGCTATGGTAGAAAAAGGAATTATCTATAAAGCAGATACTCTTGAAGATCTTGCAGAACAAATAGGATGTCCTGCAGACACTTTAAAATCATCTGTAGAAAAATATAATTCTTATGTAGATGCAGGTGAAGACCCTGATTTCGGTAAGAATGTATTTGGTAGCAAGATTGAAACAGCTCCGTTCTATGCAGTTGTTGAAAAGCCAAGTGTTCATCATACAATGGGTGGTTTAACTATTAATACTGATGCTGAAGTGTTAAATGAAGATGGCAATGCTATTAAAGGCTTATATGCTGCAGGTGAAGTAACAGGCGGTATCCATGGCGGTAACCGTGTAGGTGGTAATGCTATTGCAGATATCATGGTGTTCGGTAGAATTGCCGGCAAGAACGCTGCCACAAATAAATAAGTAAAACATTTAGAAGTTTTGTTCATTTAAGAACAGAGTGAAAAATCATTCTGTTCTTTTCCTTTTTATTGCTCTTGTGATAAATAAGATTCGTTAACTCTTTAAACATAGAAAAGGTGTGTCAAATTTTTGACGTTTCTTAATGAGCAAACAGGGTAGAGGCTGATTGCATATTGAAAATAAGTTTTAATTGTTAGAATAATAGGCTCTTCTAATATCGTTAATCATTCATGTATACTTTAGTCAGAAAGATAAATCGGAAGATGAAAATAGATGGTAGGAAGCAATGGGGTTAATATTAAAATGTAAATGTAAAAAATGCGGATACACTTTTAAAGCATTCGTTGGTATTGATATGATGTACCCTAAAACGTATACTGAAACAGTTAATAAAATGAAAGAAGGACAATTTGGTCTGCAGGGGAAAGAATTCTTTGAGGCTTTTCCCCAAGGTGCCATTTCGTGCGAAGAAATAGTTGTACAGTGTGATGATTGTGGGGAACTTATGAATGTTCCAGATCTTTCACTATATGTTCCTGAAGGCAAAATTGATAATACAAAAATTGAAAGAAAAATTCCTTGGTCATCAGGTTTTTCTGGAGTAGGTTATGAGTATGTTACCTTGTCCGAATTAGATAAACACTATACACTGTATGAAAGGTATAGTCATAGATGCTCTAGATGTAATGGTCATACATCAGTAGTTCCTGGCTTTTCAGAGCGTATGAATAAAAACATAGACAGACATGTTAAATGCCCCGAATGTGGTTCAATTATGGAGATAGCTATTGAAGGAGTGTGGGATTGACCAAAGAGTAATTTCCAGTTTATCGCATTGTATATAAAAATAAGATCCGTTAACTTTTATTTATCTATGAAATTATTTTTTCTGCCTAGATGCTTTCAATTATTTCGCTGAACTTTGAAAAATTTTCTGCCTGGATCAGTTTCTGAGAAAGATCAGAATCGCGGATTATTTTTGAAAACTTTGTATAGAATATTGGACTGATTTCTCCTCGATTGCAGATAAGGAATATCAGCTGGACCTGTTTTGTTTTCCATAGCACAGGTTTATCAAGACGGAAAACAGAAATGAATTCTGGAATATCTGACATGTCGATTGGATGAGGTATGGCAATTCTGCTGTCATATTCAGTACTTGCCATATTTTCTCTGCTTTCCAGTCTTTCAAGAAAGTCATCAGGAAGCTTTATGAATTGCTGAATCAGATCAGTACCTTTCTGAAATACTTCTTCCCTTGAATCAGCAGAAATATCAAAAAACAGATATTCTTTCAGCACAATGTTGTTCATGATCTTTGAAGACAGCTGATTGAATGCAGTACGAATCGTATTGATGTCATTCTCATTGATATATGGCGAGATATAGATGGTATTTGACGGAAGAGCACTGTTTTCATCAGCTGTGCAGAGAACAACATGGAAGTCAGGAAGATAGTAGTTTTTTATTTCACTGACAGGTGCAAATACGATTTCATTGATCCTGTCCTGGAAATGCTGATTGATCTTGTAGCTGAGCATATGGAAAACACTTGATGTCTTTTCACAGATGCACAGTACGTTGTATTTCAGGTTTTCCGATTCCTTTCTTTTTTCAATGGCAAGCTGGAGATGAAGTGCAAAGTATGATATTTCAACTTCGGTAATATGGATGCCCTGATTTTCCAGAAATGACAGTCCAGTTACTGAGAGGTCATATGCATAAGGAAATTCACTTTTGATGTTATTCAGTTCACTTTTTTCAATCTGCATGTCATTGTTGACTCGATTCTGAAAAGGAACGATATGATTTAAAAGACTGGTCCTGAGCTCTTCATCATTAAAGAAGTCTTCATCAGCATATTTCCATATATTTCTGAGAAAACGGTTATAGAACAGCATTGCTGAATCTGTAAGTGTCACCTGAAGTTGTTCGTGGCCGAGAAAGCGCTGCTGGCCGCTGATGTGCATGGAGAAATAATAAAGTTCGTTTTCTGGAAGATGGATGTTCAGTCTGCCGGCCATTTTTTTTATGATTTCTCTCGATGCGACAAATTCGATCTTTGACTTTGCTCTGTCCAGATTCAGATCATTCGGCAGTTCAATTGGATTGTTGGTCTCAATTCTGTTGATTGCAATAAGAGCATGAAGTGTAAGGGAATTGATGCTTTCAGATGATACTGATATGTTGAACTGTTCAAGAGTTCCTGCAATGATATCATGGATGATTTCTTTTTCATTGCTGCTGATGGATGTATTTGCAAGAGTATTGGCTATGTATTCTGATTCCTTACATTCTCTTGCAAGGCATCTGCGGATGTCCTTCTCATCACCTTCGATACGGTATCCGTTGAAATGTGAATTTGAAAGATGCAGAGAGTAATTATCAAGTACAGGATTCAATTCCTTGAAAATGAGCCGTGTCAGAGAAGGAGAAGAACTGATTTCATCGGAAAGATCATAGATACTGATGTATTCATCAGTCGTGATCAGTCTTGTGAGTACATATCTTTTTCTTGTTATTGGATCATCAAGAAATGAATTGCTGTTGTATCTGTTCATGAACTGCTTGAACAGAGCCTGGTCTGTGATTTCAATGTTTGAACCGACACGCTGTCTTGTTATCAGCTGCGCACCATGTCCTTCCAGTATGATCTTAAGCTGTGCAGTATATTTCTGGACGGTCTTTTCAGAAACCCCAAGTGAAAAAGCTAGTTTCTTTGCTGAAACTGGCTCTTTTTCAGATAGAAGGATCATCAACAGCTGCTGGTCAATACGCATACTTAAATATTATAATTAGAAACATTGATATAAGCACGTTCAAAAATGTAATCTTGCTTTAAAGAAGTTCCTTTTTAAATGCGAACATGATTACATCTTGAAAAAAATGGAACTGTTAAACTGAGTTCATAGAAAGAGGAGTTATGGATAAAGTCAGTATTTTGCTGGTATGCGCCGGTGGCAATTCAACAAGCATTCTCGTAAGAGACATGCAGCGCAATCTGAAAGAAAACGAAGCATGGCATATTGATGCAGATGCAGTTGAAAATCTTCACAATGTAATTGGCAAATATGACTATATTCTTGTGGCACCACAGATCCAGTTCCATTTTGCAGAGATAGAACAGATGGCAGATGAATTTGGAGATATCAAGGTAATCGCGATTCCAAGTTCAGACTTTGCATCATGTGACGGCAGAAGAATAAATGATCTTGTTCGCAGATCCATGACCCCGCTTGCTTCAAAAATTGAAAGGGGATCAAAAAAAATGTCTGAAACATCAAAAACTAATGGACTGATGGAAAAACTCAGTGACTGGATGATGGAAAAGCTTGTTCCTGTAGCCAACAAGATTGGCAATCAGCGTCATCTGGCAGCAGTAAGAGATGGACTTACTATCATCATTCCTGCAACAATCGTAGGAGGCTTTGCAATTCTGCTTGCAGTACCTCCAGTACCGGCTTCTATTACAGAACCATCTAATTTCTTCTATGCATTCCTTCTTGCATGGAAATCATGGGCGGCAGCAAATAATGCTATCCTGATGACACCGTATTCTCTTACAATCGGTATTATTTCACTCTATGCTGTATGTGGCGTCTCATATATGCTTGCTTCACATTACAAGATGAATTCTTTGAACAACATGGTAAGTGCACTGCTCGTATATCTCGTTATTTCAGGATCACTTGATATTGAAAATAAAGCACTCAGTATAGGAAGACTTGGAGCCGGCTATATGTTTGCGGCTATGATTACTGGAATTCTTGTAGTAGAGATTACACATGCATTCGATGTACATAATATCAAGGTGAAACTGCCTGCATCTGTACCTCCAAATGTTGCTGGACCATTCAATGTCCTGATTGCACTTGTTTTCAACGTCGTTCTGTTCTCTGTTGTTAATGCATTGCTCACTTCATTCACTGGTGGTGGTATTCCAGATCTTATCTATACGATCTTTACACCTCTCATGCATGCAACTGGTTCATTGCCTTCTATTCTGTTTCTTTCTACATTGTCTGGATTGTTCTGGTTCTTTGGCATTCATGGAGACAATATGATGAGTGCCGTTATTACACCAATCACAACAGCTGCGATTGCTGCAAATGCTGAAGCCATGGCAGCTGGACAGCCACTTCCATACATCTATGCAGGTGGAATGACAGCTATCTTTGGCGGATGGCTTGCCGGCAACTGTGCAATGAATATCTATCTTCTGCTGTTTGCAAAATCTTCAAGAATCCGTTCACTTTCCAAGGTTGCAGCTGTACCGGCATTCTTCAATATTGCTGAACCATATGTATTCGGTCTTCCTGAAGTATTGAATCTGTACTTCTTTATTCCTAGTACGATCTGCAACACTCTAAACGTTACGGTATATTATTTCCTTGCATCAGCAAATATTGTTGGAAGAGTGTATATTTCCATGCCGTTTACAACTCCGGCACCATTGCAGGCATTCCTTGCAACAGGTGGAAATGTCCCAGCACTGATTCTTTCACTTGCACTTCTAGCAGTAGATTTGGTGATTTTCTTCCCATTCATGAAGGCATATGACAATTCAATCATTGCTGAAGAAAAGGCTGCTGAAAATAAATAAATGAATTTCAGGGGGGAGACGAAGAGTCTCCCTGCTATTGTTGGAGGATTTATGGAATTCTATAGAAATGAAAAGGTAACTGAACATATTACAAGAATACGCACTTTCTTTGATGATGCCTGCATGTATTACGTACGTGGTGAAAATAGCGGTCTGCTGATTGATACCGGGTACGGCTTTGGACATCTCAAAGAATATGTTGATGAACTTGCCCATCAGCCGTATGAGGTTGTCATCTCTCATGGACATCTGGATCATGCAAATGGTGCTGGTGAATGGGACAAAGTATATATGAATCATAAGGATATCGCTCTGTATCGTGAACATTCATCAGTGAAAGGAAGAAAAGATTTTTTAAAGCAGTTTGTTCAAAATATAGAGAGCTATGATGAAGACTTATTTATAAAGGAATATAATGCTTCTTTTGAAGATTTGGAAGATGGTCAAACATTTGATCTAGGGAATATAGATGTAGTTGCTTATACTGCACCTGGACATACAAAAGGAATGATGGTCTTTCTTGTAAAACAGGATAGAACAATTGTGTTTGGTGATGCCTGCGGAGTATTCACTTTATTCTGCACGCCTGAGTCAACCTCTCTTGAAGAGTATGTAGTAACTCTTGATAAACTGAAAGGACTCATGCCACAGTATGACAGAATACTTCGTCAGCATGGAACATGTGAATCACCGCTTTCACTTGTAGATGAAGATATTGATATCGTAAGATCTATTCTGGATGGAACAGATGATCATCAGCCGTATGAATTTAATGGAATTAAGTGTTTTATTGCAAGACGCATTGATCCGGAAACACGCGGTCAGAGAATTGATGGAAAAGAAGGAAATATCATCTATATTCCTGAAAAGATAAGAAAGGACTCGTGAAATGAAAATATCTGAGGTCATAGAAAAAATCAAAAACTACTCTCGCGGAATCGGAGAGGATGGCAAAAAAATCAATGATGAAAAGACACGTGATCAGGTCCTGTACGGGACAACTGATAAGGAGTGCACAGGTATCGTTACAACCTGCTTTGCATCAGTTGATGTAATAAAAAAAGCACATAAACTAGGAGCAAATCTGATCATTCCACATGAAGCGCTTTTTTGGAATCATGGAGATCATCAGGACTGGCTGCAGGAAGAAAAGAACAGTGTCTATCTCAGAAAAAAAGAACTTCTTGATGAATATGGAATCACAGTATGGAGAAACCATGACTATATTCATTCAGGACTTCCAGATGGAAACGGCGGATGGTATGACGGAATCTTCAAAGGATTTCTTCATGAAACAGAACTGGAAAAATACTATCTTCCAAAAATAGGCGCGACTGTACAGTATCGCGGCATGCCGATTGACCTTCTATTTCCAGAAGGAATCACGGTCAGAGAACTTGCTGAAAAGATCATTGCCGGAGCAAATCTGAATGGAATCAGAACTATTGGTGATCCTGATACGATTGTTCATAGAGTTGCTATTCCAATGCACTGTCTTGGATTTGCTGACAAGGAAACAATTTCGACTCTTGAACGTACAAATGTTGACTGTCTGATCACTCTTGAACTGATCGATTATACAGTAAATGAGTACATGAGAGATGGCATGATGCTTGGTGACAGCAAGGCAATTCTTGCGGTAGGGCATTTTAATGTTGAAGAACCGGGCATGAAATATATGCTGAAATGGCTCCCAGAAGCATTAGGAACAGATGAAGTATCTGCAAATTATGTACAGTCTGGTGACATGAATACATTTATTCTTAAATAAATATGAAAATCGGCTAATCTACAATCGTGTGGTTGCAGATTAGCTATTTTTGTGAATGAACA
>OLQB01003120.1_pt1 | contig 10184 bp, 9 predicted proteins | sample 1672681 | NCBI WGS metagenome assembly OLQB01 (sample SAMEA3136713, study PRJEB25190) | human gut metagenome | reverse complement strand
ATGCTGAAAGAGATAGAAGAGGCTATCGGGATTTATTTAGATTTGTTAGACGGACTAAAGCTTTAGTCCGTCTTTACCACTCATCAAGTAGAAAATCGGCTATATGCCGATGCTTAACCCCTTCAATATTATCTTGCCATAAATCATCCATACTAACCACATATTTAGGATAATGATCATCAATTGCCAGTAAAGGGGCAAACTCACGATCGATGGTTGCTTGCAAGCCTAGTTGATAAGTAACCTGCACATATATTTTCTCTTCACGCCTAATGGCTACAAAATCAACTTCTTTTTCATCCTGTTTACCTACATATACTTCGTATCCGCGGCGTTTCAATTCCATGCAAACCAAATTTTCGAGCATTCCCCCAATTAACCGGTCCCGATACCCCATCACAGAATAGATGAGCGAAAGGTCACTCACAAAATACTTTTCATTAGTTTGCAAAATTTCTTTGCCCTTGATGTCATAACGTGGAATACGTTGTATCACAAAAGCATTATTTAAAGCATCTAAATAATTGTAAATCGTATTGATATCCACTTTCCGTTGCTGACTTTTAAAATAGTCGGCAATATTCTTAGCATTCAATTTGTTTCCTATATTATCAAAAACAAACTTCACTATCCTTTCGAGCATTTCTACATTACGGATTCCATGCCGTTGAACCGTATCGGCTGGAGATGGGCGCGAAGCTTGTCGTCGACGGTGCCCGAGACCTCTACGCATTTTGGGGCGACAAGCTCGCACGGACTATCGCTCCGGCAGGCTCCAACGCTACGATCGTCAACCTCGCCAGCGCGGAATACGCCAAAGCTGTTCTCACCCGCCTCATCACCGATGCCACGGCCGTCACATGCCTCTTTGGCGAGGGCATCCGCAACGGCAAGCTCATCCAGCGCTCGACCGCCAGCAAAAAGGCGCGCGGCTCCATGGTGCGGTGGATGGCAGAAAACAAGCTCGAGGATGCAAGCGAACTTACCGCATTCAACATCGGCTATCGGCACATCCCCGAACTTTCAGACAAAAACACCCTGGTTTTCATGAACGCGCAGGCACAATAGGCCCGCCGTTTCCAAACACCCCATTACTCCGCCAAGCCATCGGCCTTTGCAATCTCGCTCGTCGAGCCATCTTGGTAGGTAATCTTAACGTGCTCTACGTCGGATACCGTAACGCCCGACGGAGGTTCCAGACGCCACTCCGTCAGAGCGATATCCATCGTCGTGGGCACATCGCCCTGATCTTTGAGCTTCACCATGAGTGTTTTGAGCGCCTCATCAAACGTCACGCGTTCGATTTCTTCACCCGGAATAGACCCGCCGCTCAGCTGCAGTTGCACAAACTCGTCGCGCGGATACCAATAGTCGCCCGGCGCGGCAACGGTATTGCCGCCCGTAACCTTCACTGTCATGATCGGCAGGGCATCGTCGGCCTCGAACTCCCACGCAGTGCCGCCGCGACCACCAAACGTCCAGATACAAAAGGCAATCACCAGCACGGCAAGCACCGCAAAACCAATCGCAACAAGGCCATGGTGCGCACGGCTTTCCTCGGCCGATACGTCCCATTGCGTCTCTCGATATAGATGCTTGTCTTCCATGTTCGCCTCCCCACAGGCACGCTCGTTGGCCCAATCGTACCCATTCAGGCTATACTTGAGCCCATGACATAACGGGGAGCTAGCAGGACAAGACGGCAGGCTGAGATTGGGCGCGCCCGCCCTGACCCGCAAACCTGATATGGGTAATGCCAACGAAGGGAGCCGTGCCAATGAGCACACAGACCGAGCCCAAGCTCGTCACGCAAATCGACTTCGCCCGTGCCGGGCAGATCACGCCGCAGATGAAGGAAGTCGCCGAGCGCGAGCATCGCGACCCCGAGTACATCCGCGAGCGCGTGGCCGACGGCCGCATCGCCATTCCCGCCAACATCGTGCACATCAAAAAGGGTATGCGCGCCTTTGGCGTCGGTGAAGGGCTGTCCACCAAGGTCAACGTGAACTTGGGCATCTCGGGCGACAAGGCCGATGCCGCCGAGGAATGGAAGAAGGTCAAGATCGCCGAGGACTTTGGCGCCGACGCCATCATGGACCTCTCCAACTCGGGCAAGACGCGCCAGTTCCGCCAGCAGCTCATCGACGAGACGCCGCTCATGGTGGGCACCGTCCCCATGTACGACGCCATCGGCTACATGGAAAAGCCGCTGGTCAAGCTCACCAAGGACGACCTGTTCGAAGTCGTGCGCGCGCATGCCGAGGACGGCGTGGACTTTATGACCATTCACTGCGGCATCAACAAGTCGGTCACCAAGACCTTTAAGGAGACCGGCCGCCTGATGAACATCGTGAGCCGCGGCGGCTCACTGCTGTTTGGCTGGATGGAGGTCACCGGTAACGAGAACCCGTTCTATGAGTTCTACGACGAGTTGCTCGAGATTTGCCACGAGTACGACGTGACGATTTCGCTCGGCGACTCCTGCCGCCCGGGCTGCCTCTACGACTCCAACGACGCCACCGAGACCGCTGAGATGATCGAGCTGGGCAAGCTGTGCAAGCGCGCTTGGGCCGCCGGCGTCCAGGTCATGGTCGAGGGCCCGGGTCACATGGCGCTCGACGAGATCGCCGCCAACATGAAACTGCAGAAGCGCCTGTGCCACAATGCTCCGTTCTATGTGCTCGGGCCGCTGGTGACCGATATCGGCGTGGGTTACGACCACATCACCGCTGCCATCGGCGGCGCCATCTCCGCCAGCTCCGGTGCCGACTTCCTGTGCTACGTGACACCGGCAGAGCACCTATGCCTGCCCAACGCCCAGGATGTGCTCGACGGCCTCATGGCCACCAAGATCGCCGCACACGCCGCCGACATCGCCAAAAAGGTGCCCCACGCCCGCGACATGGACGACAAGATGGGCCAGGCACGCCGCAAGCTCGACTGGGACGCTATGTGGAAGTGCGCGCTCGACCCGGTTACGGGCAAGAAGCGCTACGAGGAGTCCCCCGCCGCCACCGAGGGCACTTGCACCATGTGTGGCAAGATGTGCGCCGTCCGCACCGTCAACAAGATCTTCGAGGGCACCACGATCGACCTCGGCATGGAGGACTAGCCCTGTCGCCGCGGCCGCTTCTGGCGGCGAGCTGGTGCCTGTCAATTGTTGACGTGTGAACATTTGCTTGCATTTGCGTAAAGATTGCATCGCCCGCCCGGGTTCGACATAGAGTCGGCCCGGGCATCTTTATAATGCTGGCTTATAGACCCATTTGATTCCGACCGAACAAGGGAGCGAACATGGATCGCAGTAAGGTACCTGCCGTTCTATCCATCGCAGGATCCGATTCCAGCGGCGGCGCCGGCATTCAGGCCGACATCAAGACCATCACGGCGCACCGCCTGTATGCCGAGACGGCCATCACCGCCATCACCGCACAGAACACCCTGGGCGTCACCGCCGTGCAGAACATCTCCCCGAATATTGTCGCGGCGCAGATCGATGCCGTTTTTGACGATATCCGCCCCAACGCCGTCAAGATTGGCATGGTTTCCTCTGCCGAGATTATCGATGTTATCGCCGACCGCTTGAGCGCTTGGAACGCGACAAACGTGGTCGTCGACCCCGTCATGGTAGCCACCTCGGGCGCACGGCTGATTGCCGAAGATGCCGCCGAGGCGCTCACCCGCCGCCTGTTCCCGCTAGCGACGGTTATCACGCCCAATATTCCCGAGGCCATGGCCCTGCTCGACTACGAGGTCGACTCCGAGCGCACGCAGCAAAATGCTGCCATGCTCCTCACCCGCCGCTTTGGTTGCGCATCCCTCGTTAAGGGTGGGCATCTTGTCAACGAGGCCAACGATGTACTGGCCGAACCCGCGCCACTCGATGACGAGGGCAACCATCTGGGAGATCCACTCACCACGTGGTTCCGCCACAAGCGCATCGAGACCGACAACACACACGGCACCGGCTGCACGCTCTCGTCCGCCATCGCCTGCGCGCTGGCCCAGGGCATGGATCTTGCCGACGCCGTCAACGCCGGCAAGGCCTACCTAACGGGCGCCCTCGCCGCCGGCTTTGATATGGGCAAAGGTTCCGGCCCCGTCAATCACATGTGGCAGTATTAAGATTCGCAGCCCAAACCACCGCAAAGGGGACAGACACCTTTGCGGTGGTTTGGGGTCGCGCTACTCACCGAGCATCTCTTGGAGCTTGGCCGCCACGGCGTGACCCAGGCTCTCATGGCTTTCGGGCATCATATGCAGATAGTCGATATCGCCCGGCTCGGCAAACTCCGCTGCATTCAAAAAGTCGCAGCCAAACTGCTCAGCCACATGCGCGTAGTACTCACCAAAATGTTCCGAGGCTTCTACGGAATGCTCGTCAAAATCGGTCATATATACGTCGGCGATCTGCGGCTTAATCTTGATAGGCGCCATCAGCAGAATGCGCGGACAAGGCGCAGCGTCGGTCCACGGAAACGCGCGGACGGCGCGAATCAGCGCCATGGCGCCACGGGCGATATCGGAAGCTGTCACGTTAAAGACCGTCTTACAGTCGTTGGTGCCCAGCATGATCACAATGGCGTCCAGCGGCTTATGGGCCTCGAGCAGCATCGGAAGTGCGCGGATGCCGTTAAGATTGGTGTCCAAATGGCACATGTCGTCGCGTACCGTCGTGCGGCCGTTGAGGCCTTCTTCAATTACATGCCAGCCCTCGCCTAGGTCACGTTGGGCCACGCCACACCAGCGCACATCCCGCGCATAGCGCACCGCGGTGCCGTCGCGCATGCCCGCCGGATCGTAACCATAGGTGTTGCTGTCGCCAAAACATAGAACGTTTTTCATCGTAAGCCCTTCCTTTAGTAAAAAGCCGACGGGAGCAGCCTCTCCCGCCGGCTCGACCTATCTGTCAGCATCTACCGATTACAGGTACTTGCGCCAGTCATCGTCATCCTCGTCGTCCTCGGCAGCAGCCTGGGCCTGCTCGGCGGCACGGGCGGCTGCGGCGCGGGCAGCAACCTGAGCATAGGACTCCTCGTTGCGCTCGGGGAAGTTTGCCAGCACGTGCTCGAACTTGGCGAAGTCCTCGTCCCAGCGCGTAGAGGGCACAGCAAAGAAGACCTGCTTGACCTTAAAGTCGCCCGACGCGAGCTCCTTGCGGAAGAGCTCGGCCACGGTCTCTGCGTCAAAGCCGTTGTTGTCGCAGCCCCAAGCGCCCAGCACGAGCTTCTCACGACCTAGCTCGTCGCAGATGGCAAGCACAAAGCGGATGCGGTCGCGCAGGGCATCCAGCAGAGCATCGTCGCTCACGCGATACTCCTGGCGGGCGCGCTTAACGTTGGGCGCGGCGGCCACGATCACGTCGGCGTATGCATGCACGTGGTTGCGGTCGAAGCGCACCGCAGGCACCACCAGCGCACGGTTTCGGTAAAGCTCGCAGTTGATGTTGCGGCGACGGTTCTCACCGTACCATTTGCGCTGCTTATCGAGAACGTTGTACAGATACGAATCGGCGCACAGCGTGGCCTCCTGGCCCAGATAACCCTGAATATAGCCACCGCCCGGGTTGGTAAACGAGGCAAAGGCGAGCACGGCCATGTCGCAGAACTGCGCATAGCCACGACCGTTGTCTAGGATGGCCTGCGTGGCGGAGGCATCGAGCACGGTGATCTCAGGCAGAACCGGAGCGGGCTCCTCAGCAGGCGCGGACTCAGCTTCGGCGATTTCCTCGGCAGGCTCCTCGACGGGCTCAGGCGCTGCCTCGGTCTCGGACGCTGCCTCGGTCTCGGGCGCCGCCTCGGTCTCGGCAGCCTCCGCGCCCTCGACGTCCTCGGCAACCTGTTCTTCGGTGGCCACAGCACTCTGAACCTTGGCCTTCATCGCCGCGACAAAGCCGGCAGGCATACCGTCAAACTCGCGAACACCGGCAAGCGAACGCTCGATATCCTTGGCGCACGCTTCGGACACAGTTGCCACGTGACGCTCGGCGGCCTTGGCACGGGCCTCGCGCTTGGGATTGGGCTGACCCGCTCGGTTGGACCTGCGGTTACGGTTCCTGTTGTCGACGTCTGCCATAAGTGGTCACCTTTCCTGTCGCTGCCGCTATCGGCTTTTCCCATCCATGATACCCCGCCGCGTACAAAAAAGACGGCCCCGAAGGACCGCCTTTCGCATCGATTTACACGCACGGCAAGCACCGCCGCAATTCGCCACTAGTCGCGACGGCCAAGGATGTTCAGGATGCGCAGGAACACGTTGATAATATCCACGAACAGGTTAGAGGCCATAAGCACGGCGTTGGGCAGCGTGGGCGGCACCGTCGTTGCCACATAGGTGTCGTAGCCGATGAAGCCAGCGAACACCACAATCACGATCAGGTCGGTGATGGACTGCGAGACGCCCATGAACATCAGCACGATCTCAACCAGAATAGTGGCGAGCAGAATGCCAAAACCGATGCCATATACGCGCTGGAAAAACTTGGGGAACGTCACGCCCAAGGCGCCAAAGACAAAGGTGATGGCGGCCGTGGCGATAAAGGCAGTGTTGATGGTGGGCAGGTCGTAGTTGGCAAGGCCAAACGACGCGGTCAGGCCAAAGGTACTCGCAAAGATTACGTAGCCCACAAGGGACAGGCCCACGGACTGCTTGCTGGCGGCGGCCGACATCATGACCATGCCGACGATGGTCAAAATAAATGAGCCAAAGACCAGCGGCAAAGCGGCGCCGCTCATCATCATGCGCGCAAACGACATGGTGCTCGTAAAGTAAGCACCGGCGCCCATGGCGCAAAAGCCCAAAAAGATCAGGACAGACATGACAAGGTTGCACGCGCGCGGCGACATCTCCTTGGCACGGCTTGCGCTGCTCTCGACGGGGCCGTTCTGATAGCCCTGGATATCGTTCATAGGTTCGTCCTTTCAAAAAGCGCCACAAATAACGGCGCAGTAGCTGACAAGATTCCTGTCATTGTACCCGAACGCCGTGCGTCCTTACCTACGGCGCTCGCCCTCAAGCGTACGATCAAACGCCCAGACCCACCAACGCATCACGTGGGCCTGCGAGCCATTTGGTCGTTCACGCGTCTGGTCCTCCAGATACAACTCGGTCGCATGCCCGCCAAAACGAACCTTATACGTTGCCGTACGAACACCGTGAACCGTTAAGCCAAAGCCCGTGGACGAGACAATCTCGTCAATCGTAAAGCAACGACCGTCGACCCAGCAGACGGTGACCGGCACGACCTGTCCGCCCGCGAGGATGCGAGCCACGACGTCCACATACTGCTTGTGCACGCGCCGAGTTTTGCCATCTGTCTGTCGATATTCCATGTCTCCTATTATCGAACGCATGTTTGCATGTTGTAAAGCGAACAGACTGTGGTTTTGGAGTGTCGTAGCAATCGCACGTGTCCGCATGGCGTGTTAGCAAAAAGAATACCCGCGGTCAACAGGACTAATATTCAATTTTAGTGCCAAAAATCCACTTCTCACGTCAGAACTCCGTTAAGAAACCCACAGGAGGTGATACGATTTATCATGTTTTTGTAACGTGCCTGCAAACTTCGAGAAAGCCCATATATGGACGTAACGTTCTCAACCTTCCTCGGCCAAATTGTGTCGAACCCAGTCCTTGCCGTCACCGTGATCCTCGCGCTCGGCGCCATCTTCGTCAACGGATGGACCGACGCGCCCAACGCCATCGCGACCTGCGTCACTACGCGTTGCATGCCCGCCCGCGCCGCCATTCTCATGAGCGCCGCATTCAACTTCCTCGGCGTGCTCATCATGACGCACTTTAACGCGAGCGTCGCCAACACCATCTCACATATCGTCGACTTTGGCGGAAACAGCACCATGGCGCTCGCGTGCCTCTGCGCGGCGTTGTTCTCCATCGTCGTCTACGGCGCCACAGCGTCGCGTTTTGGCATCCCCACCTCGCAAAGCCACAGCCTTATCGCCGGCCTGACCGGTGCCGCCATCGCCCTCGGCGGTGCGAGCAGCGTCAACGTCCACGAGTGGATGAAGGTCATCTACGGCCTGGCGCTCTCCATCGGCCTGGGCTTTGTCATGGGCTGGGTCCTGTGCAAACTCGTCTCGATTCTTTTCGCCGCCGCCAACAGGCGACGTGCCAATGTCTTCTTTAAATACGCTCAGATCGCGAGCGCTGCGGCCATGAGCTTTATGCACGGCGCGCAGGATGGACAGAAGTTCATCGGCGTGCTCTTTTTAGGCGTGGCCTTCGCAAACGGCCAGACCAGCGTCGGCGATGCCGGCATCCCCATCTGGATTATGCTGCTGTGCTCGGCCACCATGGGTATCGGCACCAGCGTGGGCGGTGAGCGCATCATCAAGTCCGTCGGCCAGAGCATGGTTAAGCTCGAGAAGTATCAGGGCTTCTCCGCCGACCTCGCGGGCGCCGCGAACCTGCTGCTTGCCACCCTTACCGGCATCCCCGTGTCCTCCACACACATCAAGACCTGCGCCATCATGGGCGTCGGTGCCGTCAAGCGCCTCTCGGCCATCAACTTCGGCGTCGTCAAGGACATGATGTTCACCTGGTTCTTCACCTTCCCCGCCTGCGGACTCATCAGCTTTGTCATGGCCAAGCTGTTCATGATGTTCCTCTAGTCAAACCGAACGTCCATCTGGACCGCAACACTTCGCCCACCCGTCTTCGCCTCGAAAGGACCCACCCATGGCTAAGAAACCCGATTCGTTCTACTTTGACAACTACGTCGCCTGCGCCGACCTCGCCGTCCAGGCCGCCGAGCTGCTTACCCAGATTTTTGAGAACTTCGATCCCGCGCAGATTCACGACATGCTCAATAAGATGCATGCGATTGAGCATGCGGCAGACAAGAAGCACCACGAGCTCGAAGACGCCCTGCTCACCGCCTTTATCACCCCGCTCGAGCGCGAGGATCTGGATCTGATGAGCTGCTCACTCGACACCGTGCTCGACCGCATGGTGTCCAACGGGGTTATCACGGCGGAGGAGGCCGACGCGGTGAAGGCCGAGCCCATCGAGCTGAACCCCTCCGAGCCCTCCATGACGGGCATTCTGGCCTACCCCTACTTCACGAGCTACGTGCGCAACCAGCTGACCAACCCCGAGGGCAAGTACGCCTATTCCACCTCCGAGCTGTTCAAGGGCGGGTTGAAGGTGATCACGACGCTGGATATCGAGGCCCAGACCGCCGCCGAAGAGGCTGCGGCCGAAAAGGAAGAGGAGGCCGGCGATCCCTTCGAGGTGGCCATGGCCGTTGTGAACCCCGAGAACGGCTACATCGACGCGCTGGTGGGCGGTCGCGATTACGAGAGCTCTCAGGTGAACATGGCCACGGGCGAGGGCGGCGCGGGCCGTCAGGCCGGATCGTCGTTCAAGCTGTTCACGCTTTTGGCGGCTATCAACGAGGGCATCGACCCGGAAACGCTCATCGATGCCGGCTACAAGGTTGATTTGGAGGGCGGCGAGCCTGTCTACAACAACGATAAGGCCGATTACGGCACGCGCACCATCAAGAGCGCTTTCGGCGTGTCGTCGAACACGGCGTTTATTCGCTTGCTTCTCTCCGTGGGCGTCGATAAGGTGATCGAGATGGCCCACGCCATGGGCATCACCTCCGATTTGCCGGCGGTGGCGGGCCTTACCCTGGGCATCGGTTCGGTCACGCCGCTCGAAATGGCTGACGCCTATGCCACGGTGGCCAACGGCGGCGTCCACTACGATCCGGAGTGCATCATCTCCATCGAGGACAAGAACGGCAACGTCATCGTGGACAACACCGACCCCACGGGCGAGCGGGTGTTCTCTCGCGAAGTGGCCCGGGCGGCCCTCGACTGCATGGAAGTGGTCATCGACAACGGCACCGGCAAGGCGGCTCGCCCCGATAACGGCCAGGAGGCCGGCGGCAAGACCGGTACCACCGACGACAAGAAGGACAGCTGGTTCTGCGGTGTGACCCCGCAGTACGCCGTGGCCATCTGGCTGGGCGACCGCTCCGACTATTCCGAGGCCCAGGCGACGACTACGACGGCGGCCAGCGTCTTCGGCGATTTCATCGACAAGATGATCTCCCCGACGCAGACGGTGAAGTTCTTCGAGGCGGAGAAGCCCGAGTACAAGAAGGATTACCGCGACGAGGACAACCATATCGGCGGCTACTACTCTTCCAAGAAAAA
>OLQB01003118.1_pt1 | contig 10190 bp, 8 predicted proteins | sample 1672681 | NCBI WGS metagenome assembly OLQB01 (sample SAMEA3136713, study PRJEB25190) | human gut metagenome | reverse complement strand
TAATACTGATGAGACTATTGATGTAAATTTAAGTAAAGATAAAGCTAATTTTAAGTATAATTTTTCTAGTGTTAGTAGTGGTAATGATAAGTTTACTATTAATATTTATCATTTGAAGAAAGATACTTGTAGTGATATATGTAATAGAACCGTTGCAAAGGAAAATAGTTCTAATGTATTTGATATTAATAGTTATGTTGAAAATGGTATTTTGGATACTTATTTGAATCAACAAACTAAGATTGTTACTTTGGGAGATTCTAATAATAAGATTAATCCTAATATGTTTATAGGAGAAGCTAGTACTACTGGAATTCATTCTTCTACGATTGGTACAATTAATGAAGAGGATATATTTTATTTGATGAGTAGAGGTATTGATTATGAAACCGCTATTAAATTAATTATTAAGGGAATGATTATTTCAAATATTAACCCAGATATGGAATATAGAGAAAAGATACTTGAACTTTTAAATGATTTAGGAGGTGAATAAATGAATAGAAATGATTTTGAATTACTTAATAAAAATATTGTTTATTTTGATAATGGGGCCACTACTTTAAAACCTAAATGTGTTAAAAATGCTATTTGTAATTATTATACGGAATATACCGCTAATGCACATAGAGGAGATTATAGTCTTAGTGCTACTGTTGATAGTTTATATGAGGGTACTAGAGAAAAGATTCGTGATTTTATTAATGCTAAAGAAACTTCTGAAATTGTTTTTACTAGTGGTACTACTAATAGTATGAATATGATTGTTAGTGGTTTTTTCAGAAATTATCTTAAACGTGATGATGAGGTCCTTGTTACTTTGAGTGAACATGCTTCTAATATTTTACCTTGGTTTATGCTTCAAAAGGAAATTGGAATTAAAGTTAAATATATTGAACTTAATGATAAGCATGAAGTTACTGTGGAAAATGTTAAAAAGGCTATTACTGATAAGACTAAAGTTATATCTCTTGCAATGGTAACTAATGTTATTGGAGATGAGAGACCTATTAAAGAAATTAGTAAGATAGCTCATGATAATGATATTTTAATGGTAGTAGATGCTGCTCAAGGAGCTCCTCATAAAAAAATAGATGTACAAGATATGGATATTGATTTTATGGCTTTTTCTGGTCATAAAATGTATGGTCCTACTGGTATTGGTGTTTTATATGGTAAATTTGATTTACTTGATAAACTTATTCCTATGAACTATGGTGGTGGCATGAATGCTATGTTTACTAAGGATGGATATCTTGAACTTAGAGAAATTCCTACTAGACTTGAAGGTGGTACTCCAAATATTGAAGGAGTATTAGGTCTTAGTGCAGCAATTGATTATTTAAATAACATTGGTATGGATAATATTAATAAATATGAAAAAGAACTTAGAAATTATTTACTTAATGAACTTGAAAAGTTAGATTTTATTACTATCTATAATAAAGATGTAGAGAGTAATATTGTGGCTTTTAATATTGATGATGTTTTTGCACAAGATACTGCCATTTATTTAGACAAATACAATATTTGTGTTAGAGCGGGTAATCATTGTGCTAAAATGATAGATAATGTTTTTAATATTAGTAATACTGTTAGAATTAGTTTAAGTTTCTATAATAATAAGGAAGAAATTGATTTACTTATTAATGTACTTAAGAATAGTAGTAATATATGGAAGGAGATATTGTAATGGATCCAGAGATTAAGAGAACTATTATTTTGGATAATTATCAAAACCCTAATAATAAAAGAGTTAGTGGTACTGATTATATTAAAATTAATACTAGAAATGTTAGTTGTATTGATAATTTGGATATTTATTTAAAAATAGAAAATGATATTATTAAAGATGTTTCTTTTGAAGGAGAAGCATGTGTTATAAGTATATCCTCTACTAATATTCTTTCTAATTTACTTATTGGTAAAACTAAAGAAGAAGGTATTTACTTAATAGATAATTATTTAAAAATGATTAATGAAGAAGAATATGATAAAGAAGTATTAAAAGAATTATTAGTATTTGATGATACTAGTAAGCAGCCCTCAAGAATTAAATGTGCTACTTTATCTGCTAATGGTATTAAAAAATTCTTAGAAGAAGATCACTCTTAAAAATAGAGTGATTTTTTTATATCCACAGTTTTTGTTGATAAATAACATAGATTAATTTAGAGACTATAGGCTCTAAATTGCTATGGAAAGACTATAGGCTTTTCATATAAGCGAGAGACCTTAGGCTCGAGTTTAAAAAAGATTGTAAAAAAGATTGTAAAGAGGTTTAATTTACTCTCTTTTTTTAGTATAATATTAAATAGGAAGTTTGGGTGGTATAATGCAGGATAAAATGGTGAGATTGTTAAATCAAATTGGTATGAATACTGATTATTTAGAAAATGCTTCTATTAACAAGATTGTGGTATATGATAATAATAAGTTGTGGAATTTTGTTATTAATAATGATAGAATACTACCTGTGTATATATATAATGAACTAATTAATAAGATTAAGGTTACTTTTAGTTCTATTGATAATATTAAACTTAGTATTGTTATTGATAATGATTGTGATGAATATATTAATGATTATGTTGATAATTTAATTAATGTCTTTAGTAATGATAGTTATAAATATAGAGTTTTTATTGGTAGAAATGTTAAAGTTAGTGACGATGATTTTGTTTTTGATGTGTATAATAAAGCTGAGAATACTTATTTGGTTGAGAAAATTAATTATATTAATAATTGTCTTAAGGATTATGGTTTTAAGAAGAAATTTAAACTTAATTTATCTTTAGATGCTGAAAATGAGTTACTTAAAAAGATTGAAAGTGAAAAGATTGTAGATGCTCCTAAAAAAGAAAATAAAAAAGAAAATATTAATGAAAATAAAGTAGAAGAAAAGAAATACTTTAGACCTAAACGTGATACTAGTATTACTCCTATTAAGGATTTAATGTATGAGGTTGATAATATTACTACTCATGGTATGATATTTGGTATGGATATGTTTGAATCTAAGAGTGGATATAAAATTATTACTCTTAAGGTTACTGATAATACTGATAGTATTTATGTTAAAATGTTTACTAAAGATACTGATGAGTATGCTAGAATTAAGGATTTACTTAAGGTTGGCTCTTGGTATAATTTTTATGGTAAAGTAGCCATGGATAAATATTCTAATGAACTTACTTTTACTACAAGATATAAAGATGTAGAAAAGGTAGAAAAAGAGGAAGAAGAAAAAATAGTTGATGATGCTCCTGTTAAAAGAGTTGAACTTCATGCTCATACTATGATGAGTCAAATGGATGGTATTACTAGAGTTGATCTTGGTAAACATACTTGTGAACTTGTAAGTAAATGTATTGATATGGGTTATAGAGGTGTTGCTATTACTGATCATAATGGTTGTCAGGCTTTTCCTATTGCTTATGGTATTATATCAGGATATAATAAAAAGATAGATGATCCTAATAAACATTTTAAGGGATTATATGGTACTGAACTTACTGTAGTTGATGATACTGTTAATATTGTTGTTAGAAGTGATGATAGGTGTTTTGATGGTACTACTTTTGTGGTATTTGATACTGAAACTACTGGATTTAATGCTGGTGGTAATGATCAGATGATAGAAATTGGTGCTGTTAAGATTAAAGATGGTAATATTATTGATAGATTTGATGAACTTATTGATCCAGGAAGACATATTCCTGATAAAATTACTGAACTTACTTGTATTACTGATGATATGGTTCGTGGTAAAGATAATGAGGAAGAGGTTACTAAGAGATTCTTAGCTTGGACAGATGATTTACCTATGGTTGCTCATAATGCTAAATTTGATATTTCTTTTATATCTAGTGCTATGAAAAAGTATAACCTTGGTGAATTTACCAATACTGTTATTGATACTTTAGAGTTATCTAGAGCTATTGATACTGGATATGCTAGGCATAGTTTGTCCGCTTTAGTTAAAAGATATAATGTTCCTTGGGAAGAAGATGCTCATCATAGAGCAGATTATGATGCTGAAGGAACCGCTATTGTATTTCATAAAATGATTAGTAAACTTAAGATGCAAAATTTTGAGAAGATTAGTGATTTTGATAAACTTATATCTAAGGATGAGATATATAAATTTGGTAGAACTTATCACTTTAATGCTATTGCTCTTAATAAAACTGGTCTTAAAAATTTATTTAAAATTAACTTATCGCCAAATAAGTGAATATTTGGAGTTTTCAGATAGATTAAGGAGTTATTTAAGTATTAAAAATGCTCCGGACCCATCAACATTACAAAAATTCTTTAAAAGAATGCCTACAAACATGTTTGAAAAAATAACAACATTAATACTTAATAATTTGGAAATTAAAGTTAAATATGTGGCTCTTGATGGTACGGGATTCACTAGCGACAATGCAGACAAATATTACGCAAAAATACGCAATAACGAACGAAAACACTTACACCAAATCACACATTGCAATCAATGTTGATTCAAGATTAATATTGTACTCACAAGCAGCAAGAGGACCTAAACACGATACAACCTTTGCAATAGCATCCATTAGAAGTTTAAAAAAACATAAACCAAAATATGTAATAGCAGACAAAGCATATGACACAGAAAAAATAAAATAATGCATAAACAAAGAAATAAAAGCATCCGACCAAATACTACTCAAATCCAACTTCAGACACGGTTGGTACAGACGATTAAGCCAAAAAACATTCAACAAAGAAATATACTCACTAAGAAACAATGTAGAAAGCGTATTTAGTGTTATAAAAAGAAAATTAAACGGGAACAACAAAAGTAAAAGTACAAGACTACAAAACAAGGAAACAAGACTCAAAACAACAATTTACAATACTCTTCAATCAATCAAAATAGAAAAATAGGATTTCAACAGAGTCAATTTTTGGAAAAGTTTTTAAAAGAGTATTGACAAAATATTTTAGTGTTGTGAAAATTTTTATTTTCATGTTTTTAAGATTATGAAAGGAGTTATTAAATGACTTGTAGTATTTTAGTCGGTGGAGCATGGGGTGACGAAGGTAAAGGTAAATGTATCACTTATCTTTGTGGTAATGATAAACCTGATATTATTGCTCGTGCAGGTGTAGGTCCAAATGCAGGACATTCTGTTGAGTTTAATGGTGAAAAATATGGTTTAAGACTCATCCCTTCTGGTTTTGTACATACTGATGCTAAACTCATGATTGGTGCTGGAGTATTAGTGGATAAAGATGTTTTATTTAAAGAATTTGAAGATTTAAAGAAATATAATGTAAAAGAAAGAACTTTTGTTGATCCTAGATGTGCTATTATTACTAAAGATCACAGAGAAAGGGACAAAAAATCAGAGCATTTAGCTAAAAAAATAGGAAGTACAGGATCCGGCTGCGGACCAGCTAATTCTGATAGGGTGTTAAGGACAGTTAAATTAGCTAAAGATGTTCCTGAACTTGAAGATTATTTGACTGATGTTTCTTTAGAAACTAATGATGTTTTAGATAATGGTGGGGATGTATTTATTGAAGGTTCTCAAGGATTTGCATTATCTCTTTACTATGGAACTTATCCATTTGTAACTAGTAAAGATACCACTGCAAGTACATTTGCTGCTGATGTAGGTGTAGGTCCAACTAAAGTCGATGAAGTAATCAATGTATTCAAAGCTTATATTACCCGTGTTGGTGAAGGACCTTTCCCAACTGAAATTTCACAAGAAGAAGCTGAAAGTAAAAATATTGAAGAATATGGTGTTGTAACTGGACGTAGGCGTCGTGTAGGTTTATTTGATATGGAACTTGCAAAAGAATCCTGTAGAATCAATGGTGCAACTCAAATAGCTTTAACCTGTGTAGACAGATTATATCCTGACTGTGCTAGAACACAAAGTTATGATGATTTGTCTGCAGAGACCAAAAAATTCGTTGAAGAAATTCAATCTGAAACTGGTGTTCCAGTAACTATTATTTCAACAGGTCCGGATTTAAAGGACACTATTGATTTAAGAAAAGAATTATTATAATTAATTAATTCCTTTCACTTTTTTTAATTTATTTTTGCTTAATTGTTGATATTTTTTAAAAAGGTTTTGTTCATGGCTTTAATTTTAAAGTTTAAGAATGTTTCAGAAACTTTTATATATTGCTATTTTTAATACATATTACTGTAATTTAATTATGGTGATGATATGAATAAAAAATCAATTATAACTATTGTTATAATCGTTGCTGTTATCATTATTGCAGCTGGAGCATATATGTTTTACTCCAGTCAAGATGATGGTACAGTAACTATTGGTTATCTTCCAAGTGATCATGATGCAGCTTTATTCATTGCTGATGCTCAAGACATGTATCAAAAAGAAGGTATTAATACTAAATTAGTTCAATTCAATAATGGTGGAGACTTAATGACTGCTATGGCTAGTGGTGAAGTGGATGTTGGATATGTAGGTATCACTCCAGTATTGTCTTCAATAGAAAAAGGCGTACCAGTAAAAGTTATTTCTGGTGTACAGACTGAAGGTAGTGGAATTGTTGTAAGTAACAGTTCAGGAATTACTTCTGTTCAGGATTTAGAAGGCAAATCCATTGCTACTCCTGGAGAAGCTTCCATTCAATATATGTTGCTTAAATATTATTTAAATCAGAATAATATTGATATTAAAGATTTAAAAGTTTCTGCAATGAAAGTTCCTTCAATGAATGATGCTTTAAAATCTAATCAAATTGACGGTATGTTAACTTATGAACCGTTTGTAACTACTGCAGTTGAAAACGGCAATACTGAATTGGTTGACTCATCTGAAATCATACCTGGACATCCATGCTGTGTAGTTGCAGCATCTGATGATTTCTTAAAAGAACATCCTGATGAAGCTAAAAAAATTGTAGAAATCCATGCTAATGCTACTAAATATGTTCAAGAACATCCTGATGATGCAGTATCCCAATTACCAAAAGACATAGTAGCTAATCCGGATATTGAGAAAAAATCTTTAAGCGGAATCAATTTTGTTTCTGGATTGGATGATGTATACAAACAAAATGTAATGGACTTCATGAATATTGAAGTTGATTTAGGTGTTTTAAAAGAAAAAATCCCTGCAGATAAAATCTTTTATGATGTAACTGCTTAACTTATCTTTTGAATGTAATTTTTTATAAGTTACATTCCCCTTATTTTTTTTAGATTTTGATTCTGCTGCTGAAAGTTACAGCACTTCATTTGAAGAATCTTAACAATAGTTGATTGTAAAATAGAAAGAAGTAGCTGTGGTTATATTTGAAAGTTTTATTTTCACTTTAATATAATCAAAGCAATTTTTAATTTAAAGCACGAACTTTAATGTTTTTTTAAATATCTTTTGTGCTATCTACATAATCAATAGCTATTTTTAACAAGTTTGTAAATGTATTTACGATTTCCATAATTGCATTATCCAAATCTGCAATAGCTTGATCCAATTCGGAATTGTCTATTCCGATATTTTTTAAATTGTCAATACTTTTTACAAGACTTTCCCTGTATTGTGGAAATATCTGATTTATATATTTAAAAAATGGTTCATATTCATTGTAATTAACTTCTTTTTGATTTAAGCTGTCTACAATATCCAAATACATTCTGTTAAAGTCTTTGGCACTATTTTTAAAAGAGGGAGCTGTGTTTTCAATTTCTTCAGTTAATATTTTTATAGCTTCAGGATTATTATTTTGAAGTTCATCTGCATTTTTTTGAATTATTTCGCCGATATTTTGAAATCCTGTGTTTAATCTGGTTATAGCTATGGTATATAATTCCAAATCGATTTCATTAGTTATAGTATAACCTCCAACTAATGTTTAAAAGAAAAAAATAGTAATTTCTCAAATGAGAAATTATAATTTGATTTTTATATCAAGAGCACTTGATCCGTTTTCGTATACGAAAATTGGGTTAATATCCAATTCGGATATTTCAGGGAAGTCTAAGGTTAACCTAGCTACTCTTTTAATAGCTTCTTTTACAGCATCAATATCACATGGTGCTTCTCCTCTGTAACCTTTAAGCAATTCGCTAACTTTAGTGTCATTGATTTGCTCATCAATTTCCTGACTGCTGATACCGTTAGCTAATTTAAAGGATACATCTTCAATAAGGTTAACGTAAATTCCACCCATACCAAATGCAATCATTGGTCCGAATTGTTTGTCTTTAATCATACCGACAATTACTTCCTGACCGGTTTCCATCATTTTTTGCACTTCCACACCGTCAGGTACAATGTCAGGATGTGCTTTTTTAGCATTAGCTATGATTTCATCGAAAGTTGCTTTAGCTTCTTCTTCACTTTCAATTCCTACTTTTACTCCACCGATATCTGATTTGTGAAGTATTTTGTCAGAAGCTATTTTAAGTACAACCGGGAATTCCATATCTGCTGCTAATTGGCTTGCTTCATCTGCATTGGTAGCTAATTTAATTGGCGCAGCTTCAATTCCATAAGCTTCAGCTACTGCATATGCCTCACTACCAAGTAAGGTGTCTCTGCCGTCAGCTTTAACTTTAGCGAATATTTCTTCTACAGCTTTTTTATCGATGTTGTCTAAATCATCAATACAGGAATCAGCTTCTCTGCGTTCCAATTCAGCATAGGTTGTCATAGCTGCAAGTGCATCTACTGCATTTTCAGGGAAAACATAAGTAGGCACATTGTGGGATCTTAGTGCATGATTTGCTGCTTCAAAGGTTGGTCCACCCATATTTACAACTAAAATAGGTTTTCCGAATTTTTCTCTTTCTTCTAAGATTGCAGCTGCAATTCCGTCTGGGTCTGCAGATGCTGTAGGACAAACCATGATGATTAAACTGTCTACTTGATCATCTTTTAAAACAATATCTAATGTTTCTTTGTACCTTTGTACTGGAGCGTCTCCTAAAACATCAATAGGGTTGTTTACACTACCTTCTTCAGGAATACCTTTCCTTAATTTTTCTTTTGTTTCTTCATCAAATTGAACAAGTTCCAATCCCTGTCTTTCCATTTCATCTACAGTAAGTACTCCTCCACCACCAGCATTGGTAATGATAGCTACATTGTTTCCTTCTGGAAGTGGTGCTTTGGAAAATGCTAATCCGATATCAAACAATTCTGCCATGCTGCTTACACGAAGGATTCCGGATTGTTCAAAAGCAGTATCAAATGCCAAGTCACTACCTGCTAAAGCACCGGTGTGAGAAGATGCTGCTTCTGCACCAGCATTACTTGAACCGGATTTAAGTACAACGATTGGTTTTTTAGCAGTGGTTTTTCTCATTGCTTTAACAAAGTTATCATCATCAGATATTGATTCTAAATAACAGATAATAACTGCAGTTTCAGGATCTTCAGCTAAATACTCCATTAATTCGGTTTCAGTTACACCAGCTTTGTTTCCAAGGCTGATTACTTTACTGAATCCGATTCCTGAAGTAAGACTCCAGTCAAGAAGTGCTACCATCATAGCCCCACTTTGGGAAATAAATGCAATATTTCCTTTTGGTGGCATCATTTGTGCAAATGAAGAGTTTAATGGAGTGTGGGAATCTGTAATTCCTAAACTGTTTGGTCCAATAATATTTATACCATATTCTTTACTAAGTGCAACTAATTCTTCTTCTAATTTTGCACCTTCTTCTCCAATTTCTTTGAAACCAGCACTAATAACTACCATGTTTTCTACGCCAGCTTCACCACAGTCTTTTATTGATTCATTTACAAAAGCTGCAGGAATGGACATAATTACTAAGTCCACCTTTTCAGGAACATCTTTAATATTTTCATATGCTTTTAACCCTTGGATTTCTCCTCCTTTTGGGTTAATTGGGTATACTTTTCCGTTATATCCTCCAGAGATGATATTATCTATGATAATATAACCTACTTTACCTGGGGTGTTTGAAGCTCCGATTACAGCAACTGAATCAGGTTTAAACATTTTATTGAGATCTTTCATAGGTTTTTTCTCCTAGTTCTTTAAACTTCTCTTGTGCTACTTTTACTGCTTTTGCTCTTTCTTTTTTATATTCGTTGTCAATATTAGGAATTACAAGTAAGTCCATAAATTTTTTTATAAATGTAGATTTTCCTGTTCGCACAGGTCCAACAACTCCTATTTCACCGACGAGGTCATCACCGACG
>OLQB01003108.1_pt1 | contig 10220 bp, 20 predicted proteins | sample 1672681 | NCBI WGS metagenome assembly OLQB01 (sample SAMEA3136713, study PRJEB25190) | human gut metagenome | reverse complement strand
GTTGTACATTTAATCACTCCGATATAACGCATTTCGATATAAAATAACAAAATGCTCCTATTTTTCAAGTTTTGTGTTAATATCAAACTTGAAGGTGGTGTGATTATGGACCTTTCGGAGCGAGAGGCGTTGTTAAAACGCTTCTGTGAGCTTGTCAAGACTTTAGATGTTGTCAGCCTCAAAGCACTTGAAAGCTACATAGAAGACCTTAAATGCAAAGAAAACGAGCCAAAAAATTAGCACTCCTTTGCATCGAGCGGAAGTCTTTAGGGCTTCCGCTTTTGTTTTTCTATATCTGAGCTCTTTTGAGATATAAACTTTTTCATTTCCTCAAGTAACAGTTTAAGGTTGTCATTGTTTATGTTGTTCCCTTGCGGAAGTTCAGAAAGACCGAGCAAATAATCCGATGAAACCTGTAAAGCGTTTGCAATGGCTACCAAAGTCGATAATGTAGGTTCTCGCTCGTCGCTTTCATACAAGCTTATTGTGCTTGGTGACACATGGATTTTATTCGCAAGGTCGTTTTGTGTAAGACAGCGTTCTATACGCTTTTTCTTTAATTTTTCGCCGAAAGTCATTATGACTTCTCCTTTACAGTTAGTAATTATTCTTTCCAAAACAGCGAAAAAAATTGACATTCTGATATTTTGGGTTATAATAAAATTAAAGGAAAGAGATTTCCCACCTGCTAGTTGGGGTCGCGTTTATAGTGATGCGATGAGCTCATCTGCCAAGTGTAGAAAGAGGTTCTAAAAGTGCTTTATCTAACAAGGTAAAGCACTTTTTGTTTTACGCAGATTATTCAATTTTTGCGTTTGGCTGAAATCGTGGTATTCTTTCAGAAATTTGCGCCGTTCCTGAGAGTTATTTACATAAAAACTCGTTATGTATAGCCAAAAGTCAGCACGCTCTTCTAAAACGACCACATACCGTCTTTTATCCATGTATAGTTTATATCTACGGCACTGCTTAGGATTTGTTTGCGGCTGTTGCCATACTTGGACCTTTTCGTTGCAACATACACATTTACACGGTGTGTTTTCTATGATTGCTTTTCCCCAAAGAAGCCGTTGCGCACGCTCTGTAACTATTCTATCTCTTGGATAATTCAATCCCGCTATAATATGGAAAAAGGCTTCTTCTTTGCCCTCACATTCAGGGTGTTTTCTAAATTTAACTTCTTTTCCTTGATATATAATTGTGCTTTGCTTTAAATCTTTGAGATAAAACGAATATAAATAATTCTTTGATTCTTCGGACTCTATTTCATACGGTATTTTGATTAGTTCAGGTAGCCACTCGCACTCTTTATACATCTTTTTGCTTTCCCCTTCCACTTCAAGATATTCATTTTATCCAATGAGTTAGTTTTATCAATCTCCGAACCGAGCTTTGCCTCGATAAATTTTATCAGGTTGATTTTAGATATGCTCGTGTCATATCTTTTTGATTTGTAACATACTAAGCCGGTCAAAAGATCCGCCATTTGTATAAGAGGGAAGTCTTTAGAATCTACTGGTATGACGTTATAGCGGAAAATACCGTGACCGCTGTTATTCAGCACGGTTTGCAATTTAGCACACTTTCTCGCAGACGTTGTATCTTTTTTGTCGAGAAACGCTACATTATTTTGACCTTTTAGGCAGTACTCTAACAATAAATAATACGTTTTGTAGTAAAAATCATCGTGTGTCTGATGATACTCTTCGTGATGTAATAAGGTTTTGTCGATGATAACTGCCCTGTAATACAAGTCGTCGTTATCCATAAAATATGCTACAAGATCATGATAAAAGTCGTACTTTGCCGGAGAAATCTTAGTCGATTTTATTTCAAAATCTTCTTCTATGTTATGTTTCGCTTTTATTGCCTTAATAGCTTTATTGGCTTTTTTGGCTGCTGTTTTAGTGCAATAAACAGTACCTATTACCATAAATCTATCATCGGTACTTTGTAAATAACACGATTCATCGCAAAAATACTGCATATTCCCTCCTGCTGTTAACTATAAACGATTTTGCTAAAACAGATTATATCTTTGCAAGCAGATCCGCCTTTTTCTGTTCAAATTCTTCTTCTGATATAATGCCCTTGTCCTTTAATTCAGCGAGCTTTTCAAGCTGTTCAATGCTATCATCGTTCTTTGCAGGCTCATCGGGAGTCTGCTCATCTTTTTTGCCGTTAACCTTTTGTGTTATAGGTATAATTACCTTGAATAGCAACGCTAACGCAAGAACGAGAACAACGGTGCAGATTGAGTAAGGCATAGGAACGAGGCTGAGCATAAGAACGCTGAGTATCAGAAGTGCGAAAACCCATGTGATTACGCTTGCAACAAACTTCACTTTTTTGTTAGCTATGTTGTGTGATATATAAAGACAAATAAGGCAGATAACGGGGACAGCCACCACTAAAGCGATAATAATAGATGTGTCTAAATGTAACATAATTTTCTCCTTTAAATTAAATATATGTAAAACAGCTCTTAGGGGCTGTTTTTTTACTTTTTATCGTTGCTCTTGAGCTTTAACAGTTCGGCATACTCAATAACTTTTTTCAGATCGTCATCTGATAATGTGCTTGCCTGTTCAACAAGTAATGAAGTTAATTGGTCAGTTGGTGTGCTGTGACCGATTAGATAATCTACTGAAACATTAAAATAGTCAGCTATCTTTAACAAAGCATCAGCGGTAGGGAGGGAGCCGTATTTCCATTTTGTGATTACCCCTGAGGAAATACCTAAGATTTTCCCTAAAGGATTGGGTTTGATGTTGTTTCTGCAACAAAGCTCGTAAAATCTTTCCCAAAACATAGTTATACCTCGAAAAATGCACAGTTTTTGAACGTGAAAATTGTACAATTTCACGAAATCTTACAAATGTGAGATAAATGCGTTGACAATCTCACGGCAGTGAGATATAATAAACGTGTAAGAAAAATTACAACTCAAAAGCCCGTCAGAGCTTGTCTGTCCCAGACCCGCTGACCGCCGGAAAGAAATCCGGGATATGAAATTAGTCAGAATGAAACCGCACAGGCTGGTCGTGCGTTTACCCGACGGAAGATCGGGAGGTGCGAGACGAAAGCCGCTTCCAAATTGTCGACTACAGGATACCTATTCCTCAACAGGTGCTTAACCGTATGGCTTACCCATAAGCGATAACAACAGAGCGTCAGCCCGCCCGCTTGAGCGTATCAAGCCCAGCGCATTATGTTGACTGGCTCACCACAAACGAAGCGCAAAAATCGGTAGGAGCGTGATGACAGCTCGGAAAGACGAGCAATATGTGAGTGAAAAGGACAGACCTCTTCCCTTACAACCAAGCAATTGAGTAAAAAGTATATATCATATATCCTCACAAGTATATGATATTACTTTTTACCTCATTTGTCAAGTTTCCTTACAAAAAAAGTCTGAAAAGGGGTGTTTAAATGCGTGATAACCGCTTATTTATAGCGGAAGTGAAAAAACAGCTTGCAATAAGAGGTTGGAAGTACGATCGGCTTGCCAAAGAGATAGGTTATCCGCTTGGAAGTCTTTACGGCTTTATGAGCAACAAACGCAGTAGCGACCGAATGAGAAATGCAATCGCAAGCGTCCTTGAAATTTCAAGCTAAGCAAAACGCCGAGCAAGAATGTTGACACCAAAGGCTGACATTTTCAGTTGCCAACAAGCTACCCGGCGGAAAACAGAAAGTAAACACAAAATGCTTGACTTTCTGTATTTAATTATAGTACCGAAAGGAGTGAAATTAAATGTCGAAACAGGCGACAAAAGCTTGCGGAAACAGATACTTTGAAGCCCGAATGAGAGCGGCAAAGTTTAACGAAAAACTGTTCACACGAGCAGGAGCTTCAGAGGTGATCCCAGGCGTGACGGAAGACAGCTTGAAGAAGTACGAGCTGGATATAAACAGACCGCCGAACATCGTTGTTGCTCTTATGGCAGACACTTACAATGAACCTGAGCTGCGGCAGTGGTACTGCGCTAATGAATGCCCGCTCGGCAAGGACTGCCGAGAGACACCGCCTCAGATGCCTGCCGAAAGAGCCTTACTGAGATTACAGAACTCAACTTACGAAATGGACGACGTAATCAAGCAGTTATCGCTTCTTATGGAAGACGGCGAATTAAGCGATGATGAACGTACTCTTATCCCGAAGCTTAAAGAACAGCTGTTAGAGTTCCGCCGCAGAGCTGATGAAAACCTCATCAACCTCGAAAAAGCGGAAAAAACAGGGCGTTTTACATAATGGCAAGCCCACGGCGAATAAAATGACGAAAGGAGGTGTCAGCTATGGAGTGCGCAGAGCCAAAGATTGCCGAAGAATTTATGATCGGCAACACGAAAGTCAGAATAGCAACTGATTACTGTTGCAGAGCTGAGGAAGTGCCGAAAATCCTTGAACGCATAGCAAGAAATGCCTTGGACGGCTTACGAGCTAAAGCGTCCATAGCGTGCAATGGCGAAAGTAAAGGATAGACCTGTAACAGGCAAGTTTCTTTATAAAGGTCGCTTTTATACCGTACTGCCGGCGAAATATCCAAAATATCAGGCGGCGATACTTACGGGAAGTACCTGGACGAGAGTTTCAATCTTCGGTGATAAGATCATCGAGATTGAAGCGGCAATAAAAAGGACAAGCATACCTAAGCTTTTGGCACAGAAAGAGGTGTAAACGAAATGAAAATAAAAAAGGTGATCACCTTCGTTGTCGCACAGTTCATCAGAGTATGGGTGACAGCATTTGCAGGCATAGCGGTATATGTTCCGCTGTCAGCGCTTGCCTTTGCCGAACGTGGATATAAAGCCATTGGCGGCGAAATAATCCCTGTAATCCTTGTTGTTGCGGCTGTATGGGTTGGCTTTGACTACTGCGCACAGCTGTGGTACAGAAGCATGATAGGGGGTCGCAAGAGATGATGACTAACTATGATGTGCTGGTAAACAGCTCCGAAGAGGAATGTTGCAAACTGCTTGAAGAGTGGAAAGAGTCGGGAACGAAAGCTTTTGACTGGCTCGGTGCGAATCTTGCACCCGGATTTACAGGCTTTAAAGACAAGAACGGTAAGAAAATATACGAGTATGATACATTGAAATTCCAGGGCGAAGACAACGAAATAAGTAGTATCTATTACTATTTTGTAGAGATGCGCAAGGGAAAATGGTCGCTGAAATGTTTATCATCAGGCAAGTACGAAAAGCTTGACGCTTTTATGGCAAGTCGCTCGGAGGTGCTTGTACACGATGACTGAGAAGCTTATCAAAAGTAAACAGCGTGTAAGTGATTTCGGCGAGGTTTTTACGCCGGCACACATCGTCAAGGATATGTGTGATCTCGTCCCCGCAGAGATGTGGGTAAGCATAGATATAACGTTTCTTGAACCCGCCTGCGGCACAGGGAATTTCTTAGTGGAAATACTTGCACGAAAGCTTGAATTGTGCAAAAACTGGCAGGACGGGCTGATAGCACTAAAAAGCGTTTATGGCATTGATATTCAGATGGACAACGTTATAGAAGCAAGACAACGGCTATTTGATATGTACATAGCGAAATTCCCAAAATCACCCGCTTTGTCAGGTATAATGGCGGCTCAGATACTTGCAAGCAACATCGTGTGCGGCAATTTTATCAAAGACCAGATGATAAACAAGAAACGGAGGCGGAAATGAAATTTAAAAAGACCTGCATCGTGTGCGGAAAATCGTTTTTAGCAACAAATCCGCTGTATTGCTTGTGTAGTAATGACTGCCGAGCTAAACGGAAGACTGTATACAAAAAGCGGTATGAAAAAACACACGCCGAAGCAATGAGAGAGCAAAAAAGAAAACGCAACGAAAAGTATCGGGAGCAGCATAAAAATAAATACCGTTGCAAAACGTGCGGCACTGTACTGCCAAATGGCTGTCAGAAATACTGCCTTGACTGTCTGTTAAGAGCATACCAAAGCGAAGAACAGCGTTCGTGGGCAAAAGATGTTCTGCGTAGCCGAGGATACGATGAAACGATGATAGACAGTGAGATTGCAGAAAGGACAAGCAAATGAAATTTAAAGTTAGCACAACCGTTACTACTTATGAAGAAGTAATGAAGATCATCTGCGCACTTGCCGGCGTTGTAAACAATATCAATGTAACATACTGTGAAGGCGAGGAGGACGAAGACAATGATGATGATCAGATATGAGAAGCCTATCATCAAGACCGCCGCAGAAATGAAGCCCGGCGACATCTTCCGCACCGAGTATGGCGATTACGGCAACTGGTGTGAGTTTGTGTTTGAAAGCTGTAATGCACACCTTTTCGATGCGACAGAAACACACTTTCATAGAAAAGGACATACGCAAAGCGAAACGTGCTACAGTATGACAAACATACGCAAAGTGGTCTATGAGGTTGTCGGTAGAGAATCGGCATAAAGGAAAAGGCTGTCACAAGGACAGCCAAAGAAATAAATATAAAAGTGCTACTGTGATGAGTATATCACATTCGGAAAGGAATGTCAAGATATGGCGATGTCGCTAAAAACACAGGTAATGCTAAGAATAGGCGCTGTAGCAGACAACGAGTTCTGGGTGGCATTGCCGAAGGCTCACGCAAAGCTCTTCCGCATCGTAGAAAGAGAAGGAGATGCGGGCGGAGCAAGATTAACAATAGATTATGCTGTTATGCTGATTGCGGAACAGATAGTCATAGACAGAATGTCAGAAACATTAGGAGGTGCTACACATAATGGAAGGTCAGATTATCACTATTAAGCAGTTGCCGATAATCGAAGAAAGATTACAGCTTATCAAAGCTGAGATTGACGCTAAGACGCAGCACGTTTTAGCACTTGACTGTAACGACGCTACAGTCAAGGCAATCAAAAGCCTCAGAGCAGATCTGAACAAAGATTTCAGCGAGCTTGAAGAAAAGCGCAAAGAGGTCAAGCGTGCAGTTATGTCGCCGTATGAGCGATTTGAGGAAGTGTATACCGAATGCGTAACGAATATCTATAAGCAGACGGACGCAATCCTCAAGGGACGTATTGCAATTGTCGAAAACGCAATCAAGGCTAACAAGGAAAAGGAAATCAGAGCATACTATGACGAGTATGCAGAAAGTCTGGGTATCGACTTTGTTCCCTACGAAAAAAGCGGTATCACGGTAACGCTTTCAGCAAGTACCAAAAAGCTTAAGGAACAGGCTGCTGCATATCTTGACAGAATAGCGGACGAGCTGAAGCTTATCGGCACTCAGCCCCAGGAATTACAGCCGGAAATCCTCGTTGAATACAAGCGGACAGTCAATGTTGCGTATTCCATTCAGACGGTGATTGAACGCAAAAAGGCCATCGAAGAAGAAGCAGAGAGAGCCAGACAGCAGGCGGAACAGCAGACAATCTATGAAGCGGCTGAGGCTCGTGTCGATGAGGCAGTCGAAAGTTACGGCGAAGAACAGCAGGAAGCGATTGCACCGCCTACTGTTGCCGAGATACAGGAACAGTCCGCAAAGCTGTACCGTGTTGCATTCGCTGTTAATGGAACGCTTGAAGAAATAAAAGCGTTAAAGAATTTCTTGGTAAACGGAGGTTACAAGTATGAGCAGTTATAATGCACCGGTCGAGAAGAAGCCTAAATTTTCGGTGGCGATAAGCACACCAACGTATCAGAATTTGATACGCAACACGCTTGCCGATCCCGAAAGGGCAAAACGCTTTATTGCGTCAATCACATCTGCGGTAGCGGTCAATCCGCAGTTGCAGGAGTGCGAAACATCTACGATTGTAGCAGGCGCACTCCTCGGCGAAAGCCTTAATCTTTCGCCGTCACCACAGCTTGGTCAGTTCTATTTAGTACCGTTCAAGCAGAAAGCAAAGTATGACCGTAATCGTAATCTGATTTCGCCCGAATGCGTCAACGCACAGTTTGTTCTTGGCTACAAAGGCTACATACAGCTTGCAGTGCGTAGCGGTATGTACCGCAAGATAATTGTCCACGAAATCAAGGACGGCGAACTGATACGCTGGGATCCGTTGACGGAAGAATTTGAAGCAAGCTTCATTGAAAACGAAGAAAAGCGTGATAAGACAGACACTATCGGATATTACGCAATGTTCGAGTATGTTGACGGCTTCAGAAAAACGCTGTACTGGAGCAAGGACAAAATGCTTGTATACGCAGATAAGTACAGTCCTGCGTTTAGTAAAGATGCGTATGCAAAGCTGATAAACAACGAAATCCAGGCAAACGAGATGTGGAAATATTCGTCGTTCTGGTACAAAAGCTTTGATGATATGGCAAAAAAGACTATGATACGCCAGCTCATCAGCAAGTGGGGCGGAATGGCAGTAGAGCCGCTGAGAGTAGCACTTGAGCACGATAACAACGTTCTTCAGCGCAGCTCTGACGGTTTTGAGAATATAGCAACCGAAGCAGACGTAATGCCCGCAGAACCGCACCTTGTAAGTAATAACGAAGTAACACAGCCCGAAGTTGCTGATGTTGTAGAGAATATAAACCTTGAAGACTTATGATTAAGTACGAGATAATCTCCACCGGCTCGCAGGGCAATGCGGCGGTTATCGAGGATAACATTCTGATTGACTGCGGTGTAAGCTATAAGTTGATACGTCCGTATGCGGACAAGCTGAAGCTTGTATTGCTTACTCACATTCATTCAGATCATTTCAACAAATCTTCGATACGAAGCCTTGCAAGGGACAGACCGTTACTGCGTTTCGGTTGTTGCGGTTGGCTTGTTCCTGCGCTTTTAGATATGGGTATATCCAAACGCCGAATTGATGTTTTTGAGTACGGCAAGATGTACGGTTACGGGATATGCAATATAATCCCTGTACCGCTAAAGCACAACGTACCAAACTGCGGCTATAAGCTACATTTTGGTGACAAGGGCAAGATGATATATGCCACCGACACAAACAATCTTAACGGCGTTACAGCCCGCAATTACGACCTGTATATGATAGAGGCTAATCACACAGAAGCCGACATTAAGGAACGCATCGCAAAAAAGAAAATTGCAGGCGAATACGCCTACGAAGTTCAGGCAGAGAAAAATCATCTGTCGAAAGAAAAATGCGATGACTTCATTTACAGGAACATAGGTCCTAACGGCGTATATGTGTATATGCACACTCACAAGGAGCGTGATACAGCAGATGATAACGACCGGAAAGATACTTAAATTTGACAAGCACGGCAATAAGCTGTTGCTGGAACTTCCCGAAAGCATAGAACGGGAATTGATACAAAAGCATATCGGCAGTGTAGAACTGCGGCTGAATGACGGTCGCAGGATCTCCGCCGACCAAAGAAGAAAGATATTCGCTATCGTTCGTGACATTGCATTGTGGAGTGGGCATGAGCCTGAATTTATCAGGGCATACATGACGTGGGACTACATCAAGCGTCACGACGGCGAATGGTTTTCGCTGTCCGATGTCGATATGACAACGGCAAAGGACTTTATAACACACCTGATAGAGTTCTGTTTTCATTGGGATGTGCCGACGAAAGACACACTGCTTCACGAAACAGACGATATAGGTAAATATCTGTATATGTGCCTTGAACACCGCAAATGTGCTATATGCAACGCACGAGCGGAAGTACACCATGTAGACCGCATAGGCATAGGCAGAGATCGTGAAGAAACAGTCCACATAGGAATGAGGGCGATCGCTCTATGTCACGAACATCACATGGAAGCGCATATCAGAGAAAAAGAGCTGTTTGAAGAAAACTACATCTATGGTATAAAGCTTGACGAATACTTATGTAAAAAGCTCAGGCTTAATACAAAGTCAAGGAGGTAGCGATGGCAAGGCCTCAATGCGACGGTTTGTCGTACTTTCCTTTTGATGTGGACTTTTTTTCGGATAGAAAAATCAAGATTATACGAGGCTCGGAATATGGCACTGATGCGATAATAATTTACATTTACCTGCTTTGTGAGATATACAAAGGCAAGGGGTACTACATCGCATACGACGACGATTTGGTGTGCTGCGCAAGTGCAGACACGGGAGTGCCGGAGGGCAAGACAAGGCAGATAGTACAGCTCCTCGCAAGCAAGTCACTGTTTGATAACACACGGTTTTCGGCGGACAACTTACTTACTGCTGCATCAATACAAACACGTTATCAAGAAGCAAAAAAATCCACAAAAAGAGACGTGTTTGTGGAACCCAGCGTTTGGATTTTAAACGAAGA
>OLQB01003102.1_pt1 | contig 10238 bp, 10 predicted proteins | sample 1672681 | NCBI WGS metagenome assembly OLQB01 (sample SAMEA3136713, study PRJEB25190) | human gut metagenome | reverse complement strand
GGGAGAGGCGGTCCCTGCCGGCCTGGCCGGCTTGCTGGAGCGAGGGGAACCTCCCGGCCCGGGGAGCTCCCTGCGGCTGGTGCCCTTTGAGAGCCTGGGCGGTTCGGGGGTGCTGCCCGCATTCCGGCCGGAACGGGTGCTGTGCCTGCCCGAAAAGGAGCCAGTCTCCTGTTACGTCGCCCTGTGGGAGCGGGGGTTTGCCGCCGGGCCATACCAGGCCCTGTACAATCCCGACCAGTTTCCAGAGCTCGCCCACTAGCCCCTCGATCTTGTGTTTAGGAGGTCTTTGCCATGTTCCAGAAAATTCGCGATCTGCTGGCCCGGCTGCTCTGGCGGCTGTTCCCGCCGGAAAGCCGGGGCTGTCACTACATCAACGGGCCGGAGACCCTGCCCCCGCCCCTGACCAAGGAGGAGGAGGCCCAGGTGATGGAGAACATCCGCAGCGGGGTGCCCGGCGCCCGGGAGCCCCTCATCACCCACAACCTGCGGCTGGTGGTGTACCTTGCCAAAAAGTACGAGAACAGCGGTGTGCCCGCCGAGGACTTGGTAAGCATTGGCACCATCGGGCTGATCAAGGCGGTAAACACCTTCACCCCTGCCCGCAGCATCAAACTGGCCACCTACGCCAGCCGCTGCATCGGCAACGAGATCTTGATGTACCTGCGCAAAAGCTCCAACCGCCGGCAGGAGGCCAGCATCGACGAGCCTTTGAACGTGGACGGCGACGGCAACGAGCTGCTGCTCTCGGACATTCTTGGCAGCGACGCCAACGCGGTAAGTCAGCAGCTGGAGCAGGATGCCGAGCGCGCCGTGCTGCGCCGCGCCGTGGCAGCGCTTTCGGCACGGGAGCGACAGATCATGGAGCTGCGCTTCGGCCTTACCGACGGCGTGGAGCGCACCCAGAAGGAAGCCGCCGACGCCCTTGGCATCAGCCAGAGCTATATCTCCCGGCTGGAAAAGCGCATCATCCACACCCTGAAAACCCGCCTTGAAAGCGAGTAGCAGCGCTTGACATTCCGCGTGGGAACGTGTATCAGGTTTGTCTATAATGCGTCCCTCTCTTGCGGAGGGGCGCTCAATTTTTTCCACGCATAGCGCCCGGCGCACAGAGCCATACTTCCGGTAAAGCTAAAAGACCGGGGGCGTTTGGATGTACAACAAGGTGGAGCTATGCGGTGTAAACACGGGGCAGCTGCCTGTGCTGACCGAAGCGGAAAAGCGTCAGCTGCTCACCCTTGCCCACGCCGGGGACAAAGCTGCCCGGGCGCGGATGGTGGAGGGCAACCTGCGGCTGGTGCTCAGCGTGGTGCAGCGGTTTGCCCAGCGGGGCGAAAATCTGGACGATCTGTTTCAGGTGGGGTGCATCGGGCTGATCAAAGCCATCGACAATTTTGACCCCGCGCAGCCGGTGCGTTTCTCCACCTACGGCGTGCCGATGATCATCGGGGAGATACGGCGGTTTCTGCGGGACAACAACGCCCTGCGGGTAAGCCGCACCCTGCGGGACACCGCCTACCGCGCCATGCAGGCGCGGGAAACGCTGGAAAAGCAGCTGGGGCGCGAGCCAACCATGGACGAGATCGCCACCGCAGCGGGACTTGCCCGGCGCGAGGTGACCGCCGCGCTGGAATCGGTGGTGGAGCCGCTCAGCCTTGACGAGCCGGTGTACACCGACGGCGGCGATGCCATGTATGTGATCGACCAGGTGCGGGACCCGGACAGCGAGGAAAGCTGGATCAGCGGGTTGCAGTTCCGCGATACGGTAGCCGCCCTTTCGCCCCGGGAAAAGCGCATCATGGAGCTGCGGTATCTGCGCGGCAAGACCCAGATGGAGGTGGCGCAGGAGATCGGCATCAGTCAGGCGCAGGTAAGCCGGCTGGAAAAAGGCGCGTTGCAGCAGTTTCACACCGGGGGATGAAAGCAGCCGCTTGAAAACCCTCTCAGCAAAAAAGACCGCTGCGCAGTGCAGCGGTCTTTTTTGGGCTTCAGCGGCGGCTGTATCTGCGCCGGGTGGCAGCCCCGCCCCGCAGGTGGCGCTCGGCCTTGTTGCGGGCCAGCACGGCGCGCACCTGCCCGTACAGCGCAGGGCTGATGCTGCGCAGCCGCACGGCAACGTCCTTGTGCACGGTGGACTTGCTGCACCCGAACGCAGCCGCCGCTGCACGCACCGTGGCGTTGTGGGCGGCAATGTACTCCCCCAGCTGCACGGCGCGCTGTTCCGGATCGGCTTTCATATCCCGCCTCCCTGCGTTCCAGCTTTGCAATGGTATAACATACGCGCCGCCGGGGCGGATTATGTCTGCGGACTTGACTTTTTGTCTCCCGGCGCGTATACTGTGGGCGGACATAAAAACAGGGGCGCCGTAAGGCTGAGATCCGCATAGCGCGGAGTACCCTTTACCTGATCCGGGCAATGCCGGCGTAGGGAGTTTGCGGAACCGTCCGGTACGTTCAACAAACCTCCATGCGTCTGCTGCCAGCAGACGCATTTTGTTTTTGTGTACTATTATGAGAGAGGAATCTTTTCATCATGTCCAAAACCTATTCCAAGACCCGTATTCTGGTGGAATGCGCCCTGATGATCGCCATTGGCACGGTGCTTTCCAACATCAAGTTCTTCACCATGCCCAACGGCGGCAGCATTACCCTGCTGAGTATGCTGCCCTTTGTGCTGGTGTCCTTCCGCCACGGTGCAAAGTGGGGACTATTCACCGGCTTTGTAAACGCCTGCCTGCAAATGATCATGGGCTTCTACCCTCCTCCCGCTTCCACCTTCCTCTACTTCCTCGGCGAGGTGCTGCTGGACTATGTGCTGGCCTTTATGGCACTGGGTCTGGCCGAGCTGTTCGCCCGCCCCTTCAAGAACCGCACCGTGGGCGTAGCCGTGGGCACCTTTGCCGCCGGTTTCCTGCGCTTTATGTGCAGCTTTTTGTCCGGCGTGCTGGTGTGGGGCAACCTGAATGATGGTCTGGCCGCATGGACTTACAGCCTGACCTACAACGGCAGCTATATGCTGCCCGAGACCCTGCTCACCATGGTGGCCGCTGTGCTGCTGTGCCGTGTGGCTCCGCAGATCTTTGACCGTCAGGCACGCTAAGGCGTAGTTTTTCCCAAAAGAGCACTCCCCCGCTTTTTCGATCCCCGCCGGGCACACGCCCTGCGGGGATCTTTTGCTGCAAAAAATTTTCAAAAAACTGTTGACAAGCGCCCCTCCGGCTGGTATAATTACACACGTCGTCAGGCACGAGGACAAACATCTGGGGGTTTAGCTCAGCTGGGAGAGCGCTTGCATGGCATGCAAGAGGTCACCGGTTCGATCCCGGTAATCTCCACCAGAAGGAAAAAGCACTACACGGAAACGTGTGGTGCTTTTTTGTTGCTGCCAAACGAGTGAGGATTTAGCTCACCCAGGAGAGCGCCGTGCATGGACTGCAAGAGGGTCACCGTGATCAGAATCGGCCCGGTAATCTCCACCAGAATGAAAGCACTACACGGAAACGTGTGGTGCTTTTTTGTTTTATCTGCCGTTCACCTTACGTCCCCTTTCATGAAAAAAGCGTTTGTCGCAGCCCGCAGGCCGTGACAAACGCTTTTTATTTTACTGTGCGCCCAAGCGCATTTTGAAGTCCTGATAGCCAAAGTGCACCAGCTCCCGGCAATTGCCATCTGCGCCCAGCAGCCAGATGGGCGGCAGGGGCATCCCATTGAAGGTGTTGTTCTTGCAGGTGGTGTAGATGGCCATATCGCCGAAGATGAGCTTATCGCCCTCGGCAAGGGGGGCGTCAAAGCTGTAATCCCCGATGATATCCCCCGCAAGGCAGGTGGGGCCGCCCAAGCGGACAGTGTGCGTTTTCTCCCCCGCCTCGCCGGCGTCCAGCAGCGGCGGGCGGTAGGGCATCTCGATGACATCCGGGGTGTGGCAGGCTGCGGACATATCCAGAATGGCAAGGCTGGTATCCCCGTTGCGCAGGGTGTCCAGCACGGTAGTGACCAGATATCCCGCGTTCAGCGCCCAAGCCTCGCCGGGCTCCAGATACACCTGTACGCCGTACTTCTGTCGCACTGAAAGAATGCAGCTTTCCAGCGTAGCAAGGGCATAGCCCGGGCGGGTGATGTGGTGCCCCCCGCCGAAGTTGAGCCACTTCATTCTGGGCAGCAGGTCTGCAAACTTTTTCTCCACTGCGGCCAGCGTTACCGCCAGCGCATCGGCGTCCTGCTCGCACAGGGTATGGAAGTGCAGACCGTCCAACAGGGCGGGCAGCTCCGGGTGCGCTGCCACGGCGGCGTCCCACTGAGCACGGGTGGTGCCCAGACGGCTGCCGGGTGCGCAGGGGTCGTAAATTTCATGACCCTCCTGCGTGGAGCACTCCGGGTTGATGCGCAGACCGATGCTTTTGCCCGCCGCCTTTGCCGCCGGGCCGAACTTTGCCAGCTGGCTGGGCGAGTTGAACACGATGTGGTCGGCGTATTGCAGCAATTCCTCAAACTCATCTGTCCGGTAGGCGGCGCAGAACACATGGTTCTCCTTCTCCGGCAGCTCTTCCCTGCCCAAGCGGCTCTCGTACAGGCCGCTGGCCTCGGTACCTGCCAGATAGGGTGCCAGCACCGGGTAGACGTTAAAGTTGGAAAAAGCCTTCTGCGCCAGCAGGATGCGGCAGCCGGTGCGCTGCTGCACACCCAGCAGGATCTCGCCGTTGCGGCACAGTTGGGCTTCGTCCAGCAGATAGCAGGGGGTGGGCAGGCGGTGCAGCTGCGCCTCGGACAGGTTTGCCAGCCCCGCAAAGGGCGGGCGGCTGTCGCGCACCCGCATCAGTCCACCAGAGCCGGGTTATGGCTCTCGGAGCGGGGCAGGCCGTACTTATCCAGTGCATCCAGATACGGATCGGGATCAAACTCCTCGACAGTGTGCACGCCCTTGGTGGTCCACTTGCCGGTGAGCAGCATCAGGGCACCGCACATGGCGGGCACGCCGGTGGTGTAGCTGATAGCCTGAGAGCCCACTTCCTTGTAGCACTCCTGATGGTCGCAGACGTTGTAGATATAGTAGGTCTTATCCTTGCCGTCCTTTTTGCCGGTAAAGATGCAGCCGATGTTGGTCTTGCCTTTGGTACGGGGGCCAAGGCTGGCGGGGTCCGGCAGCAGAGCCTTGAGGAACTGGATGGGCACGATCTCCTGTCCGTTGAAGTTGACAGGGGTGGTGGACAGCATGCCCACGTCCTCCAGACAACGCATGTGGTCCAGATAGCTCTGGCCAAAGGTCATGAAGAAGCGGATGCGCTTTGCCTCCGGGATGTTCTTTGCCAGAGACTCGATCTCCTCGTGGTGCAGCAGGTACATATCCTTGTCGCCCACCTGATCGAAGTTGTACTCCCGCTTGATGCTCATAGCCGGGATCTCTACCCAGTGGCCGTTCTCCCAGTAGCTGCCGGGAGCGGACACCTCGCGCAGGTTGATCTCCGGGTTAAAGTTAGTGGCAAAGGCATAGCCGTGGTCGCCGCCGTTGCAGTCCAGAATATCGATGGTGTCAATGGTATCGAACTCGTGCTTTTTGGCATAGGCACAGTAAGCCTGGGTCACACCCGGGTCGAAGCCGCTGCCCAGCAGGGCGGTCAGGCCGGCTTCCTCGAACTTTTTGGCGTAGGCCCACTGCCAGCTGTAATCAAAGTAGGCAGAGAAGCCGGCCTCCTTGCAGCGCTTCTCGTAGATGGCGCGCCACTCCGGGTCATCGGTGTTCTCGGGCTCGTAGTTGGCGGTGTCCATGTAGTTGACGCCGCAGGCAAGGCAGGCGTCCATGATGGTCAGATCCTGATAAGGCAGGGCGATGTTCATCACGAGGTCGGGCTGGTAAGCCTTGATGAGGGCGATGACCTCCTCCACCTTGTCTGCGTCCACCTGTGCGGTGGTGATCTTGGTAGTAGTGGTGGGAGCCAGCTCAGCAGCCAGCTTATCGCACTTTGCCTTGGTACGGCTGGCGATGCAGATCTCGGTGAACACCTCGGGCACCTGGCAGCACTTATGGATGGCAACAGAGGCCACGCCGCCGCAGCCGATGATCAGAACTTTGCTCATGTCGGTTACTCCTTTATCTGTAAAATGGTAGGTTCGTATTTATACCTGAAAGCCCGGCCAGCCCTTGTCCAGCGCGATCAGGGTCTCGCGCAGCACCTTGCAGGCGGTGGCGGTGGAAACGCCGGTGGTGTCCAGCGTGGGGGCAAGCTCGTTCAGGTCTGCACCGATGATGTTGGCCTTGGTCACAGTGCGGATGGCCTCCAGCAGCTGCAAAAAGCTTACGCCGCCAGCCTCCGGGGTACCGGTGCCCGGGAAGCAGGAGGGGTCAAGGCAGTCCAGATCGATGGTCAGGTACACCGGCACCTTGCTCTCGCACAGCTGTGCGGTCAGCTCGGCAAGGCCGGTAAAATCGAACTTGTGCATCTCGGTGTGCTGGGCAGCAAACTCAAATTCTGCCCGGTCGCCGCTGCGGATGCAGAACTGATGGATGTGGCCATCCCCTACCAGCTCGTGGCAGCGGCGCAGCACACAAGCGTGGCTGAGCTTCGCGCCCAGATAGTCGTCCCGCAGGTCGGCGTGGGCGTCGAAATGGACGATGTGCAGGTCGGGGTATTTCTTCACCGCAGCACGCACCGCACCCAGCGTGACCAAATGCTCGCCACCCAGCAGCAGCGGGAACTTGCCGTCCTTCAAAATTTCCTCTGCCCGGGCCTCGATATCGGCCAGTGCCAGCTCGCTGGAGCCAAAGCACAGCTCCAGATCGCCGCTGTCGAACACGTCAAAATCGGTCAGGTCGGCGTTCTGGTAGGGGCTGTAAGTCTCCAGACCATAGCTCTCGTGCCGGACGGCCGCCGGGCCGAACCGTGCACCGGGGCGGTAGCTGGTGGTGGAATCGTAAGGCGCACCGTACAGCACGATGCTGGCGGCGCGGTAGCTGCTGTCGCAGCCGATAAAGGTCTCAACGTTGGGGTGCATCAGTGTTCCTCCACTTCCCGCAGCATCTCCTCCAGAAAAGCCGGCAGGTAGAATGCTCCGATATGCAGTTTGGTGGTGTAGTAGCGGGTGCGCATATTCAGCGCCTTCCACGCTTCTGCGTCCAGATCATCAATGGGATGGTATTTTTTGCTTGCAAAGCCGAACAGCCAATAGCCCGCCGCAAAGGTAGGGATATGTGCCTGATACACCCGGCTGATGGGGAAGGTGGATGCAATGCGCTTGTGGCTGCGCTGCATGGCGCTGGCATCTTCGGCGTAGAAGGGACTGCCCTGCTGGTTGACCATGATGCCGTCCTCTTTCAGGGCGTTGAAGCAGCTGCCGTAGAACTCGCGGGTGAACAGACCCTCAGAGGGGCCGAAGGGGTCGGAGGAGTCCACGATGATGAGGTCGTACTCTTCCTCGCAGCGGCGGATATACTTCAGGGCATTCTCAAAATAGATATGCACCCGGCGGTCATCCATACGGCAGGCATTGCCGGGCAGATAGGCGCGGCAAGCCTCCACCACCTGCGGGTCCATCTCCACAAGGTCGATGCGCTCCACGCGGTCGTAGCGGGTCAGCTCCCGCACCACGCCGCCGTCTCCGGCGCCGATGACCAGAATATCCTTGGCCTCCTTGTGCACCGCCATGGGCACATGGACGATCATTTCGTCGTAGATGAACTCGTCGCGCTCGGTCAGCATCACGTTGCCGTCCAGCGTGAGCACCCGGCCGAACTCCGGGGTCTCAAAGATATCGATGCGCTGGTAATCGCTCTGCTTGGAGTAGAGCTGCTTGTTTACACGAATGCTGTGCTTCACATCCGGGGTGTGAAACTCTGAAAACCAAAATTCCATCTCTTTCCCTCCTTATGCCAGAACATTCAGGTGCAAGATTTCGGGGTCCTCCGGGCCGGTCATGCTGCAGCCCTTGGCCTTGGCGTACTCGATGTAGTTCAAGATCTCCTTGGTGATGCGCTCGCCGGGTGCAAGGATAGGGATGCCCGGGGGATAGCACATCACGAACTCGCTGCACACCATGCCCTCGGTCTCCCGCAGGGGCAGGCTCTTTTTGGGGGCGTAGAAAGCCTCCTGCGGGCTGGCAGCCACCACGGGGTCGATGTATTCCTGACTCAGCAGACCCGAGCCATCGGTGCGGTACCGGCGCTTGATCTCCGCCAGCGCACTGACCAGACGCTCCACCTCCTGCGGGCGGTCGCCGATGGACAGGTAGGCAAGGATGTTGCCGATATCGCCGAACTCGATCTGAATATCGTACTCGTCACGCAGGATATCGTAGACCTCGATGCCGGCAAGACCGATATCCAGCGTATGGACGCTGAGCTTGGTAGTGTCGAAATCAAAGACGGAATCGCCGTTGCACAGCTCCTTGCCAAAGGCGTAGTAGCCGCCTACGGCGTTGATCTCCTCGCGGGCATACTCGGCAATATCCGCCACCTGATGGAACACCTGCCGTCCCCGCAGCGCCAGATTGCGGCGGGAGATATCCAGACTGGACATCAGCAGGTAACTGCCGGAGGTAGTCTGGGTCAGGTTGATGATCTGACGCACATAGCCCTGATGCACATTGGGGCCGATGAGCAGCAGGCTGGACTGGGTCAGGCTGCCGCCGCTTTTGTGCATGGAAACCGACGCCATATCCGCCCCAGCTGCCATGGCGGAAACCGGCAGGCCGCCGCCGAAGTAAAAGTGGGTGCCGTGGGCTTCATCAGCCAGGCACAGCATCCCGGCATCGTGGGCCATCCGCACAATGGCGCGCAGGTCGCTGCAGATGCCGTAATAGGTGGGGTTGTTGACCAGAACCGCCACCGCGTTGGGGTGCTCGGCAATGGCTTTGGCCACCTGTTCCCGCTTCATGCCCAGGCTGATGCCGAGCCGCTGGTCCACTTCGGGGTTGACATACACCGGCACAGCGCCGCAGAGCACCAGTGCGTTCAGCACGCTGCGGTGCACGTTGCGGGGCAGGATGATCTCATCCCCGCGCTTGCAGGCGGTCAGCACCATGCTTTGCACCGAGCTGGTGGTGCCGCCCACCATCAAAAACGCGTGGGCAGCGCCGAACGCATCGGCGGCCAGTTCCTCCGCTTCGCGGATGACGGATACCGGATGGCAGAGATTATCCAGCGGCTTCATGCTGTTCACATCCACCCCAACGCACTGCTGGCCCAAAAAGGCGGTCAGTTCCGGGTTGCCGCGTCCCCGCTTATGACCGGGCACATCAAAGGGAACCACGCGCATCTGGCGGAAATTTTCCAGCGCTTCGTGGATGGGGGCGCGGCGCTGGTCCAACCGGGCGCGTTTTTTCTCACCGTTCATGTTTACCTCCGTTCGCGGTTCCTTTGGGAAGTGCCGTTTGGCAAAACAAAAAACGCAAGCCTTACACGGGTGTGCAGACTTGCGTTTGAAACCAGCTTTTTAAATTTTGCCACAGGCCAAATCCCCCCGGCGTGTTTACCGGGAGAGTGAATGCGGCATGATTCAAAAAGGCTGAGCGTGTCAGAGTCTATATAGCAATCTTACTTTTACTACTCTTTATTGACCGTTTCACAAGTCTGCGCAGCTGACTGCGCAATTTCATGGTTGTAAAGGAACCAACTTATAAAATTTGAGCTTTTAACTCAATCAATAAGGCAACTAAAGTTGCCGATCGGCAGTGGACCCGGCTGTCCGTATGGCCATGGGTCGGAACACTAACATTTCCGGCTTCGCCTGAAACGCCACATCAGCGGCTGCAAAGTGCAATCTGTGTTGAAAAAAATGCTCGGTCATACAATCCGTATGACGCTGCGCTTTTCTCTTAGCAGCTTACACTTTTCGCTCGCCGCTGCGGCATTTCACATGTCAGTATTCCGGCCCGCCCCTGTTGGGCGGTCCGTAGGTAAATTGCTTTGAAAAACTCTTGCAAACACGATTCGTCTTTCAAAATCGAAAAAAGTGTATCATATATTATTTGCGCTGTCAACAAAAATTGCAAAAAAGTGCAGTTTTATTTGTTTTCCATACCTTTTGGTGGTAAGAATTCTGTTCCGCCTTTATTTGGGGTGCCTGCCCCAGCAGACAAACAGCCTTATATTCGTTGAAAGTTTCAACAGGTACAGGGTTGTTTTGTGGATAACTTGTTTTTGTTTTCCATACTGGCGGCAGATCAAGCCATACCGCAGGGCATTACCATGCAAAACTAGGGCAATACCGCATAATTCTAAGTGCCGATACGGCGAGCGAGGTGCGGCAGAT
>OLQB01003100.1_pt1 | contig 10238 bp, 10 predicted proteins | sample 1672681 | NCBI WGS metagenome assembly OLQB01 (sample SAMEA3136713, study PRJEB25190) | human gut metagenome | reverse complement strand
CTATTACAAATCCTGTCATCACAGCAAGGCACACGATAATAGCCACTGCAATAATCAGCCGCTTGCGGAACGAAAGCTGCTTATGACCCAATACATTTTCGCAAGTGTCCTCTGCATTGATGTCAGACATTGCTTTATTATGTTCGAACAGCTTGAAAATTCGTTTCATAGTCAGTCTGTGACGAAATGAGAATTTCGGCAGAGGAACTTCGTCAGCTTCAGCAACTGCTTTTCAAAATAGCCCGATATAAGTTCGTCCATTGTATAGCTCTTACTCATTTGCACAGCCCTCCATAAACTGTTTGATTTTGGCTATTGCTCGTTCAACTCTCTTTTTAGCTGCGTCCTCGGATATGTTTAACGTTTTGGCTATGTCGGAATACTTCATATCAAAGTGTATTCTGAAATATATTGCGGTCTTAGTTGTGTCAGGAAACGTGTCAATGAAACGGTATATATCTTCGCAGGAATATTCGCTCACTATCCGTTCATCAAGAGGGATACTATCTTCAATGAGTTGTTCGTTAAACTCAACTTCACGTTCCGCCGTTGCGTGTTTCTTGTTCCACAATTTGCAAGATATGTTCCGAATAACAGCGTTGATGTACGGCATCTTATTCTCGTTCGGAATACCGAAAAAGATGCTTGTATTATTTGCAATAGCCAAAAACGCGTCTTGTATTGCGTCCTCAGCGTCATGTTTGTTATGGAGCTGTTGAAAGGCAATGTTATAAAAGTTTGATACATTTTGTTCATAAATCTCGGATAATTCGTTGCGCTGTTCCTCGCTTTCCAGAACAGCCAGTGCGGCAGAAATCATATAATCACTCCGTTCAATTTGCGTTTTTTTGATACCATATTATCACACAACGAGTCAAATGTCAAGCAAAATCGTTGTGATTGCTTTACACTATTTATTGATTATTAGATTGTCCTAGCGATAATATCTCTCGGTGCTACTACCTTAGCTGTTTAGTATGCACTGCAAGAAATACTCTCTGAAACTGAATTTTGCCCTCCCAATGTTCACCCAAACACCGAGAGGGCATTTTCTTTTTCAACTCTGCAATCACTCGTACTGCTTATTGCGCTCATCATAATATTTCGCATTCGACTTAGTATTCTCGGTAACCTGATTAAGCAAAAACTGCATATACGCCGCAATGAGTATCTCATCCTTCTTCTCATCGTAGTGCCAGATGCAGTCTGCAATGCAGTCGGCGATCACCTTCATCTCGTCGGGACCCATGCCGCGGGTCGTGACGGCGGGGGTGCCGATGCGCACGCCGCTCGTCACAAACGGGCTGCGCTTCTCGCCGGGGACGGTGTTCTTGTTCGCGGTGATGTGCACCTCGTCCAGATTGTGCTCCAGCTCCTTGCCGGTGCAGTCCTCGTCGGTCAGGTCGATCAGCAGCAGGTGGTTGTCCGTGCCGCCGGAGACCAGCTTCACGCCGCGGGTGGTCAGCTCGGCTTCAAGCGCCTTCGCGTTCTCAACGATTTTGCGGGCATACTCCTTGAACTCCGGCTTCAGCGCCTCGCCAAAGCAGACGGCCTTCGCGGCGATGACGTGCTCCAGCGGGCCGCCCTGCGTGCCGGGGAAGATGGCGGAGTTGATGCGCTTGATGATATACTCGTTGTTCGTCAAAATCAGGCCGCCGCGGGGGCCGCGCAGCGTCTTGTGGGTCGTGGTGGTGACCACGTCGGCGTAGGGTACGGGGCTCTGGTGCTGGCCGCCTGCGACAAGACCCGCAATGTGCGCCATATCGACCATCAGCATCGCGCCGTAGCCGTGGGCGATCTCGGCCAGCTTCTCAAAGTCGATGGCGCGGGGATAGGCCGATGCACCGGCGACCAGCAGCTTGGGGCGGACCTTCGCGACCTGCTTGGCCAGTGCGGCGTAGTCGATGCGGCCATCCTCGGCGGAGACACCGTAGGAGACAAAGTTGTAGTTCTTGCCGCTCATGTTCACGGGGGAGCCGTGGGTCAGGTGGCCGCCCTGGGACAAATCCATGCCCATGACGGTGTCGCCGACGTTCAGCAGCGCAAAGTAGACGGCCAGGTTGGCCTGTGCGCCGGAGTGCGGCTGGACGTTGGCATACTTCGCGCCGAACAGCTTGCAGGCGCGGTCAATGGCGATCTGCTCGACCTGATCGACGTACTGGCAGCCGCCGTAATAACGGTGGCCGGGGTACCCTTCCGCGTACTTGTTCGTCAGCACGCTGCCCATGGCCGCCATGACGGCGGGGGAAACAATGTTCTCGCTGGCAATCAGCTCAATGTTCTGCCGCTGGCGGCCCAGCTCACGCTGCATAGCCGCGCCCAGCTCGGGGTCGTAGCTCTCCACAAAGCCGATGGTGTCGATGATGTCCTTGTACATACTGCTTTCCCTCCTAATGTATATGCTGTCCACGGCGGGAAACGGCTGCGGGCGGATTCTATAGGCGCCCGTCGTTTCCGCCGCCGAGCATCTCCCTTACAGCGTCCCCTTGGTGGACAAAACGCCGTCGATCCGCGCATCTCTGCGCGTCGCGGCGTCCAGCGCCTTGGCAAACGCCTTGAACATGGCCTCCAGCTTATGGTGGTCGTTCTCCCCGTAGAGTACCTTCAGATGCAGATTCATCATGGCGCTGTACGATACGGCGTAGAAAAACTCCCGCGCCATCTGGGTGTCCATGCCGCCGCAGCTCTGGCCTGCAAAGCTGGCGTCGTACACAAAGTAGGGCCGCCCGCCCAGATCGACGGCGCAGAGTGCCAGCGTCTCATCCATCGGCAGCATGCAGCTGCCGTACCGCACCAGCCCGGCCTTGTCGCCCAGCGCTTCTTTTATGGCCGTGCCCAGCGCAATGCCGATGTCCTCAATTGTGTGGTGGCAGTCTACGTCCAGGTCGCCGCGGCAGGTGACGCTTACATCAAACAGGCCGTGGCGGGCGAAGCCGTCCAGCATGTGGTCAAAAAAGCCGATGCCCGTGTGCAGGTCGGCCCTGCCGGTGCCGTCCAGGTCAATCGTCAGCGTGATCTGTGTCTCCCGCGTATTGCGGGTGACCGTCGCGATGCGTGCCATAGGAATCCCCCCCCTCTTTAGTGCTTTAAACTAACTATAGCACGTTGGGGCGTGTGCGTCAACATTTTCTTAGCCTTCCCCCTGGGGGGAAGGTGGCCCCGCAGGTTTATAAAATTCGCCCCAATTTATTTACGAAATCGCAACACTTTTCCCGGCGGCAGGCGCTACAATAGAATTATGATTCAAAAGTGTCTTTTTTGAAAGGACAAGCACCACCATGGCAAAAATAATCGGAATTGACCTGGGGACTACCAACAGCTGTGTGGCGGTGGTCGAGGGCGGCAAGCCCGTCGTCATCCCCAACGCCGAGGGGCAGCGCACGACGCCCTCTGTCGTCGCGTTCACCAAGGTGGGAGAACGGCTGGTGGGCGAGCCCGCCAAGCGCCAGGCCGTGACGAACGCCCCCCGCACCGTGTCCAGCGTCAAGCGGCTGATGGGCAGCGAGACCCGCGTGCCCATCGACGGAAAATGCTACACGCCGCAGGAGCTGAGCGCCCTCATCCTGCAAAAACTGAAGGCCGATGCCGAGGCGTATCTCGGTGAGCCTGTCACCGAGGCGGTCATCACCGTGCCCGCCTACTTTAACGATGCCCAGCGCCAGGCCACGAAGGACGCCGGGCGCATTGCCGGGCTGGACGTGCGCCGCATCATCAACGAGCCGACAGCCGCGGCGCTGGCCTACGGGCTGGACAATGGCCGCACCCAGACCGTCATGGTCTACGACCTCGGCGGCGGCACATTTGACGTGTCGCTCATCCGCATCGGCGACGGCATCGTGCAGGTGCTTTCGACCTGCGGCGATAACTTTCTGGGCGGCGACGACTTTGACGAGCGCATCGTCAACTGGCTGGCAGACCGGTGCAGGGCCGAACACGGCGTGGACCTGACGAATGACCGCGTGGCGATGCAGCGCCTGCGCGAGGAGGCCGAAAAGGCGAAAAAAGCGCTTTCCAGTGCGAAGCAGACCGACATCAATCTGCCGTTCCTCACGATGGCGGCAGACGGTGCGCTGCACCTGCAAACTACGCTGACACGCGCTAAATTTGAGGAGCTCTGTGCCGATTTGATCGAGCGCACCGCCTTGCCCGTGCGCAACGCCCTGAGCGACGCACGCCTTTCGGCCAGCGACCTGGATCAGGTTTTGCTGGTCGGCGGCTCGACCCGCATCCCAGCGGTGCAGGCCAAGGTCGTGCGGATGACCGGTCTGGAGCCGTCCAAATCGCTGAACCCCGACGAGTGCGTTGCACTGGGCGCGGCGGTGCAGGCCGGACGTCTGGGCGGCGAGATGCTCTCCGGCCCCGGCGAGGATCTGCTGCTGATGGACGTGACCCCGCTGACCCTTTCCATCGAGACCGTCGGCGGCGTGGCAACGCATTTGATCGAGCGCAACTCCACGATCCCGACACGGTTCAGCAAGGTATTCACCACCGCGGCGCCGTTCCAGAAAACGGTGCAAATTAAAGTGCTGCAGGGCGAGCGCGAGTTTGCCAGGGACAATAAGCTGCTGGGCACCTTCACGCTGCGCGGCATCAAGCGCGCCTGGGCGGGCGTGCCGAAGATCGAGGTCACGTTTGACATCGACGCCAACGGCATTGTCAAGGTCAAGGCGCGCGACATGGACACCGGCAAGCAGCAGAGCATCACGATCTCGGGCACATCGAACCTGACCGAGGACGAGATCAAACGCGCCAAGGAGAACGCCGCCGCCTTTGCCGGGCAGGACAAGGAGCGCAAGGCCGCGCTGGAGGCGCTGAACGCCGGCGAGGCCGCGCTTTACCGCGTGAACACCGCGCTGGGCAGCAAGGCCGGCAAGGCGCTGGACCGCGAGACTCGTACTAAAATCAAAGAAGCAGAAAGAACGCTGGAGCGCGTTCTGAAGCACAAAAAGGCCGACAAGCTGACCCCCGTGGACGTGAATGCCATCAACACCGCACGGGAGGCGCTTTCCGCTGTGGCCGCCCCGCTGGTGGCCCGGTGGGAGAGCGAGAAGGCGTAAAACGAGGCGGCAGCCGCAGGGTCCCCGGAGCGGTGCAAGCATCCGCCCGTGCCCGTTTGCGGTACTATTGAACAATGCCTTTTCCCCGCTTGCGCGGGGAATTTTTTTGTGCTATACTACCCAACATAGTACTTTAATGGGTTAAAGAGGAAAAGAAAAGTGAAAACGATTCGTTACGCCTTTGTGCGGTCCCTGCCCATCATGGCGGGGTATATCGTGCTGGGGCTGGGCTTTGGTGTGCTCTTGCAAAGCAAGAGCTACGGCGCGGGGTGGGCGCTGGTCATGAGCGGGCTGATCTACGCGGGCAGCATGCAGTATGTCGCAATTGACCTGCTGGCGGGCGGCGCGTCGCTGATCTCGGCGGCGATCATGACACTGATGGTCAACGCGCGGCATCTGTTTTACGGAATTTCGATGCTGGAACGCTATAAAGACACCGGCGCGGCCAAGCCGTACCTGATTTTTGCGCTGACCGATGAGACCTATTCCGTCGTGTGCAGCGGCGGCGTGCCCGAGGGCGTGGACCGGAAAAAATACTATTTCTGGGTGTCGCTGCTGAACCAGCTTTACTGGATCGCGGGCGGCGTGGCGGGCGCACTGCTGGGCAGTGTGCTGCCGTTTGACACGACGGGCATCGACTTTTCGATGACCGCGCTGTTCCTCGTCGTTATGACCGAGCAGTGGAAGGCCAGCCGCGACCATACCCCCGCGCTGGTGGGGCTGGGTGTGTCGCTGGTCTGTCTGCTGGTTTTCGGCAGCAGTGATTTCCTGATCCCGTCCATGGTGGGCATCACGGCAGCCTTGACGGTGCTGCGCGGTTTTATGCAGAAAAAGGAGGCCGACCATGCCGTTTGATGTACACGGTGCGCTGCTTGTGGCCGTTGTGGCGGGCGTGACAGCGCTGATCCGGTTCCTGCCGTTTGTGGTGTTCGGCGGCGGGCGGCCCACGCCGAAATTTGTGGTGTATCTGGCCGGGGTGCTGCCCTGCGCCATCATGGCGATGCTCGTTGTCTACTGCCTGCGCGGCGTGGACCTGCTAGGCCCCACCCACGGCCTGCCGGAGCTGCTTGCCGGGGCCGCCGTGGTGGGGCTGCACCTGTGGAAGAAGAACACGCTGCTCAGCATCGCCGTGGGCACCGCCCTGTATATGGTGCTGGTGCAGGCGGTGTTTGTGTAACCAGAAAAAATGCGCGTCCCCAAAACCTCTTGGCTCCCTCTGCGAGGGGGCTCCGCCCGCAGGCGGTGGGGGAGAGAACCTAGCGGCAATCCGAAACATTTCGGGCTGTGGCAAGGTTCTCTCCCTCCGGCCCTACGGGCCACCTCCCTCGCAGAGTGAGGCAAGAAAAAAGGCCGGAGCTTACGCTCCGGCCTTTTGGGTATGCCTGTTTTTGACCTCATGTGCCCACGCGATGAATTTTGTGCGGTTGAAGAACAGAATCCCCACAAAGCTGAACAGCACAATGCCGGTCAGCACGGTGAACAGCCAGTTGCCCTCCAGCATAAAGCTGCCTGCCGCGCAGGTCAGCAGGGTGGGGAAGGGCAGACTGATGAAGATGGCCGCTAAAAACTGCTTCGGGCGCATCCCCGCGTTGGCGGCGGCATAGGGAATGATGCCGTTGGGCAGCCCCGGCGTGATGAACGCCAGAATTGTGTAAAACCAGGGGTCCTTGCTGCTACGCACGCTGTCCAGCAGCTTCGCAGCCTTGTGGTTGTCGGCGACAAGGCGGCGGATGACCGGCACGAGTCGCCGTGCAATGAGGTAGACGCTCATGTTGGCGACGGCGGAGGCCGAGAAGCTCGTCAGAAAGCCCATCCACGGGCCGTAGGCCAGCCCTGCCGCCAGCTGCACCGGCATGGCCGGAATGACGAGCGACAGCACCTGCACGACGGCCAGGAACCACAGCGTCAGAAAGCTGCGCAGCCGCCCCTGGCTGGCCAGGTATTCGCTCAGCGCCTGCTCATCCCCGGCAGAAAACGCGGACCAGAGCCCGGGCAGCAGCAGGCGGAACGTCTCCACGATGAGCAGCACCGTGACCAGCACCACCGCCGCCACGACCAGCATCGCCAGCCGCTTTTCTCTTTTATTGGCATGTTCGGACATGAAATAGTATCTCCTTGTGGTTAAAAAACAGAGAATACTATACCAAAAACAGCGGAGAAAAGCAAGAAAATTTTGGGGCCCCTTCGCTGGTCATGTGTAGGGGAGGAATTCATCCCTCCCGTGAACGCAGCGGCAGCCGTGAACGACCCGGGAGAGTCAAGACCCTCCCCTACAAACCGACACTCACGGCTGCTTTGTAGGGAGCGGTCTTGACCGCTCCGGGGCGATTACGGCGGACGGGTGTTTGTGGGCAGGCCCCGGGCCGGGCATGCCCGGCCCCTACTGTGCGCAAAAAAAAATCCCGGTGCACACTTGCACCGGGAAAATACCGATCTTATCGTTTCTCCAGCGGAACGTACTCCTGCGGCTTGCCGAGGTACTTGTAGGCGGGGCGGATGATGCGGTTCGCGAACTCGACCTCCTCGACGCGGTGGGCACACCAGCCGGGCACACGGGCAATCGCAAACAGCGGGGTGTACAGGTCCTCGCTGATGCCGAGCATACGGTAGATCAGGCCGCTGAACAGGTCCACGTTGGCGCAGACCTTCTTCGGGCCGTGCTTTTCCTCGGCAAAGACCTGCGGGGCCAGGCGCTCAATGCTGCACAGCAGCTCGTACTCCTCGTCGTAGCCCTTCTTGTAGGCCAGGCTCTTGGCGTGGGTTTTCAAAATCTGCGCACGGGGGTCGCTCATCGTGTAGACGGCGTGGCCCATGCCGTAGATCAGGCCGCTGCCGTCGCCGCGCTCCTTGCGGAGGATCTTGCGCAGGAACTCGCGGACCTCGTCGTCGTTGGACGGATCCTCGACATTTTCCAGAATGTAATCCAGCTGGTGCATGACCTTCAGGTTCGCGCCGCCGTGCTTGGGGCCTTTCAGCGCGCCGATGGCCGAGCTGATGGCCGCATAGGTGTCCGTGCCGGAGCTGGACAGCACGCGGCAGGTGAAGGTCGAGCAGTTGCCGCCGCCGTGGTCCGCGTGGACGAGCAGGCAGAGGTCGAGCAGACGCGCTTCCTCGTGGGTGAATTTCTGGTCGGCGCGGTAGGTGCTCAAAATATGCTCCGCCGTGCTCTGGCCCTCGGTGGGAAGGTGGAAGTACATGCTGGACCGGTCATAGACGCGGCGCTTGATCTGGTAGGCGTTGACCATCATCGTGGGCAGCTCGGCGATCAGGTTGATGCTCTGGCGCAGGATGTTGGGCAGACTGTTGTCCTCGGCGTGCTCGTCGTAGCTGTACATGGCCAGCACGCTTCGTGCCATCTTGTTCATCAGGTTCGGCGACGGCGAATTTAAGATCATGTCGTCGGCAAAGCCCTGGGGCAACTCGCGGTGGTGCTCCAGCAGCTTGCGGAACTTGGCGTACTGCTCCTGCGTGGGCAGGGAGCCGAACAGCAGCAGCCAGATGACCTCCTCAAACATGAAGCGGTCATGGGCGTCGGCCTCGGCGGCCAGCGTGTCAATGTCGATGCCGCGGTAGACCAGGCGGCCCGGAATGGGCACGATGGTGCCGTCCTCCTTCTTGTCATAGCCGATAACGTTGGAAACGTTCGTGATGCCGGCCAGCACGCCGGTGCCGTCCAGATTGCGCAGGCCGCGCTTGACGCCCATCTGATCCGCCAGATGCGGGTCAAGGGTGGCGTTGTGCTCCAGATATTCGTGGCAGAGCAGCTCAAGCTCATCCGGCTCCAGGGCCGGGACGTCTGGGTAATACATCATGCGTACCCCTCTCTTTGACCAATTTTATATACTTTGCATACTTATACAGGAACATACCACTGTTGGCTTCCCCAACCAATATGCCTGATAGATTGATTTTATAGCATTTCCGCAGATTCGTCAAGAAAAACTTAAAATTTTTCTAAATTTTTCAGGAAAATGCTTTAAAAAATTAAGCTGGCGCCCAAAAATGTGCCTATTGTGTAAAAATGCGGATTGACAACCGGCCCTAAACCGGGTAGTATGTTAGGTATACCGCAGAAAATGCAGAGTAAGACAGGGAAAGGGGAAAAGTATTATTTATGAAAGCAGTTCTGATTCCGGGCGACGGCATTGGCCGTGAAATTGCCGAGAGCGTCCGCGAGGTATCCGCCGCACTGAACACCGGCATTGAATGGCAGGAGTTTGCTGCCGGTGCCGAGTACGCCGCCGAGAGCGGCGAGCTGATCGCCCCCGGCACGCTGGATGCGATCGAAGCGTGCGGCTGGGCACTCAAGGGCCCCACCGCCACCCCCATCGGCAAGGGCTTCCGCAGCATCAATGTGCAGCTGCGCCAGCGCTTTTCCACCTATGCAAACCTGCGCCCGGTACACACGCTGCCGGGCGTACCGACCCGCTTTGACAATGTGGACCTTGTCATCGTGCGCGAGAACACCGAGGATCTCTACAAGGGCATCGAGTATATGCTGAACGACGAGATTGCCAACGGTGTCAAGCTCATCACCCGCCCCGCGTGCGAGAAGATCTGCCGCTTTGCATTTGACTATGCCCGCAAAAACGGCCGCAAAAAGGTCACGGCAGTCCACAAGGCCAACATCATGAAGCTGACCGACGGCCTGTTCCTGCGCACCTTCCGCGAGGTCGCCGCGGAGTACCCCGAGATCACCGCGGACGACTGCATCATCGACGCTTTGTGCATGAAGCTGGTGCAGAAGCCCGAGCAGTTCGACGTGCTCGTTGCGCCGAACCTCTACGGCGATATTATCAGTGACCTGTGCGCCGGTCTCGTCGGCGGCCTGGGCTTTGCGCCCAGCGCCAACATCGGCGACAGTACCCGCATCTATGAGGCCGTCCACGGCTCTGCCCCCGACATTGCCGGGCAGGACAAGGCCAACCCCAGCGCCATCCTGATGGCCTTTGCCATGATGCTGAACGACCTTGGCGAGACCGACAAGGCAGCCAAGCTCAATGCCGCCATCCTGGCCCAGGTCGAGGAGGGCAAGGTCGTCACTGCCGACATCGGCGGCACCGCGGGAACGAAGGAGTTTACCCAAGCGGTTATTGCACGACTGTGACCTAAAAGGCTTCCCCCTCGGGGCTGCGCCCGCAGGCGCGTGTCGAAGCGCAACCGCCGGAGGCGGCTCTTAGC
>OLQB01003099.1_pt1 | contig 10239 bp, 8 predicted proteins | sample 1672681 | NCBI WGS metagenome assembly OLQB01 (sample SAMEA3136713, study PRJEB25190) | human gut metagenome | reverse complement strand
AATATTATCTATCATCATGAAAAATCACCTTTTTCACTTACTTCATAAGAATCACATACTAAGAAAAACATCTTATTATCTATTTCTTTTAAACCATCTTTAACAATAAAATAACTCTTTGATGGAACTACTGCTAGAAGAAGTGATTCATCATTCTTAGAATAACCTCCTTCAGCCTCCATTAATGTAACTCCAACACCATCAATTGATAAAAGAAATTCTTTAACAATATTTGTTTTCTTTTTATCAGTAACAATATAAAAAGCTTTACATTTAGAAATACCAAGAAGCACTTTATCAGTAAATACCGATATTAAGTAAGATACTAAAATAGCATATAAAACAATATCCCATGAGAAGACAATCTTACCAATTATAACAATAATACCATTAACTATAAGACTAGCATTACCCATAGATAACTTAAACCACTTGCAGACTATCTCAATAATAACATCAGTACCACCAGTAGAAAAATTACTCTTATAAATAAGTCCATATCCAATACCGGCCATTACTCCACCAAGTATAGCAATAACAACCATTTCCGTATTACCTAAATCAATATATTTAGTAATCATACTAGTAAGTGAAACAAATATTGGATAAGAAAGAGCTCCTACTAACTGATTTTTCATATTATCAAAGCCTAAAGCAAAATAAGCAACAATCATTAAAACAATATTAGTACATAATATAAATACTGAAGGATTAACACCAAACTCACTTAATACAATTGATATACCACTTACTCCAAAACAAACAATATCATATCTAAGAAAAAACAAATTAAAAGAAAAAGCCACTATCAAACATCCTAAAAGAAGCATTAAATATCTTTTACCAATATTCTTTTTCTTAACAGCATCAACAATATTATCAATCTTCTTCTTTCTAAAATAATCAAATATACCCATATTTACTCCTTTTTATTTTTTAAATTATAATCTAACATATCAGTAATATTTCCATCTAAAATACCATCAACATCACTAGACTCATACCCACTATCATTATCTTTAATTAACCTATAAGGTTGCATAACATAACTTCTTTTAGCACTGCCAAAACCATTACTTACTTGCACTCCTCTAATATCACTTACTTCACTCTTTTTCTCTTCTAAAAGAATAGTATAAAGTTTACTCTTAAGTACTTCCATAGCCTTTTCTTTATTTCTAATTTGACTTCTTTCATTTTGACAAGTAACCACAATACCAGTAGGAATATGTGTAATTCTAACAGCACTATCCGTAGTATTAACTCCTTGTCCTCCTGGACCACTACTTCTATATATATCTACTCTAATATCACTATCATTAACATTAACTTCAATATCATTATCAATTTCTGGTATAACATCAACCGCAGCAAATGAAGTATGTCTTCTCTTATTGGCATCAAAAGGACTAATTCTAACAAGTCTATGTACACCTTTTTCTCCCTTTAAATAGCCATAAGCAAAGGTACCATCAACTTGAAACATAATAGATTTAATACCTGCCTCTTCACCATCTTGCCTATCAAGTAAAGTAATACTATATCCATTCTTTTCAGCATACCTACTATACATTCTATATAACATTTGAGCCCAATCACAAGATTCAGTACCACCTGCTCCAGCATGTATTTCCATAATCGCAGCATTCTTATCATACTTACCATTTAAATAAGTTTCAATCTCTAACTTATCAATCTTAACCTTAAGTTCATTAATTTCTTCTTCAAGTAAAAGTCTAACATCATCATCACTATCATCAATCATTTCTAAAGCACTATTAACACTATTAGATAATACATTAACATTAGTAATAATATTTTTAATATACTTAAGTTCTCCAACCAGTTTATCAGCAGCATCTCTATTATCCCAAAAACTAGGTTGTAACATAAGTTCATTAATTTCTTTTTCTCTTTTAATCTTATTATCTAAGTCAAAGAGACCTCCTAAGTTCTTTTATTTTATCATCAAGTAATCTATATTCCCTTTTTAAATCAAATATTTCCATATAATCACCTACTACAAGTATACATTATTTAACAAAAAAAAGAAAGAGATATAAGTAAAATTATTGACACTTTTAAAAGTAAATGATAATATAAAATTAAAGTATAAGGAGGATAAAAATGACAAAGAAACAATATACTATAATCGGTATAACTATTCTAATATTTATAATTTTAATAGCATTCATATTAATAAAAGGAAATAAAAGTAGTTGGACAAAAGAAATACTAAATTCTAACTCATATACCATTACTAAAATAGATTGTGATAACAATAAAACAAAATTAGATAATAATATTATGAAAAAAATAGATTCAACTTGGAAAGAATTATCAAATAATGGTCCTTGGCTTGGAGACACTAATACCTGCTACGAAACAATATCAATAGAATATGATAAAAATGGTATCATTCAAAAAAGAGAAATCTTAATATTAGATAATAATTCTATCGTATTAAGAATAAACAATGACGATACTTACTATGTAAATGCTACAAACTTAATAAATAGTCTTAAATAAGTATACATTAAGATAATATCAGTTCGAGCCTAAAGTCTCGGACTATCTTTTCTTTTATATATGCATATTTCAAAGATAAAAGAGACAACTAATTTGTCTCTTTTTTATACATATCTAATATATTTTTAAACTCATCTAAAGCCGAAGTAACAACTTCTTTCTTAGTTAAATCAACACCAGCTAATTTTAAAGATTCAATAGGACTCTTTCTAGAACCACATTTCAAGAATTCAATATAACCATCTACTGCTTCCTCCTTACCAGATAAAATATTATTAACAATCATAGTAGCGGCACTTAAACCAGTAGCATACTTATAAACATAAAAGTCGTAGAAGAAGTGTGGTATTCTCTCCCATTCATATCTAATATAATCATCAACTACTACATTATCACCAAAATAAAATTTATTAAGGTCATAATACATATTAGATAATTTTTCACTAGTCAAAGCACCATCATTATCTATAATTTTAGATATATCTCTTTCAAATTCCGCAAACATAGTTTGTCTATATATAGTAGCCTTGTATAATTCCATTAAATTATTCAAAATAAATAGTTTTTCTTCCTTACTACCACTATTTTCAAGCATATAATGACTAAGCAATAATTCATTAACTGTTGAAGCAACTTCAGCCACAAAAATACGATACTCACTATTTTGAAATTCATTATAACTCCTAGAATAATAACTATGCATAGAATGCCCCATTTCATGAATCAAAGTAGACATATCATTATACTTATCCTGATAATTAAGAAGTATATAAGGATCAGTATCATAGCTACCACCAGAATAACCACCAGTTCTCTTATTTTTAGTAGGATAAACATCAATTATTCTATCTTCTAAATATTCTCCTACTTTATTTACATATTCTTCTCCGAATACATCAAGAACTTTAAGAATAATATTTTTAGCCTCTTCATAATCAAATTTCCTATCATAATTAGAAGTAATAGGAGTATAAACATCATATAAATGAAGTTCATCATATCCAAGTATACTCTTCTTAAGTGCATAATAATCATATAAATATCCAATATTCTTATGAACACTATCTATCAAATTATTATAAACCTTAATATCAACATCATCAGCAAATAAACTCATACAAAGAGCACTATCATATTCCTTAACACTAGCAATAGTGGATAATTCTTTCATATTACTAGAAATAAGTGAGGCAAAAGTATTAGAATATTTCTTATATTCATGATACAAACCCTTAAAAGCTCTTTCTCTAACATTTCTATCTTTACTCTCTATATACAAAGAATAACTACTATTATCAAGAGAAACCATATTCCCATTTTCATCTATGATATCCTCAAATGACATATCACAATCCTTAAATAATTCATAAGTATCATAAGAATTACCAAGTGCCTTTCCAAAACTAGATAAAAGCTTTTCCTCTAAATCAGAAAGAGTATGATTCTTATATCTATATATATCTTTAATACAACTCTCATATTCATAAAGCTTAGGTTCCTCTTCATAATATTTCAAAATAGTATCATATTCACACTTAAGAATACTAGGAATTATAAAATAACTACTCTTTGAATATAAATTCAAAAGATTACTAACCCTATCACATACTTCCTGTTTCTTATTATCAGAAGTATCCAAATCAAAAGATAAACTAGCATAAACATATAACTTATTAATAATTCTTTCAATATCAAAAGATAATTTCAAAGTATTATAAAAATTATTACTAGTATTCATCATATTATTTTCATATAAAGAAAGCTTTGAAATAAATTCTTTTACTTCATTATAATCACTGTCAAATAAATCATTACTACTATAGATTTTATCCAAATCCCATGTATACTTCTTATCAATATCTTTTCTATCTCTCATTATTCCTCCTATAAATTAAATCTAAAATGACAAATATCTCCATCTTGCATAACATACTCTTTACCTTCAATTCTAAGTTTACCATTTTCTTTTACTTTAGCTTCACTACCAGCAGAAATTAAATCATCATAAGACATAACTTCAGCCTTAATAAAACCTTTTTGAAAATCAGTATGAATAATTCCAGCACATTCAGGAGCTTTCATACCCTTTTTAAAAGTCCAAGCTCTAACTTCATCAGCACCAACAGTAAAGAATGTAGCAAGGCCAAGTAAATCATAAGTTTTTTGAATAAGCAAATCAAGCCCACTTTTAGAAATACCAATATCATTCAAAAATTCTCTCTTATCATCATCATTAAGTTCAGATAATTCACTTTCCAACTTAGCACATAAAGTAACAGTTAGAGATCCTTCCTCATTAGCATATAAATTAACACGTTCAGTATATTCATTACCACTTAAAACATCTTCATCATTTACATTAAGAGCATATATAATAGGTTTTAATGTAATTAAATTAAACGAACTAACTATCTTTTTTTCTTCTTCATCAAGTCCCTCCGCTTTATCAAGCGGACTGTTTCCAATCAGAAGATCCAGCTTTTCTCCTTCGATCACTTCACTTGCTTTCTTTGACATCTGGTTTGCTGCAAGATGAACAAGAAGGTCTGTAATAACAAATACCGGATCAGACTCTTTTTCCCCAATGCTGATCTCTTCTACGCTTCCATCTTTTTTCGCAACAACACCATGAAGTGCCATCGGTCCTGTTACCCACTGGTATTTTTTGATTCCACCATAGTAATGTGTATCCAGATAAGCCATTCCTTCACTTTCATATAATGGATTCTGTTTCACATCAATACGTGGTGAATCGATATGAGCTCCAAGGATATTCATACCCTTCTCAAGAGGCTTACTGCCCACGATAAACAGCGCCAGTCCCTTTCCCATATTGTTTGCTATTATCTTATCTCCTGCCTTTACGCTCTTTCCTGTCTCGATGAGCTCATCAAGGTCCACAAAGCCGTGTCCTGTGGCGTCAGCATAAACTGCTGCCGTGCACTCGCGCTCTGTCTTGCAGCCGGATATAAACCTTCTGTAATCCTCTGCAAATGCAAATAATTTTTCTCTTTCAGGTCCCTGGGGATATTTCTCCCAGGCGTTTTTCTTTTCTATTGCCATGATTTATTATACCTCCGAATTTTTTGTAAGATTTTCCTGGACGCGGCGATACAGCTCCTGAGCTGCATTGTAGCCCATCTTCTTTTGTCTGTGATTGACTGCTGCTGTCTCTACGATGACCGCCAGATTACGTCCCGGTCTGATTGGCAGTGAATGACACACTACCTTGTTGCCGAGATACTCGGCATATTCTTCCTCGAGGCCGAGTCTGTCGTAATCTGCCTCCTTTTTCCAGTCCTCGAGCTTGATTACGAGATCTATCTGCTGTTTTTCCTTTACACACTCTACTCCGTAAAGTGTTTTGACATCGATGATTCCGATGCCTCGAAGCTCTATAAAGTGTCTGGTTATCTCAGGCGATGTGCCCATGAGCGTATGCTCGTTGATCTTTCTGATTTCCACCACATCATCCGTCACGAGACGATGGCCTCGTCTGATGAGCTCGAGTGCGGCCTCACTCTTTCCTATACCGCTCTCACCTGTGATCATAACTCCCTCACCGTATACATCTACCAGCACGCCGTGCACTGTTATGCATGGTGCGAGCTGCTCACCAAGACAATAGATGAGCTCAGCCATAAAGCTTGATGTGGAGCGGCCTGTTGACAGCACCGGAATACCGTGCTCTCTGGCCTCTTCCATAAATATCTCATCCGGCTGTAAATCTCTGCAGAAGATGATACATGGTATATCAAACTCCATGAAGCGGCTATAGCGCTCTTTTTTCTCGCTGTCGCTCATCTTCTCTATATAAGTATACTCTACATTTCCGATAATCTGTATTCGTCTCTCCTCAAAATGCTCAAAATATCCTGAGAGCTGAAGCGCCGGTCTGTTGACGTCCGAGCACTCTATCGTCCTCTCCTTTAGATTCATCTCTTTTGTGAGATTGTTGAGATCGAGCAATTCTGCTACCTTTGCAACTGATACTGAGTGTAATGCATTCATTCGCGGTCCCCCTTGATGTATATTTGTTTTTTAGTATACCACAGATTAGCTCCAAAATCTACGTGGCAGAGTGGAAAAATGCATACACTGCCTGTGCTGCTTTCTCGTTCATGGTCTCTGTCTGCATAAGGTCTTCGACATCTGCTTCCTTTATCTTCTCTAGCGACTGGTAGCGGCGCATGAGCGCCTTTCTGCGTGCCGGCCCTATGCCTTCAATATCATCAAGCACCGAATGTACCTGACTCTTTGAGCGTAGTGACCTATGAAACTCTATTGCAAAGCGGTGTGCCTCATCCTGTATTCTCGTGATGAGCTTGAAGCCTTCGCCGTGGCGGTCGATAGGTATCTCCACATTGTTGTAATAAAGACCTCTTGTGCGGTGGAAATCATCCTTCACCATGCCACACACAGGTATGTCGAGTCCCAGCTCGGAAAGCACCTGAAGACATATATTTACCTGACCTCTTCCACCATCCATCATTATAATATCCGGAAAACGGTTGAAGCTGCCTATTTCCTGTGGAGAGCCATCTTTTTCAAGCTGCTTCTGTTCTTCCATACCATGTGTAAAGCGGCGTGTGAGCACCTCGTGCATTGACGCATAATCATCAGGTCCTGTAACTGTGCGAAGCTTAAACTTTCTGTAATCGCTCTTTTTAGGCTTGCCCTTCTCATACACTATCATGGAGCCGACGGTCTCAAAGCCGTTGATATTTGAAATATCATAGGCCTCCATACGGTTTAAGCCGTGTAAGCCCAAAAGTCCCTCGATTTCCTTTACAGCTCCTATTGTGCGCCCCTCTTCTCTCTTTATCCGCTCCTTATCCTGGCTGAGCACTAAGAGTGCGTTCTTGTAGGCAAGCTCAACAAGCTTTTCCTTCATGCCCTTCTGCGGCACTTTTATATTCACCCGCCTGCCTCGCTTTTCGCTGAGCCACTGCTCCAAAACAGCCATATCCTCTATCTCGCTCTGCAGCATGACCTCGCGCGGTATAAAAGGTGTTCCGGAATAAAACTGCTTCACAAAGTTATTTAGCACATCATCCGCTGCCTCCTCGCTTCCGACCCTCACATGGAAATGGTCTCTGCCTATCAGTTTTCCGTTTCTTATGAAAAATACCTGCACCACTGCATCAGTATCGTCATTTGCAAGTGCTATGATATCCTTATCCTCGCCGTCGGCATTTGTTATCTTCTGCTTCTGCGCTACCTGTTTCACACTGTTTATCAGATCCCTGTATTCAGCCGCCTTCTCAAACTCCATGCTCTCTGAAGCCTTTAGCATTTTATCGCTAAGAGCCTTTATTGTCTGCTCATAGTCGCCGTTTAAGAAATCTATCGCTCCCTTTACCGCTATGGCATACTCTTCCTTCGTCACATACCCCTGACATGGTGCACTGCACTGGTGTATATGATAGTTGAGGCACGGCCGGTCTGCTCCTATATCACGCGGCAGCCTGCGGTTGCAGGTGCGAAGCTTATAGATTTTGTTTATCAGATCTATTGAGCTTTTCACCGCAGAGGCACTCGTATACGGACCAAAGTAACGGGAATTGTCCTTTTTCATCTGACGCGAAAACAGCACCCTCGGATAGTCCTCTCCCAGTGTCACCTTGATGTACGGATATGTCTTGTCATCACGAAGCATAGTATTGTACTTTGGTGTATGCTCCTTTATCAGATTGCACTCCAAAACAAGGGCCTCAAGTTCAGAGTCGGTGACTATATACTCAAAATGATCTATATGCTCTACCATCTGTTTTTTCTTGATGCCCTCATTGTGGCTCGCCTGAAAGTACTGATGTACTCGCTTTGTCAGGCTTTTGGCTTTGCCGATATATATGATTACATCATCCTTGTCATGCATAATATAAACTCCCGGGGCATCCGGGAGTTTTTTTAATTCTTCTTTGATATCAAATGTTTTTTCCATATTCGCTATTTTAGATTGTGGTGTGGAGTTTCGCACCTTTAGGTTGTGAGGTTGCCGGCATGGCACACAGTGTATTCCTCAGGAAAATATGAAGTCAGCCGCGGGGTTTCTCTCCGTTTGGTTTTCTTTGTTTGTAAGGCTTTTTCGTCCCTTTTCTTGCCCGGAAGCCCGCGGCAGTTCATATTTTCCTTCTGAACACACTATGTACCCTCCGGCTTTTTCAGTTTATGTGTGCGAAACTCTTTTCTACTGCGCTTTTTTTGTGCGAAATTCTTTTTTCGCTCTTTCGCTGCGCGAAAATTGCTTGGTTGCTCGTTGTGTTCGAAAATTGACCTATAAGGTACTAGTTATTCAATGTATTATCATCCGGCGCTGTATATTCGGAAGATTCATTTGTATCTGCATTTATATGGTCTGTGGTGTTACGAAGGAGTGGATCTGTTGCCGATGTCACATCTTTCTGTGCAACATTCTGTGCATTTTCCTGCTCTTTGCTCTCTTCACCATCTTTTTCCTCGTCCGGATCCGGAAGTCCCTTCATATCGCGGAACATCTTCATGAATTCCTTACCTGTGATTGTTTCCTTCTCGTAGAGATAATCTGATATACTGTCGAGGATTTCTCTGTTTTCATCGAGGAGCTTCATGGCCTCTGCATAGCTGCTGTTGATGATTGAGAGCACCTCATCATCTATCTGCGATGCTGTATTCTCTCCGCAGATTAATCCTGCTCCGCCCTCTAAGTACTGGTTTTGTACTGTTGCAAGGCACATCATGCCGAATTTATCTGACATTCCGTACATAGTTACCATGGCACGGGCTATCTTTGTGGCATTTTCTATATCATTTGCGGCTCCGCTTGTGACTGAGTTAAATACCAGCACCTCTGCTGCACGACCTGCCATATATGTTGTGATTTTGGCGAGAAGCTCGTCCTTTGTCTCAAGGTATTTCTCCTCTTCAGGTGTCTGGAGTGTATATCCGAGTGCTCCCATGGTACGTGGTACGATTGTGATTTTCTGTACAGGCTCTGTATTTTTCTGCAGGGCTGATACAAGTGCGTGTCCAACCTCATGGTATGAGACGATTTTTCTCTCTTTATCACTCATGACACGGTCCTTCTTTTCCTTGCCGCCGACTGCTACAAGCTCGAAGGCCTCAAAGAGATCTGACTGGTTTACAAGCTGTCTGCCGTTTTTGACTGCATTGATGGCAGCCTCATTAATCATGTTTGCAAGATCTGAGCCAACAAGTCCTGCTGTTGCAAGTGCCAGTGCATCGAGGTCTACCGACTCATCCATCTTGACATCCTTTGAGTGTACCTTTAAGGTCTCCAGACGTCCCTTTAAGTCAGGCTTGTCAACAATGATTCTTCTGTCAAAACGTCCCGGACGAAGAAGCGCCTTATCGAGCACCTCAGGGCGGTTAGTTGCTGCTAATATAAGTAATCCCTTTGATGTATCAAAGCCATCCATCTCTGCAAGGAGCTGGTTTAGTGTCTGCTCACGCTCGTCATTGCCACCGCCGTATCTGCTGTCACGGCTCTTTCCTATTGCATCTATCTCATCGATAAAGATAATACATGGTGCCATCTTTTGCGCTTCCTTGAACAAATCACGCACTCTCGAAGCTCCGACTCCGACAAACATCTCCACAAAGTCTGAACCTGCAAGTGAGAAAAACGGTACTCCTGCCTCTCCTGCTACTGCCTTGGCAAGGAGTGTCTTACCTGTTCCCGGAGGTCCCACGAGAAGCGCTCCCTTAGGA
>OLQB01003096.1_pt1 | contig 10244 bp, 9 predicted proteins | sample 1672681 | NCBI WGS metagenome assembly OLQB01 (sample SAMEA3136713, study PRJEB25190) | human gut metagenome | reverse complement strand
GAAACAATAAAAGAGGAAAGCCTCCCCTTGAGTGGAAATGTTATAATTTCCGTGCGAAAGAATAAAACAAAGAAAGGACCTTCCTCATGGACATTATAACAGAAACTGAAGGATTTTGGAGCGAAAAAGCAATTGGAGCAGTAATTTCTATCATTAAGGAATCTAAGGACTCTATTGAGGCTGAAAGGAAGATAGAACACTGGCTTATGCGAGTAACTTGTCAGCTTATCGCTGCGGCGTTGGAGCGCATTGATGCTGAGTTGTATCAGATTTACAAGGCACAGGGGTGGCGCGTGGCTCGCCGGGACTCCCGGACGATTTACTGCCGTTATGGGGAACTGACCTATACCCGGAGACTGCTGCAGAAAGACGGGAAGAGTTTTTATCCCTTGGACCGTAAAATGGGCTTTGAGCCCAGAAAACACTACAGTCTAGGCATGATTGAGCAGATTGTCGAGGCTGTCGCCATTACGACAGCCCGCAGTGCCAGCGAACTGCTCCAAAACCTGGCAGGGATTACCATATCCCACCAGTCCGTCATTGCACTCAAGAACTATGCCGGCGAGAAGGCGAAGGCCTATGAAAAGGCATTGGTAGAAGAGAACAAAGCTGAAAGCCCGGCACAGCCGGAGATTATAGCTATTGAAGGGGACGGGGTCATACTCAAGAACAAGAAAAAAGGCAGTGCCTCAGAAGTGCACCGCATCCAGGTATATGAGGGAGTCAGGAAAAATGGCAACAGGACAGAACTGGTAGGACTTCACTGCTTTGCCTCTACCAACAAGAAAGAACTTGTCGCAATGGTCATAAGCTATCTGCATGGAAACTACGACCTGTCCCAAATTACGGTGCTGTCGAATGGAGATGGTGGTTCCGGGTACCAGTTTCAGGACTTTGACCGAATGGTGGAAGGCTGCCAGGACCATCAGCATTTCCGTGACTGCTACCATGTGCATGAAAAAATCCGGACCCGGCTCAGCTTCTGCAACAGGAAACTGGTAGACCGTATTATCCGGGAACTCCACAGAACCGACGATATTATGAAACAGATTCCTGTATGGATGGACACGGCTCGGAGCTGCGCCCGAACGGAAGAGGATTTGGAAGCAGTAGACAAACTGCAGAGCTATCTGGAGAGGAACGCTCCCTACATCCCCAGCCTGAGCCAGCGCGGTATTCACACGGAGATTCATCTGGGTACTGCGGAAACGAACCACCGGTTCTACAGCTACCGCATGAAACGTCAGGGACGGAGCTGGTCCAGTGAGGGAATGGAGCACATGGTCTGGGTACTGACAGCCAGGAAGAACAAGACGCTTACGCAAGCCCTTCTATACCATGCTAGTGGGAAGAGCTACAAAAAGATGGATAGGGCCATGCATAAGGCCGCTGTGCAGGCAGAGCGTAAAATCGCTCAGGACGGCCTGAGCGCGGCTCAGAAGCGCAAAATGAAAGGATATAGGCCAGGATGCCTGGAAGGCCGCATAGGCGCTTATGCGCCTTCCTCTTCTCCAATAGGTGCATTGGCCCATGCTATACAGAAGTACTGACAAAACCGAAGCCACGGAGATAGTAATTATCGACAGTCAAATGAATTACCGAGGAAAACTTGACACTTACCCTCCTTCGGGAGGTTTTTTCGTAGTCCATCGTTCGATGATATAATGAAAGAAAGGGGCAGGGGGCTGTGGGCCGGAGACACTATAAACCCGGACAGGTAAGTGCCCCCGCTTTCGAGAACACATCCTAACCGCTCACCAGTACACCAGTACACTATCACAAGGAGGTTATCCATGAAATTACGAATCGCACTGCTGCAGATGCATGTAGAAATGGGAAATCCCAAAGTCAATTTTGCTCATGCCAAAGACATGATGGAAAAGGCCATGGAAAAAAAGCCGGACATCCTGGTGCTTCCGGAGACCTGGAACACCGGCTTTTTCCCTAAGGAAAATCTGTCCCTGCTGGCCGATGAAGAGGGGAAGGAAACCTGCAGCCTTCTTTCGTCCATAGCCGCCTCCCATGGGGTGAACATTGTAGGCGGCACCACTGCCGTGAAAGTGGGACAGGATATTTACAACCGGTCCTATGTATTTGACCGCAAGGGAGACCTGGTCACTTCCTTCGACAAGATTCACGGCTTTTCCCTGTCCGGAGAGCCCGGGTATTTCCGCATGGGAAACCACCTGTCCCATTTTGAGCTGGATGGTCTTTCCTGCTCCATGGCCATATGCTATGATATCCGTTTCCCCGAGCTCATCCGGCGGGAAGCCCTGATGGATGTAGACCTTTTCTTCGTCCCCGCCGCCTGGCCTAAAATCAGGAACCATCACTGGGTCACCCTGAACCGGGCCCGGGCCATTGAAAACCAGTTCTACATGGCCTGCGTAAACCAGGCAGGAAAATCGGGAGATACGGAATATGCCGGCGAATCCCTTCTTCTTGACCCCTGGGGCGAAGATATATGCCATTTGGAAGATGATGAAGATATCGCTTTCGGCCGAGTGGATACCGATGTGATTCATGAGGTAAGAAGCCGGATTAACGTATTCCGCGACCGCCGCCCTGACTGGGACAAAGTAGAATAAAATCCCGTTTTTGAAAAGCAGCGCCGATTCTTTTCCATGAAAGAGAGCCCCTGTCATCGAATCCCCTTCTTCTGGCCATATCAGCCTGACTACAGGACCATGAGCAATTCTATCCGCCTCCTGTTTTATAAAGCAGGATATCTGGTGGAAAATGTTTCCTGCAAAGCCCTGCCGGTCTATGGGCCGGGCAAAAAATAACCTTTGGAATAACGCAAAAAGAGCAGTGAAGAAAGGTCCCCTTCTTCACTGCTCTTTTGTGATTTCATCAGAAATGATAATTCAGTCCCACGCCCAGGCCGCCTTCATTATCAATGTCATCTCTGTCATAGTAGGTATAGTTCACATCGATATCAAAGGCTGTAGGCACCAGGTCCAGTTTCAAACCGGCCTTGTACTGCCTCTCTTCGCTGGACACAAGAAGCCCTGCATAGGCATCCAGAGGACCCAGCACATTGGCTTTCCCTTCGATGAGGCCAAACAGTCTGGCATCCCTGTCGTAGTAGTTCCGGTTGCCGGCGCCTACGTAGAAATGGCCGATTTTGTACTTGGCATATACGTCTGTTTCATTGCCCCGGTTGTTCCAGTGCCGGTATTCCGCGCCTACGGCCACCTTGGGAATCGGCTTCACTTCGATATGGGCGCTGTGAATGCCGTCGGCAGCACTGTTGTACCCATACCCCACTTCCGTATCCATAATGCCGCCAAAGGCGCCGGCCATGCCTGTGCCTGCCAGTGCCAGAACGGCAGCCATACATACAATCTTTTTCATAGAGGTCCTCCTTTCTAAACAGTATCTATATACTTTTATTATATACTATGAAGCTTGAAAAATTAAGGGCTTTTGAGAAATTGATATCCTGCCCCTTCGTCATTTCAAAATGAAGCGAATAACGCAAGTGCTGCCCCGTCGCACCGTCATTTCGAGGGCCGGAAGCGGAGCCTGGAAATCTCCCTCCTCTATGGTACAAACCCCGCTTCGTCTGGAGATCTCTCGACTCAGAGTTTCACTGATGATAAATACATTTACCATCCATACCGGCATGCAGCCCCGCTCGAGATGACGCAGCGGCGAGCCCTAACTGTCATTTGATTAAAAGCCCAAGAGTCATAGAAGAAAATATGGCAGTAAAAAAGAACGGCCCCCTGAGGGTAACCGTTCTTTTTTATTTCATAGTATCAGGCCTATTACTGCTGGCTCTTTTTTACGTTTGCGTTCTTATAGCGGGCCTGGCGGGAAAGAACCATCTTTCTCATACGGATGCTCTTTGGTGTTACTTCCACCAGTTCGTCATCGTTGATCCATTCCAGTGCCGATTCCAGGGTGAACTTGCGGCATGGCGGCAGCTTGATGGCTTCATCGGAGCCGGAAGCACGGGTATTGGTAAGGTGCTTCTTCTTGCAGGGGTTCACGTCCATATCCTGGTCTCTGGAGTTTTCGCCCACAATCATGCCTTCATAGACTTCAACGCCCGGTTCCAGGAAGAGTTCGCCTCTGTCCAGAATGGAGTTCAGGCCGTAGGCAGTGGTAACGCCTGCTTCAAAAGCAACCAGGGAGCCTCTGGTTCTTTCAGGAATATCGCCCTTGTAGGGTGCATAGCCCTGGAATACATGGTACATAATGCCGGTGCCTCTGGTGGTGGTGAGCAGTTCATTTCTGAAGCCGATGAGGCCGCGGGCAGGGATGGAGAATTCCATCTTCATGTAGCCGGCCAGTTCTTCCATGGAAATCATTTCCGCTCTTCTGGGGCCAAGGCCTTCCATGACAGCGCCCATGAATTCCTGCGGCACTTCAATGGTCAGTCTTTCCAGCGGTTCGCACTTCTTGCCATTGATGACTTTGTAAATAACCTGGGGTTTGGAAACTTCCAGTTCAAATCCTTCACGGCGCATGGTTTCGATGAGTACGGAGAGATGGAGTTCGCCGCGGCCGGACACTTTGAAAGCATCGGATGTATCGGTGTCTTCTACGCGAAGAGCCACATTGGTTTCGATTTCCTTGTAGAGACGGGCACGGATGTGACGGGAGGTCACGAAGTCCCCTTCCTTGCCAGCAAAGGGGCTCTTGTTGACATGGAATACCATGGACAGGGTCGGTTCGTCGATGTGAATGGACGGGAGGGCTTCCGGATTGGTGGCATCGGCTACGGTTTCACCGATGTTGATATCCTTGAAGCCTGCCATGGCGATAATGTCGCCGGCTTTGGCTTCCTGTACGGGAGTCCGTTTCATTCCCTGCCAGGTGAAGAGGGAGCCGATATGGTCGCTGCGGATCTTAGTGCCGTCAGTGATGGCTACCGGCATGCCCTGTTTGGCGGTGCCCCGGGTCAGACGGCCGATGGCTACTTTACCCAGGTAATCATCGGCTTCCAGGGTGGTCACCATAACCTGCAGGCCGCCGTCGGGATCCACATCGGGGCAGGGGCAGTATTTAAGAATGGCATCGAAAAGGGGTCCCAGGTCCTTGCCTTCATCATTCATATGAAGCTTGGCAATGCCGTTTCTGGCAGAGCAGTAAATCAGCGGGAAATCCAGCTGGTCATCATCTGCTTCCAGTTCGATGAAGAGGTCCAGAATTTCGCCTTCCACGTCAGAAATACGCTGGTCCGGACGGTCGATCTTATTGATGACAACGATCGGTTTCAGCTTATGTTCCAGTGCCTTTCTGAGGACATACTTGGTCTGGGGCATAGGGCCTTCATGGGCGTCTACCAGAAGGAGCACGCCGTCTACCATGTTCAGGATACGTTCCACTTCGCCGCCGAAGTCAGCATGCCCTGGGGTATCAACGATGTTGATTTTGACACCATTGTGCATGACGGAAGTGTTCTTTGCCAGAATGGTAATGCCTCTTTCCCTTTCCAGCGGGTTGGAGTCCATGACACGTTCTGCCACTTTCTGGTTGTCCCTGAAAACATGACTCTGTTTCAGCATGGCATCGACAAGAGTCGTCTTGCCATGGTCGACATGGGCGATAATGGCAATGTTGCGGATATCTTCTCTTTTCATTCTTTCTTTTTCCCCCTCGGGTACTATAAAATCAATGTATCTCTGTCATTATACCACAAAGATGCAAAGCTTTTCATATCTAGAAAATACAATTTATTATACCATGGTTTTTCCTGTTTGAGAAGAGTTTTATCTTCCTTCCGGAAGAAAGGCTGCCAAAGGGCTGTGGAAAAATCTCTGCCCTTTATCCACAGCTCCCTGGCACGAAGCACAATCCCTGCTGTCAGGGTGAAGGTTTTCATTCCTTATGAAATTGTCACTTCATCATGTTCCACCATTCCCTGAATTGCTGGGTATCATCGCCTATATGGACTGCTTCCCCGATTTCCGGGGTCAGAAGGCGGAAGGATTTACCTTCCGCCGCCAGTTTCATTCTTTCATAGGGCTCCTGCCAGGTGTGGGTGGAGAGGGCGTATTTACCATTGTGGCAGGGAATGAGCGTTCTGGCTCCGATTTCCTCCGCTGCCTTTGCACTTTCCTCCGGCAGCATATGGACAGAGTGCCAATTTTGATTATACTGGCCGTCTTCCATCAAAGCCAGGTCAAAGCCGCCGAACTGCTTTCCCATGTCCCTGAATCTTCCGTCATAACCGCCGTCGCCGCTGTAGTACACCTTCCGATTCGGCGTAATGAAGGCAAAAGAAGCAGGCAGTGTCTGGTTCCTTTTGAGCAGGCGCCCGGAAAAATGGCGGGTAGGAAGTACCCAGACAGAAAGACCATCCAGCTTTACCTCTTCATTCCAGTCGGCTTCATGGATTTTGGAAAGGGGATAGCCCCATTTTTCGTAATAGCCTCCATTTCCAAGGCCCGTCACCACATGATGTACTTTCGGTTCTATTTTCTTCACGAAATCATAGTCCAGATGATCCCAGTGATCATGGGACAGCACCATGACATCCAAATCATCGGGGATGTCCTCCGGCCCGTACACATTGCTCCCGTCAAAGGCCCTGTCAATGAATGGAAAAGGCGAAGCGTACAGGGAAGATACGGGGTCAATAAGTATTTTCTTTCCGCCCAGCTGCATATAGAAGGAGGAATGCCCCAGCCACACCACCACATCGTCCCATGGGGGAATGGATTTCAGGTCTTTTTTCTCATGAACCATGGGATCCTGAGGAATATTCACGCCGGCGGCGGGGAACAAGAAGGACTTCCAAAAGGATATGTCCGCTGTCACTTTTTCATGGGGCACCTCCGGATGGAATTCACCGTCCCTGTAATGAGGTGACGCTTCGATGCGCGCCTTCCTTGCCGGCGTCATCAAAGGATCCATTTCGTCCCGGTTGATAAACCAGAAACCCGCCAGCAGGAGGCAGGCTGCCCCCAGGGCTGAAATTTTGATCAAAGAAAGCATAGGTTCTCCTTTCATAGGGAAACGATGATGGAATCAGTACATCCATGGAGCCATATAATCGAGCCATATAGCCATATATTTTATTATACCGGTTAAAGCTTGATGCAAGTCAATCTATGATTGAGGAAATAAAAGATTTACAGGCCTGCTTCCTGCCTGTACAATGGAGAAAAGAACAAGATTTCATGGAAAAGAGGCTTTGTCATGATAAAAATTGCCACCGCCCAGATCGACGTGATTCCCGGAAACATCCGGGAAAACTGGAAGCAGATAGAAAAAGAAATCCAAAGAGCCAGGGAGAAAGGGGCCCATATGCTGGTGCTTCCGGAAATGTGCCTCACCGGCTACCTCATCGGCGATTTGTGGGACCAAAACGCTTTTCTCCGGGAATGCGAAGCCTATAATGAACGGATCGCCGCCGCCTCCCGGGACATCACCATCCTCTGGGGCAGCTGCGCCATAGACTGGGAAAAGACGAACGACGACGGCAGGCCGCGGAAATACAATGCAGCCTTTGCCGCCTTTGGCGGTCATTTCCTCATTCCGGAAAACGGCAGGCATCCTTTTGTTATTAAAACCCTTCTTCCCAATTACCGCTGCTTCGATGACCGCCGCTACTTTACCTCCCTTCGCCAGGAGGCCCTGGAAGAAGGCCTTTCCTTAGAAGAGGCGCTGACGCCCTTCCTCCTTCCTGCCAGCGGCGAAACCATTCGCACCGGTGTCCTTCTCTGCGAAGACAGCTGGGATGAAAACTACAGCCTTTCCCCCATGTCCATTCTGGCTAAGAAGGATATATCCCTTTTCCTCAACCTGTCGGCCTCCCCCTTTACCCTGGGGAAAAATGAAAAGCGGCACCGCATGCTGGGCGATGCCCTTTCCAAACTCCGCATCCCCATGATTTACGTCAATCAAAGGGGCCTGCAGAATAACGGAAAAACCTGCTATACCTTCGACGGGATGACCGCCGCCTATGATAAAGAAGGGACCCTCATCGCTGAAGCCCGCCCCTATGAAGAGCCCCGCTGCCTCTTCCTTTTCGACAGAGCCTCCGAAAATCTCATGTCTGAAAAGCCCATGGCTCCCTTCCAGGGCAGCCTGCTTCTTCCTGCCCTCCGTTACGGAGTCAGAAAATTCCTTTCTGCCATCCACGTGGACAAGGTGGTGATTGGCGTATCCGGCGGCATCGACTCTGCCGTAAACGCTGCCCTCTACCGTTCAGTGCTGCCCAAAGATCATCTCCTTCTGGTGAATACGCCTACCCGTTTCAATTCAGAAATGACAAAGGACCTGGCCAGAAAACTGGCCGATCATCTGGAATCCCCCTATCTGACCATTCCCATCGGTTCCTTCATTGATGAAACGGCCCGGGCCCTGGAAGGACTTCCTGTGGGAAAAGGAAAAATCCATCTCACCGGATTTATGAAAGAAAACATGCAGGCCCGGGACCGGAGCAGCCGCATTCTTTCCGCACTCTCCGCCGCCTTCGGCGGTATCTTCACCTGCAACGCCAATAAAACGGAAATGACCGTAGGCTATGGCACCCTCTACGGCGACCTGGCCGGTGCCCTGGCAGCGACGGCGGATTTGTGGAAATACCAGATCTATGAACTGGGCAGGGCCCTGAATGAATGGTACGGGCAGGAAGTCATTCCAGAAGGGATTTTCACCGTAAAACCCAGTGCCGAACTGTCGGAAAACCAGGATGTCACCAAAGGCCTGGGGGATCCTCTCATTTACGAATACCATGACTATTTGCTGAAAAGCTTTGTAGAACCCTGGCAGAGAAATACGCCGGAAGACATCCTTGCCTGGTACAGAGAAGGGACACTGGAAGAGCATCTGGGCTGTTCCGTAAAGGTAGAAGACCTCTTTCCCACCCACGCCGCTTTCATTCAGGACCTGGAGCGCTGGTGGAACCTTTTTGCCGGATTTGCCGTAGCCAAAAGGATCCAGGCGCCGCCCCTCATCGCCATCAGCCGGCGTCCCTACGGCTACGATCTTCGGGAATCCCAGGCAGGCCCCTACTATACGGACCGGTATCTGGAAATGAAGAAAAGCATGGTGGAGGTCGTAAAAGGTTCTTAAGTTTGACCGGCTGCGCCCGAGGGCTGCGGCGTCGGCTTTGCCGGAGTTTGATACATTTTCGTCATATCCCAAAAAGGGCTGTGAAGAAATAATGACCATTTCTTCACAGCCCTTTTCCCATGTCAAAACTCCTGATTCCTCCATACGTATGCAGTGAAATAAAGGAAAAGCAGGTCCGCAGATGAAATCATGGGCCCCTGCTTTCTACCTTCTACCGTCCCCCTTCTATTTCACCGCCCTGATGCAGAAAAGAGGCAGCGGGTCGTAGTCCCATTCTTTGGACAGGTGCACAAGAGGGCGTATATCCTCTTCCCATGTGACGGAAGAAAAGCCCAGAAGCCGCAGCCGTTCCACATCCCAGGCCGGCCGGCTGTGGGTGCTGATACGGATGGAATCCTTCAGTTCCTGGCAGGTCTCTATAAGACTTTCCGCCACACCGTGGTGCGCATTTTTGGTAAGTTTCGCAGCGGCAGTGAAATCCATGGGACCGTAGTTGGAGTCCATGTTAAGAAGGACGCCCCCTTTTTTCAAAGCCCTCTGCCAGGACACATAGGCCCTGGGCACATCGGGCAGGTTCCAGGTCACATTGCGGGTCACAATGGCATCAAAGCTGCTTTCCGGAAAGGGCAGGTTCATCACATCGCCCTGCACGAAAGAAATGGAAACTCCCGCCTTTTCCGCATTAGCCGCCCCCTCTTTCAGCATGGAGGCAGAAAAATCAAGGGCCGCCACCCTGCATCCTGTCTTTGCCAGGATAATGGCAAGAAAGGCAGGCCCCGTGCCTGCATCCAGAACACGAAGAGGTCTTCCCTTCGGAAGCCTTTCCATCAGGAACCTTTCCCAGGCCCTGCTGTCCGGCCCGGACAGTTCCTTTTGTCTAAGACTGCTGTAGCCGCGGCTCCGCTCATTCCAATAGCCTCTGTTCTTCTCCTCGAAATTGTCCATCCCATTTTCCTTTCTTCCACAGCGAAAAGGCCGTTTCCTCTGCGAAACGGCCTTTGGCTTTTACAGGTCAAGCCTTCCGTGCTTCCTCAAATACGTCCCTCACCGCTTTTTCAATAGTATCGTAGTCCATACCCGGTTTGGCTTCAAAGTACTTCTTCCCCTCAATGAATGCTCATGTACGGTAAAGAAGCAAGCAACCGAAAACAATAGATAGACCGCCAGCACTACACTATTCCGAACCAAAGACCAAAAGATAAGCATTG
>OLQB01003089.1_pt1 | contig 10256 bp, 7 predicted proteins | sample 1672681 | NCBI WGS metagenome assembly OLQB01 (sample SAMEA3136713, study PRJEB25190) | human gut metagenome | reverse complement strand
GCCTCCGGTTTTGATGCCTCTTAGGACTAACGACGTTTCAACACAGGTTCGGGTTTACTCATCTCACTGTATCTCACACAGGATCAGATCGCGTCTGATCGTTCCCCCTGCACTCACTACCATGGCTCTTTACCACAGCAGCCGGGGTTGTTTGGGACCGACTTCCGACAGCAGATCCCGGTGGGCCTGCCACCATCTCTTCACAAGCTTATGCTTATTACATGCAAAACGTCCCGTTTTGCATCTTTGTGCCTACGGCACACCGGTGATCTTTCCCTGATGAGGGATATATTAACTATTGAACATTAGCGCGAATTATTTAGTGCAAAAAGTGAACTTTTGATGATCTTTCCCTGGCCGTTGACTCGATTGCCGTAGCTCGAACGCAAGCACTCTTATCATTCAATGCCATATTGTTCAAAATATTAAAAACATTATCTTCGCATTTTTTGCAAATTTATATTTGCCCGAGTATAAATGCTCCGATATCTCTACGGATATAATTTTTGTCAGTGCAGAATTCAATTGCCAATCTAACAGCGTCTTGCCCCCCTCTTAACTGTAATACTCTGGCAGATGAAATCCTTTTCAAGGAATTGCGATCATCAAGTAAGCGAAATAATTCATCATCATTTAGTTTCTTACATTTATTATATAAACCATACTCTTTACTTGCCTTTCTTTTCTGGTATGTATTTGACATTGCAGGAACCTCCACAAGGGCTATCTTTTTTTATCGTTTGACTGTCTGGAGTGACGACAATTCCAGGCTTTCTGTGTGCTTTTTGCATCTTTAGCACTAATATCACCACAATCAATTAGTTCCTGAAGTACGTCACATCTGTCGGGTTTTTTCCCATCACTCCAGAATCTGTCATTTATTATGTCATTGACACGATCAGTTATCCCTGTGTCTGCAACATTTCCACGAGAAGCTATCATTGTTATATCTAATGCTAGTCCCGGATTATTCAATATTAGAGAGTCAAATATTCTTTGTGATGCTGTATCGTTCCACCATTTTGTCAATGCTTTTGCAGCATTATCATCTGCTTGCTGCTGTGCAGGGCTTTTGGGCCATGGAATTGGCAAGGGGAATGGTCTAGGAAAAACTTCTAACCCCAGAGGATCTGTATTCGTAACTGGATTCAACGGATACTGATAAAAATTCCATCCCCCCTTCAGTCCAATCGGATCCTGAGTGATATATCGCCCCTGCAGCGGGTCATAATAGCGGTGGCGGTTGTAATACAGGCCGGACTCCTCATCATACTGCTGCCCCGGCAGGCGGATAAGCTGCTGCAGCTGATGCGGGTTCTCTTCATTCAGCAGGTTGCCCCATTCATCATATTCTGCGCACCACGCTGTTGCCCCTTCCGTGCTGATGAGCGCCAGCGGCAGGCCGCGATGGTCGCAGTGGTACAGGTGGATTTTTCGCGCCGGCGTGTACACCGGGTCCATCTGGTTTTGCATCTGCTCCACCGTCAGGCCGCACGATGCCAGCCAGCGGCGGCTTTCCTCACTCACCCGGTCAGCCAGGATTTCACTTTCCAGCCGGTCGAGCATCTGCACCAGCACCGGCGGGAACACCACACTGCCACCGTCTTCGCCGCCGGACTGCTGAAGGGTATCCGCCAGGCTGCGGCGCTGCGTTTTCGCCAGCTCACCGGTGGCGGTTTCAACCCTGATGAGTGGCGTGAAGCTCCCCGGCTGATAAATCGTCTGGATGCGGGTTCTGTCGTTCTGTATCGTGGTCAGCCGGTCGCCGTCCCAGCCGTACCAGGTCACTTGCGGTTTCCGTGACAGCGACATCCAGCCCGTCAGGTCCCGTTCACGCCGCCACACCCGTTTTGCCACCCTGCGGCCCAGCGGGTCGTAAAGATAGCGACTTTCGACCAGCGGCTCTGCATATTGTGTCCGCGTGTAGTGCACCAGCCGGTGCTGACTGTCGTAATGGTACCGGTGGGTGCGCTCATCATCCGTGCGGATAACCCCTTCCGGGATGAGGTCGGTTTTCTCTGTCAGCCTGCCGTGACGGTCATACCGGTAAAGATAGTGCGCGTCACGGGCGATACGGTTATCCGGCCACATGCTGAGGGTGCTGTCCGGGTGCAGCTCCGGGTCGGGCAGGCGGTTACCTGCCGGGTCTGTGGCATACGGGATGCGGATATCCAGATTCGCTGCGGTGGTGTGAACGCCGGTCAGCCTGCCGGTGGTGCTGTAGCTGTAACTCCGGGTCTGGCGCGGGCTGCTGATGCGGATGAGTTCGCCGTTGTCGTTCCAGGTGTAATCGCGGTCAGACAGCAGGCTGTTCAGGTGCTGGCTCTGTAACTGCCCGGCAGGGGTATAAGCGGTGGTGAGTTCATAACGGCCGAAGCTGCGCAGCGTTTCCCGGTGCAGGCGGTCGCGGGTGTACTCCACCAGCGGTGTGTCGCCGAGTTTCATGCCTGCCAGGTAACCGCTGCCGTAGGTCAGCCATTCCACGGCGGGCAGGCTGTCCGGTATACAGCGGTTCGCCAGCCCCTGCGCGTTGTACGCATGTCTGGTCTCATGCTGCCAGAGCAGTGCTTCCGTCTGCGGGTGATGCACCGTCTGACGCTCACCGGTCAGCCGGCCTTTCTCATCATACCTGTAATGCACCGCCACCCGGTGCCCTTCGCTGATATGGCTGATGTCTGTCAGCCAGCCACGTTCGTCATACTGCCACCGCTCTGCGGTTTCACCCTTCACGGTGCGGTGCGTGAGGCGGTCTGCTTCGTCATAGTGCCAGTGGGTGACCAGCCCCTCATCCTCGCTGCGGATAAGTTTGCCGGTCAGGTCGTGGTGATAACGCTGTGTGCGGCCGTCAAAGCCGGTTTCCTGTATCAGCCGGTCAAGTACATCGTAACGGAAGGTGGTGTGGCTGCCGTTTTCACTGGTCAGGCGGATGACCCGTCCGGCAGCATCGTATTCCATACTGCGCGTCAGCCCGCCCTGCGTGGTACAGATGGCCTTTCCCCACGCATCGTACTGTGTCCCGTTTCTGCTGCCGTCCGGGGCAATGACGGCGGTCAGGTCACCGGCGATGTTGTATTCATACCGCGTTTCATGGCCCTGCGTGTCTTTCACGGCAATTAACTGTCCACGGCTGTCGTATGCGCGGTACTGACTCAGCCCTTCCTCGCGGTGCACCGCCGTCATCTGCCCGAAGCGGTCATGGTCATAACGGGTTACATAACCGGAACAGTCGGTGAAGCTCAGCAACTGACCGTAACGGCTCCACGTCATGGTTTTCCGGCTGCCGGTGGCATCTTCCGTTGCGCAGGGTAAGTCACTGTGTGGATTATCATAACGGTAGCGGGTGATATCGCCGTCAGGGGCAGTTTCCTGAATCAGACGGCCCAATTCATCATATTCCCGGCGCAATTCCAGCCCGTCAGGCCCGGTGGCTGACGTTAACTGGTTGTGGTGGTTATAGTAAAACGCCGATGCCCTGCCATCCGGCGTGGTTATGCGCGTGATGAGGCCCGTCACCACATCCGGGCTGTACTCTGTTGTCCTGCCTGCGGCATCCGTCTGTGCCCTGAGCCTGCCCACGGCGTCAAACTGACTCTGCGTGACGCTGCCGTCCGCGTGTTCCTTTTTCACCACCCGCTTCAGCCCGGCTTCGCCCTGCGTGTGCAGCACTTCACGGCGGTCCAGGCTGTCGGTGATGGTGATGCGGTCTTTCTCATACTGATACGTGTAGCTTAAGCCTGCCGGGTTTAGCTGTTCTGTCACCCGCCCGTCGCTGTCGTAACGGTAACGGATTTCCGGCCGGCCCGTGTGACGGTGCGCCACCATCCGGCCCCGGTATTTATCATCGTAAGTAAAGCTGCGCACCTGTTTGCCACTACGGTCATACACCACCGCCAGTTCGCCGCGTGGCGTCCAGCCATAGCGCACCAGCGGCGCGGCAGGTAAATTCTCCGGGTATTCCGGGTCGTGCGTCAGCCACACGGCAGACAGACGGATGCCGTTGTCCCGGCCATATTCGGTGTAACCCGGCAGGGTATCAGGAAAAGCGGACGGTTCCGTCCCGCCGGAAATGGCCTGCTGCCGGGCTTCTTCTGCCCGCTGCGCCTGCGTGGTCAGTACCAGCCGGAAGTGACGCCAGGCACCATCCGTCACGCCGGTGATTTCGCCGCTGAATTCACCGGCGGCTTCGCGGTGGAACGTCTGTGTGCGCCCGAAGCGGTCCACCAGCCCGGTCAGTACCCGGTACGGCGGCAGCGGCGCAGGCAGCACCTCATCCGCTTCCGGCACCCGCTCACACCAGCCGAGCAGCCACCACGGCCCCTGCGGACTGTTTGTCGCCAGATAACGATGCGGACTTAAGCGGAGTTCTTCCGGCAGCGCCTGCCAGAGTGCGGCCAGCCGGTGACCTTCATCCAGTTTCGCCACGCCGCCGCGCACCAGCCACAGTGACTCGCTGCGGCTGTAACCGTCCTCACCGGGAAACAGGTGCTCAAAATACAGGCTTCTGCCGCCGTTATCACTGAGTATCAGTGTGTTATCGCGCAGCTGTAAGCGGATATCCGCAGGCATTTTCCAGCCGGGGCCGAGGCTCCCCACCGGCGCGGGCGTTTTTGTCCGGTAACTGCTGTAGGTGCGGGAGAGGATGAACGGCAGCGGGCCGGGCAGGGCGATGTCGGTTTCACCGGGAAGGACCTTTGCACCGAGCAGGGGATTGACCGGATGGCCGGACGTCACTCCGCCGGGGCACACCGAACAGGCCACGCCGGTGGGGGCACCAATACGTACCCCGGCTGAACCCTGAACAATGCTACCGCCATACTGCGTCATGTCACCCTGACGCGCCGCCGGTTTTCCGCTCATCGTAAAATCCTTTTCTATTATTTTAATGACAGTATCTTCATACGAAAAAGCGAAGAAAAACTTGTGGTCACAATGAATTGAAGATTTTTAGGAATATATTTAGAACGTTACAAAAGAGAAGGTTCGGATAGGGTATTTAGAGAGGAATCAGGTGTGCTAGTGGCCCTTTGTTGATCGTTCACCAAAGGACCCAATAATAGACTCAATCTTCCTTCGGCAAGCACTGCAAATGCCCGTGCCGCACGCCGCGCTGGGCGATAACGTCATCGGCAAAATGCTGCACGTCACCCATGTCACCTTTCAACACGGCGATTTCCAGACAGTCGTCGTGGTTGATGTGCACATGCAGCGTGGCGACGGAGAGGTCGTGGTGATGATGCTGGGTGGAGACAATGCGGCTGGCTAAGTCGCGTTTTTCGTGTTCATACACATACGACAGCACCGCGAAACCTTGCGTGCCGTGCTGCTGGGTGGCCTCTTGCGCCAGGGCGCTACGCAGAATGTCGCGGATAGCTTCGGAACGGTTGTTATAACCACGACGCTGGCTCAGGCTGTCCAGCGTCTCCAGTAAATCGTCATCAAGCGTGATGGTGACTCGTTGCATTTGCGTTAAACCTTTTCTGTGGTGCGACGGCGCACGGGGAATGCGGGTAATACCGCGTTTTGTAGCACACGTCCGGCGTCAGAGGAAAAGGTTAATTTCTCTCCCACCACCTGGGTTTCGACGATTTGTCCGTTGTCCATAACCATTACCCGCTGGCAAAAGCGTTCTACCAGGCGTAAGTCGTGGGTGATGAACAGGCAGGCGGTGCCAAACTGTTGTTGTAGCTTTTTCAGCAGGCGAATGACACCCGCCTGTAACACGAGATCAAGGTTAGAAACGGCTTCATCCAGAATCAGTAGTTTCGGTTCGACCGCCAGCGCGCGAGCCAGGCAGACGCGCTGGAGCTGGCCGCCGCTTAACTGCGGTGGGCGTTTGTCGAGAACGCTGTCATCGAGATCGACCGCCTTCAGCATTTCGCTGGCGCGCGCCAGTTGTTCGGATTTTTTCAGTGATAGCAGGTGGCGCATCGGTTCACGCAGGATCTCGCGCACGGTTTTGCGCGGATTCACGGCGCTGATGGAGTCCTGAAATACCATCTGAATATCGCGGCGGAACGCTTTACGCTGGGCGCGATTGAGTTTCGCCAGCGGTTCGCCACGCCAGCTAATATTCCCCTGCGCGGGCGATTCTAAACCCACCAGCAACCGCGCGAGGGTACTTTTCCCGCAGCCGCTGCGCCCCAGCAGGGCGACGGTTTCGCCGCTTTTCAGGGTCAGGGAAACGTTATTCAGCACCGCCTGATGTTGATGTTTTCCGTTAAATCCACCGTGCGCATAGTGATGGGAAAGGCCGGAGATGTTAAGTAAAGTCATGATGCCAGCTCCATACCGTAGAGGGCGAGATGAGCGGAAACCAGGCTGCGCGTCACTGTATGTTTGGGGGCGTTAAACAGCGTTTCTACATCGCCCTGTTCGACAATCTTACCGTCAGACATCACCGCCACGTCATCCGCCAGACGCGCCACAACGCCCATATCATGGGTCACCAGCAGCATTCCCGGCGCTTGTTTTTGCATAATGCTTTCCAGCAGATCGAGGATGCGCGCCTGTGCTACCACGTCGAGGTCGGTGGTCGGTTCATCGGCGATGATAAACGGTGATTCACACAGCACCGCCATCGCAATCATCATGCGCTGCAACATGCCGCCGCTCATCTCGAACGGGTACAGCTTCAGCACGCGCGCGGCGTTTTCCAGCCCCACCGCTTCTATGGCAGCGGTAAGCGTAGCGTCATCGGCGGGTTTCCCTAACGCCAGGCAGGTTTCCCGCGCGTGGGTGTGCATGGTGTGCAGTGGATTAAAGGCGCTGCGCGGGTTCTGCATGATGGTGGCAATTTTGATGCCGCGCAGGGCGCAAGGCGAAACCGGTTTGCCATCGGCTAAAATTTCCCCCGCCGTCTGGCGAACGCCAGCGGGCAAAATGCCCAGCGTCGCGGCGCAGGTTAATGATTTCCCGCTGCCGCTACCGCCGACTAACGCCAGCACGCGCCCGCGTTGCAGGGTTAACGATACACCGTGTACCAGCGGCTGCGCGGCCTGTAGCGCGATATTACGTAGTTCAATCTGTTGCGGCATTAGTGTGCGTGCTCCGTCACCAGATGAGGGTCCAGATGATCGCGCAGTGCGTCACCCACCAGGTTAAAGGCCATCACGCTGATAAACAGCGCCAGCCCCGGCCAGAACATTTGCAGCGGCTGGGTCCAGATATACTGGCGCGCGTCGTTAATCATCACGCCCCATTCGGCGGTCGGCGCGGTCACACCGAGGCCAAGGAAAGACATCCCCGCGACGTGCAGCATCATATGGCCGATATCCAGCGTTGCCAGCACCAGCAGCGAAGGGATCACCGCGCCTGCCAGATGATCGACAAACACCCGCACATGGCCCGCACCGGAAAGCCGTGACGCCAGCACAAACTCGCGTTGGCGTAGTGAAATCACCAGGCTGCGCACCATGCGTGCATACCACGCCCAGTGCGACAGGGCGATGGCGATAATTACGTTGGTCAGCCCGGTGCCGAGCACGCCAACCATAAAGAACGACAGAATCGAGGTCGGGAAGGTCATAAACATATCGGCGACGCGCATGGTGGCCTGATCAACGCGCCCGCCAATCAACCCGGCGCTGCCGCCAATAACCAGCCCTAATGTCAGCACCAGCAGCAGGCAGGCCATTACCGAACCGAGCGACACGCGGGTCGCTGCCATCAGCCGCGAGAAAATATCGCGACCTAAGTGATCGGTGCCCAGCCAGTGCTGCGCATCCGGCGAAAGCAGGCGCGACGGCAAATCAATCGCCTGGGGGTCATACGGCAGCCACCACTGGCTGGTGAGCGCAATCAGCGCCAGCAGGGCGATAATGATCAGCGCCAGGCGTACCGACCAGCGGGAAGAGAGGAAAAAGTTCACGCGTGCGCTCCTTCATGACGACGAATGCGCGGGTCCAGCGCGGCGTTGAGCAAATCGACAATCAAATTACAGACCACAAAAACCACCACCATCATCAGCGTAAAGCACTGGATCACCGGATAGTCACGGTTAAAAATCGCCGACACCGCATAGCGCCCGACGCCCGGCCAGGCAAAGATGTTTTCGATAATCATCGTCCCGCCAATCAGTTCGCCGATATGCATCCCCACGGCGGTGATCATCGGCAGCGAGGCATTGCGCAGGATGTGGCGACGTTCGGTCTGTTTGTCGTTCAGGCCGCGCAGACGCGCCCAGGTGACGTGACGCTGACCGGCGACGTCCAGCATACTGGCGCGCAGTAAACGCGCGTTAATCGCCAGCGACATAAAGGCAATGGAAACCGCAGGCAAAATGATGTGCTGCCAGCCGCCGTAACCCATCGCGGGTAGCCATTGCAGATACACCGAAAACGCCATCACCAGTAAAAACGCCAGCCAGAAGTTAGGCATCGACACGCCAAGAAACGCGATGAAACGTACGGCGAAATCCGGCAGACGGTCGCGATGGCGCGCCGCCCAGATACCGAGCGGTACGGAAGTGAGCAGAATTAATACCAGCGCCGCACCTGCAAGTTCCAGCGTGGCGGGCAGGAAGTTCAGCATATCGTCCAGTACCGGGCGTTGGCTGGCGAATGAGATACCAAAGTCAAGATGCAGCGCCTTCCACAACCAGGTGCCGTACTGGACGTACAGCGGCTGATCCAGTCCCAGCATGGTGCGGGTAGAGGCCAGCATCTCCGGCGTCGGCGGCAGGTTAGACAGACGCAAATAATCGAGCGCCGGGTCGCCGGTACCGAGGCGCAGCATCAGAAAAATGATCACCGAGGCGGCGAGCACCATCGGGATCAGCAGCAGAAAGCGGCGTAATACGTAACGCAACATTAAGGTTTCACCGGTTTAATCTGTTCGAACGGAATTTCGGTGGCGATCGGCGCGTAGGGGATGTTACCCAGCTCCGGTTTTGATACCACCATCATTGAGATGTAACTGATAGGCAGATAAACCGCCTCGTCATGCAGACGGGTCAGAATGTCGCGATACAGCGCCTGACGTTGCGTTTCGTCATGGGTCGCCAGCACTTCGCCGATCTCTTTATCAATCAGCGGTTTGTCGGCTAATCCTTGCTGTGCCTGGAAGTCAGCGTGTGACGGTACGCGCATTGAACTGAGGAAGGCGTGTGGATCATATGGCGCGCCCCAGGTGCGGTGGAAAATCATGCCAAAACGACCGTCGCGCTGACGAGCATAGATACTGCTCTCTTCTTCGCCAATCAGCGAGACATCTGCGCCAATCTGGCGCATATCAGCCTGAATGATTTCCGCCATCGATTTGCTTAACGCATCGGTGCCGATGAACGAAAGTTCAATGCGCAGCGGCTGACCATTTTTCTCGCGGATGTCTTTGCCCGCAGGCAGCGTCCAACCGGCTTTTTCCAGCAACGCTTTCGCTTTTTGCGGATCGTACTGGCGCGGTTTCAGGCCGAGGTTGGCGTAGGGCACAGAAGGGGCAAACAGGGTGTCGGCGACCTGCTGGGTGCCATACAACGCGTTATCAATCAGCGATTTTTTGTTTACCGCGTAATTAAGAGCTTCACGTACTGCCAGCTCGTTGGTGGGGGCTTTGGCGGTATTGAGCGCCAGCATCACGGTTTCGATCGGCTGTGACAGTTGGGTGTGGTAAGCCGGATTCTGGCTAAAGCGGGCGAAGGTATCGAGCGGTAATAACCCTTCGTTTCCGTACAGCAGGTCGATATCGCCAGTTTCAAACGCCACCGCGCGGGTAGTCGGGTCCGGGATGACGTTAAAGGTGATCTTTTTAATCGCTGGCTTTTCGCCCCAGTAGTTTTCGTTACGGACGAAGACATCGTACTGATTCAGTTTCGATTCCTGCAAAATCCACGGTCCGGTGCCAATCGGCGCTTTAATTCCGTTCATGGTTTCATGGTTTTTAAACTGCGAGGGAGCGATAAAACGGAAAGGACGGGGCAGGGCCAGTTCTTGCAGGAAAGGATAGTAGGCGCTTTTCAGGGTAATTTGCAGCTCTGTTTTACTGAGTGCTTTAACATCAACAATCTGGTTTGCCAGCTCCAGCCAGGCGTGACGTTGACGGTTATCGAGCACTGCGCGGAAGTTTTCTGCCGCCGCCTCGGCATCGAACGGTTCACCGTTGGAGAATTTCACGTCATCACGCAGGGTGAAGGTCCAGGTTTTACCATCTTCTGAATGAGTCCAGCTTTTTGCCAGCCACGGGATCACCGAACCGTCTGCCTGATATTTCACCAATGGTTCATAAACCATGCTCTGGGCGAACATCTGGTTAGGCGTGTAAAG
>OLQB01003086.1_pt1 | contig 10273 bp, 8 predicted proteins | sample 1672681 | NCBI WGS metagenome assembly OLQB01 (sample SAMEA3136713, study PRJEB25190) | human gut metagenome | reverse complement strand
AAAATGGAAGAAAATTGCGAATCATGCTTGCATGAATGAGCGGTTTTCTTCCTTTTCATATGGCGAGAAGCAACATCGAGATGCAGCGTAAGCGGAATCGAGATGGGGCTCTGAATAGTTACTTTCCTATTATAGTCTGAATCATTATATAGGGAAATTCCCTCTTTTGGCAAGCTTTTTCTATACCGTCCCAGGCTTTTATCCCATATCCGGAAAGTATCCTTTTCCGCAGCAAAAAAGAAGAACTCCTTCGGAAAAAGGTTCTCCTCTCAGAATTCTTCTTTTTGTTTTTTTGTTCCAAAACCATAACCATTTCGGAATTTTAAGAGCATTTCTTTTTTTGTCCATACACCCAATCCGCATACATTTCCTTCACGGATGGATAGACATACTCCACAAGATACTGCGAGTTCTGCATTTCTTCGCGTGTAGATTCGCCTGAAAGCACAAGGGCTGCAGAAATATCCGCCATGTTTGCGCACGCAATGTCCGTATAGAGACGGTCTCCCACAAGAACAGCCTCATCGCGGGTTCTGCCTGTCATATCAAGTGCCATCTCAACCATCCGTGTACCTGGTTTTCCGATATAAGTCGGCATGCGGTGGACCGCATGTCCGATCATCTCGCAGATGGAACCGCAATCCGGCACGTAGCCGAATTCAATCGGACAAGCATAGTCCGGGTTCGTTGCAGCGTAATCGAGCTCCGGGCGCTCTGTCAACAGCCGACAGATATCCGTCAGTTTTTGATACGTCAGTTCATTGTCATAGCTTGCAAGCACACATGCAATTCCTTCTTTCTCCGGATCGTGGGTGGTACACACACCGAAGCTCTCCAATTCCCGGATCAGAGAGTCCGTTCCCAGCACATAGACGGGACGGGATCCATATTTCTGCTTCAGATAATGCGCTGTTGCAACAGAAGCCGTCAGAAAGTTCGCGCTTGTTGTCGGGATGCCCAGCTTTGCAAATTTTTTCCGGTAATCTGCTACGCTCATCGTCGTATTATTTGTGATAAACACATAATCTCCACCGTACTCGGACAGTCCGTTTAAAAACCGGTCTGCTCCCGGAATCAGACGGTTCCCCACGCAGATGGTTCCGTCGATATCCAAAAGGAACAGCTTTTTTTCTCCAATCGGTATCACTTCGCGTTGCGGCAGGAAACGGCCACATCCGGATAATTGGTGATGACTGCGTCAACACCGGCATCCATCAGGCGTTCGATCTCCGCCTTATCATTGACCGTCCACACATGCACCGCAAGATCGCTTTCCACATACTGCTGAAGAAAGTCTGCCATCTGCACATGAAAGGTTGCCGGATGAAGAGCTCCTGTTCCGATTTTTTTCGCATAATTCACGACATCATAAATAATATCTGCGTAGAGGATGCCGGTGCTGGCTTTCGGATCCAGTTCCAGAATTTTTGCAATGCTGTAATGGTTAAAGGAAGAATAAATCACGCGATCTTCCATCTCCATCTCTTTTGTCAGCTCGAGTACCTTTTTTTCCAGGTCTTTATACCAGAAAATACCGGTTTTCAGCTCGACATTGATCGTCATTCCCGTTGGCTTTAATGCTTCATATACTTCGCGAAGCGTCGGAATTTTTACATTCTGATATTCCAGATGTGTCTTATTAAAGTTCAGGTTCTTCAATTCCGCAAGCGTATAATCTTTGACAAATCCGCTTCCGTCACTGACCCGGTCGATTTCTTCATCGTGGACAACAACCATCTCGCCATCTTTCGTCAGCTGTACATCCAGCTCCACACCGTCTGCTCCCTGCTCTGCCGCAAGAAGAAACGCTTCCAGTGTATTTTCCGGTGCATATGCGCTGGCTCCTCTGTGTGCCCATACTTTTGTTTTCATCTCGTATCTGTCCTCCATTTTCCGTTCCCATTTCCAAATCTGCACTCTTTTCTATCTTTTGTCCCGACTGCAGCTTTTTTCCTTTTATCGTAAGCCTGAAAACAAGTGAAAAAAGCGGTGCTGATTTTTTTACATCTTCTGCGGGATTGCTATAGATTCGGAAGCGCGCCGGATTTTTGTCTCCGACGCATTTCCAGTCATATCTGAAAAATCATTTCCGTAAATCGGATCTTCCCATTCACAAAACCGTTCAAACACGCTTTGGGAACTCGTTTTTCTTCACTATAGGACGAAATCTTATTTTTGTAAAGCCCATCTCTTATTCATTTACCAGATTATAATCCTCGATGGAGCTGTTGATCTGGGAAGCCATTGATTCTACTGCTTTCTCCGGAGTCTCGTTTCCGTTGATCATATTCTCGATTTCTGTTTCCACAATCTGTCTTGCCTCCGGGAATACAGAGAGAAGTGCGCCGGCGTACTGCGGCTTGGAATCGTGCAGCTGATCAATCGCGGTCTGGAACTGTGGATACTGTGCCACATTATCTTTGAAGGTCTGCTCCTCATCAGCAGCTGTTGTTACTGGGAAGTAACCAGTCTCGGCATTCCAGTATGCCTGAGACTCCGGAGAAATCAGGAATTTGATAAATTTCCAGGTAGCTGCTGCTTTTGCATCATCGTTGTTGTTCAATGCCCAGAGAGATGCTCCTCCGATGGAAACACCGCCCTCATCGCCGTCCTTGATTGTCGGGAAATATGCGGTTCCAACTTCGAAACTTCCGTTGACATCCTGTAAAATCTGTTTCAGGGATGCGGTAGAGCCAAGAGTGATCGCTGCTTTTCCGGAAGTAAAGTCTGTTGTTGCGGTATCGCTTCCGGCACGGCCTACGTTTGGTGCAACGTCGGCATCATTCAGGGCTTTCCACGCATTTAAGATGTTGAGCGCTCCGCCGTTGGAATCAAATTCAACCGCAGTAGCAGCAGCATCACGGCCATTTCCATTATCCGCATAGGAAAGTCCCTGTTTGCAGAGCCACTGTTCGAAATACCATCCATAGATGGAGAGTGCCAGCGGTTCACCGGCTCCGCCCTTTGTTTTCAGATCATCACCGATGGCAAGAATTCCTTCCAGGCTTGTAGGAACCTCGGTGATCCCTGCTTTTTCAAACATATCTTTGTTGTAATACAGAATCGGTGTAGACGAATTGAATGGCATGGAGTACAGCTCATTGTTTACCGTATAATAAGCAGCGATATTCGGCTCGATCTGGGAAATGTCATAGCCATCTGCATTAATCAGCTCCTGCATCGGAATGACCCAGCCGGAATCAATCATAAAGCGTGTTCCGATATCATAAATCTGTACCAGGTCTGCTCCCATATTTCCGATCTGTGCACTTTTCAGTTTGTTAATCGTATCATCATATTCTCCCTGATAAACCGCCTCAACGGTAATGCCATCGGTATTCTCTTCATTGAATTTATTGACAAGATAATCCATTGCCTCGCCATTGACACCGCCCATGGAATGCCAGAAGGTAATCGTGGTTCCCTTCGTATCCTGGTTTAAATCCGGTGCTTCTGCGCCATCTGCCGTACTTCCTGCCTCTGTGCTGGCTGTGGTTTCATCCGTTGTTGCACCCTGTGCCTCACTCGTTGTTTTTCCGCCTCCACATCCAGTAAGCGCCATAGCTGCCATAGAAGCCGCAAGAATCGATGCAATCACTTTTTTCTTCATTTTTTTCTCCTCGTTTTTCATACAGTTTTCTATTCTTTTTTCTGTCACAGGAATCAGCCCTTGACTGCTCCTGAAAACATTCCTTTGATTAAGGCCTTCTGGCCTACGATAAAGATGGAAATGGATGGAATGATAATCATTACCACGCCCGCCAGCATCAGGGTAATCGACTGTGCGTCGACGCTGTTCAGCATACTGATACCAATCTGTACGGTACGCTTGCTGTCCGAACCTGTAACCAGCAGCGGCCACATGTACATATTCCATGCATTGATAAAGGTGTAAACCGCCATTGCTCCCATTGCTGACTTTGTCAGCGGCATCAGGATTTTTACGATAAACCGCAGATTACCGCAGCCGTCCAGCTTCGCCGATTCATAAAGCGAAATCGGAAAGGTCATGTAGAACTGGCGGAACAGGAAAATTCCCATTGCAGAGGTAAGAGAAGGCAGGATCAGAACAATATAGGTATCGAGCAATCCGAGACTTCCTACTGTCAGATAATTGGAAATAATGGTTGCCTCACCCGGCACCATCATGGTCGCCATGACCAGCATAAACAGAACATTTTTTCCTTTGAAATTCAGGAAAGAGAAGGCAAATGCCGCAAGAGAACACGTTACAATCTGACCCAGCGTAATGCTGCCCGCAACCAAAAATGAGTTCAGGACAAAGCGTACCAGCGGAATTTTATGAAATGCTTCCACGAAATTTTCCAGCGTCGGATGTTTTGGCACGATGTTCATTGCCATTGTGTAAAGCTCGCCGGACGGCATAAACGCTACACTGATGGTATAAAGCAGCGGAAACAGCATAAACAGACAAACGATCAGGTTCATGGTAACCAACGCTGTTTTCTGAAGCATTTTCTTTCTTTTTGCTTTTGCATTCATTGCCAGATGCAGTGCCTGCAGCTCCTCTGCAGAATAAGTTTTTGGTCCGGCAATCGTAGTTGCTATTGTAGACATCAGTATTTTACTCCTCTCTTTTCCACGCGGAACATAACCAGGGTAAGCGCCATGACAATCAGAAACAAAACAACGGACTGTGCGGCTGCGCTTCCAAACCGGTAATTAAAAAACGCATCACGGTATATCGAATATACAATCAGGTTCGTGGATTCTCCCGGTCCTCCCTGTGTCAGGATTTTCACCTGTCCGAATGACTGGAATGCCTGAATAATGTTAACAACCAGTGTGTAGAACATGATCGGAGAAAGTCCCGGCAGTGTCAGCTTAAAAAATTTCTGTACTGCATTCGCTCCATCTACAGAAGCACGCTCATAAATCGAATCATCAATGTTTCCAAGTCCCGCCGAAAAATACAGGAAATTGATGCCACTGTTCAGCCATGCCGTGAGGACAGCCACACAGATCAGCGCATATTTCGGATCACTGACCCAGTTAATGCTCACATGCAGCAATTTGTTTACGATACCGATCGTGGGATTTAAGATAATCTTGAAAATCATGGCACCTGAGCTCGATGCTACTGCCATTGGGAGTGCATAGGAAGTACTGAATACCCGGATTCCCGGAAAAGCCTTGCTGCAAAGAACTGCTCCCAGAAGGCCAAGCGCCATACTTCCGACTACAACAATCGCCACAAATTCCAGTGTAACCCAGAGACTGTTGTAAAAGGATGGATTCGATAATAAGCTTTTATAGTTGTCCAGTCCCACATACAATTTCGCTTCTCCAAGCTTGTTTGTCTTATACAGGCTCAGATAAATGGTTTTAAAAAACGGATAAAACAGAAAGATGCTAAAGATCACCATACTCGGGATCAGATACATATAAACTTCTGCTCTTTTACACTTTTCGATTACTTTTTTCACTTTCTGCTCCTTCTTATGCTGTTGCACGTTCTTCTTTTTCAACCGGCCGAGATAAAATATTTTCTTCTGTAAACGGATCAAAGATCTGTGCTTTTTCCATATCTGCATACAATGTAATGCTTTCCTTTGCAGTAACCGGCACCTCGGAAGGCACTCTTGCTGTAATCAGATTTTTTCCGGTATTCATATGCAGATACGCTTCTGCACCTATCATCTCCCGCAGGTCAACAAATGCCTTCAACTGATTCTCTTTATAACAGATCCGATGTGCGGAAGCGGTTATTTCGTCCTGTAAATCCTCCGGTCTCAGGCCTAAGATCACCATTTTTCCGAGATAAGCGCGACGAAGCACCATTTCGTTCTCTCCTCTGGCACGAAGGGTAACTCCTCCGTCTCCTTCCAGATAAACCGCTCCGTTTCTTTCCGTCACCATCGTTTCCATAAAATTCATACTCGGAGCTCCGATAAAACCGGCCACAAATTTGTTTGCCGGATGGCGGTAAATCTGCTCCGGTGTATCCGCCTGCTGCACAACACCGTCTTTCATGACAATAATTTTTGTACCAAGCGTCATCGCCTCCGTCTGATCATGTGTAACATAAATAAATGTTGTATCTAATCTTTCATACAAAGAAGCAATTTCTACACGCATTTGTGATCTCAATTTTGCATCTAGATTCGAAAGAGGTTCATCCATCAAGAATACTTTTGGCTTACGAATCATTGCTCTTCCCATTGCAACTCTCTGTTTTTGACCACCAGACAATTGATTTGGTTTTCTATCTAAAAGCTCTTCTAGATCAAGCATTTTCGCTGTTTCATCAACACGTGCATCAATTTCTTTCTTTGGAACCTTATGAATCTTTAATGAATATGCAATATTCTCTCTCACTGTCATATGAGGATACAATGCATAGTTTTGAAATACCATCGCAATATTTCTATCTTGTGGTTCTACCAGATTCATGACTTCTCCGTCAATTGTCATTTCACCTTCTGAGATTTTTTCCAATCCAGCAATCATTCTTAAAGTTGTAGATTTTCCACACCCTGAAGGTCCAACAAGAATCACAAATTCTTTTCCATGAATATCTAGATTGAAATCTTTGACCGCTTCAAATCCATTATCATATTTTTTATATATATTTTTTAGTTGAATATCTGTCATAGTATATTTCTTAATTCTCCAATATTATTTAAAATGCAATCAGCATACGGAAGTAATAATTGTTCGTTAGATACGCCACTCAATACACCAATTGTTTTTGCACCTGCTTTTTTTGCAAATCGCAAATCATTTGGAGTGTCTCCTATCATTACGATTTTTTCGCATGTCGTATCCCAAATTTCTGCTAAATACTGAATTAGACTTGTATCTGGCTTTTTTGGAATGGAACTGTCACTTGCAGAAATCACTTCAACATTCATCTCTCCTTGTTTTAAACATCTTTGTGTTACTTCTAAGTTATCTGTTGTTGCAACAGCGATATGAATATTCTTTTTTTGCAGGCAATCACAAAGTTGTTTTAAATCTGTAGTGAAATGACATGTCTGTTTTTCACTTTCTTCTTCAAACCATTGTGTAATTTTCTTTTGAAGTTGACTGTTTTGAACACTCTTTTCATGACGTAACAATACATTCCGCAAAGATGTGCTGATTGTTGCATATGTACCAATCGCAAGCTGACCTTCAGGATCAATACAATCATTTTCATCAATCCCTAATGCATTAATACATTCTTTTTTTATCACTGCATTTAATTCATATTCATTGCAAAGCTTAGAAATGACACGGTATGTCACCGGAAGCCAGAAAGACTGAAATTCCATCAAAGTCCCATCTTTATCAAAGATAATTCCATCAATCTCATTGAATTTCATTCGCAGCATCCCCAAATGTATGAAGTTGATGTTCCTTTTCTCCAGAATAAACAGGATTTGTATATAACACACAATCACCATTTTGATTTTCTGCACCAAAGCGCAGCCAATGATATGTATCTCTTTTCCAATTTGTCTGATATGTGATAGAAGCATTTCTATGATCCAAATCAACATCATAGTCAATATCTTCTTTTACGCCATCCTTCACAACAAAGAAAGTGATTTTTTCTCTCACATTTTCAAGATGAAAAGTAACATACAAATTACCTTCTTCTGTTATTTCATCTCCTGGAAGAATACATTTGTCATTCAGACGCATATCGAAATTTATTTTGATCCATCTTGTAATATATGCATGACATTTTCTAACGCCATCCAGCACACTATTTTGACTCAATCCATCACAAAATACATGTGTCGTTGGATCACCTACAATGGAAGGCCCACTTTCTGGTGTATACCATTCTTGGAGTAATGCATGCGTATCACTGCCGCCAATACCACAAATTTTCCAGCCATCATTCCACAATGCATCTATGAATGCAATTGCTTTACGATTTGCCTCATGATTATCAGGATATGTAGGATCATTAATGATTTCTATGCATTGAATATCTTTCAACAAGCATTCAGGATACAACCACTCCCATGGATGTAAGAATGGATGGTTGATACTGATTACACATCCTTCACTGCTTAATTGATCCAATGTTTCTTCAAATAGAATTTTATTATCCTCTGAACAAATCAAGTCTAAGTTATCTGGGCGTCTCCTGAATCCAAATATGTTTGCGTGACCATACACTGTTGTAATTTCAATTCCGCACAAGACAAGCAGATCCGTATTGACCCATGTCGAAGGAACAAGATTATGTTCGGTTGCAGAATAGAAATCCAATCCCATCAATTCACTTTTCACCATTTGATTCGAAAGATATTCATGTCCATCAGATAAAATCGTATGACAATGAAAATCTCCTGCATACCATCCAGCATGATTTCTCTTTTTCAAACCTGGTTCATATCCTGAAAGATTTCCTTTTTTTTCCATCCAGACAATATCACCACATGTTTCTTTGACATTTTTAAATTCAGTTTCACAAATGATATTTACCTGCATTGCATTCTGAATATATTTTTTTGCTTCATTCCACAATGCAAGTTCAATTGTGTATATTCCTTTTTCAAAATTACATGGTATAGAACCAATCGATGCTTTTTTTACATTGTTCGTTATTGTAATAACATTTTCGCCAGTTCCTAACTGTCTATGAAATAGAATATTGCTATTTTCATCTTTCACAAATAAATCTAACGCAGACAATAATGTTGAATTACCTTCGACAGAAAGAGTTAAACTATCTTCTCTATGATTCAAAAGAAGCTGCATCTTTTGAATAGCAGCAGCTTTCTTTGAGAATGTATAATGTAATACTTCTTTCATGATTACTTGCTAACAGCGTCTAATGCTGCTTGTGCAGTCTTTTGTGCTTCGTCAAGTGCTTCTTTTGCGGATACATTATCAATTTCAACTTTATCAGCCGCAATCTTTAAAGCATCATGTACTTGTCCATTTGTTGGATCTACAGGATATAAAGATGCATGCTCAGCCTGTTTGAATGGTACTGCAGCCTGTGGATGATCTTCTAAGAATGCTTTATACGTGTCATCTTCCATGATTTGCTTATTCACTGCGACATATCCTACAGATGTATTCCATGTAACCTGAGAATCAACAGACATGAAGTATCTCAAGAATTCATAAGCCCCCTGCTTTTCAGCATCACTAGATCCGTTTAATACACTCATTGTAAGAGCTGATGCAGTTGGTTGAGATTTTGTATTGTTAGACCATGCTGGCTGTTCCATTGCCTGTACGACATTGAAGTCAAGATCTGCCTGATCACCAGAAGATCCTGTATAACCACCTGCCTTATTCTGAATAACATCATCAATTGTATCGTACCAGTATTCCCATCCTTGTCCGCCAGAATGAATTGCCATTGTCTTATCTTCGTGAATCCATTTTCTGAACTGTTCAAATACATCAACCCATTCTTGAGAATTGATTGTAACCTTCTTTCCATCTTCAGAGAACACAGAAGCACCATTACTGAATGCAGCATCAATCATATTATCTGGTCCCCACATTGGTTCCCATCCATATTTATATTTTCCAGTTGCCTTGATTTTAGCAGCAGCATCTCCTAGATCCTGCCAAGTCTGAATGGATTCTGGATCAACTCCTGCATCTTTAAAAGCCTGTACATTGTAGTAAAGAACCTGTGTTGTACCATATGCTGGCAATGCGAACTGTTTTCCATCTTCATCTGTACCTTGATTATAGAAAGCCGCAATTAAATCATCTTTATTGAATGTAGAATCCTTTTCTGTATATGCATTTAGATCAGTTAGAAGATTTTTTTCATCTAATGTTCTAGCAGCAGATGGGTCAAGTAATACAAGATCTGGTGCTGCATTTCCTGCGATTGCTGCCTGAAGTTTCTGATATGTTTCAGAATAGTCAGCTTGTGTAACTGTCTTCACTTCATATTTATCTTGAGATTCGTTGTACTTATCTACAATATCCTGGATAACGCCTACAGCTGTCTTACCACCTGCATACCAAAATTCAACCGTTGTTTTCTCACCTGTTCCTGCTGCAGACTGATTTGAATTTGCTGCAACATTTGTTCCTGTGCAACCTGTTGTTAATAACAAACCAGCTAATGTTGCACTAATAAGTTTTCTGTTCATTTCTTTTCCTCCTGAAAACATGAATATATTAGGAGAACTATGTTAAACAACTAGACTTTAATTTGTTAAAAATATGAAAACTTTTCATTGAACAAAAAATTAAAACAAGTGAATCAAATCCACTTGTCTAAAAAAAGAAGTACATAGAATGGCATTTCTGTCACCATATGTGCTTCCCGTCGCTC
>OLQB01003076.1_pt1 | contig 10292 bp, 9 predicted proteins | sample 1672681 | NCBI WGS metagenome assembly OLQB01 (sample SAMEA3136713, study PRJEB25190) | human gut metagenome | reverse complement strand
ACATTATGTATTTCTATTAATTCATCCGCAGCTACACTTGGAGATAATTAGACTTATGACAAAGTTAGCAATGCTGAAATAGCTACAAAAACAAATCGATTTTTCCAGGAAGGAACTATACATATTACAAATAAACAGGAAATAAAAGAATACCAAGAATCAATGGGACTGAAATACGATCCAGATGTAATAGAAATATACAGACATATTGATGTTCCTAACGAAAATGCTATGATACAAACATTATATTTTGGTGATGATTATTGTATAAAAAACAAAAAAATAACTAGAAAAACAGATAAAAGTAATGTCTTAAGACAATACAAAAGACCTGCTGGAAAAGTAAAAATTTCAGAAAGCGTTAGCATAAGTAACACATTTTCTGCATCTGGTGGAGTTACATCAAAAATATTAAACGCACAGTTGGGATACAACGTTACCAAAACAAATAAATTTAGTATAAGTTGGAGTAATACTTACAAATATCCTGTAACAATAAAAATATACCCTATTTACTCTATTACAACTGGAGAAGTATGGGAAAAAGATTTATTTTTTGATGATAAAATCACAACAGGAAAAATGAAAGTACCAATGGGAATTGTCTTTATTGTTAGTAAAGATATAAAACAATTACAGAATTAGAAATATATCATAATTGTAAATACGATTTTTGCACAAATTTTGCATAAATCGGAATATTAAAAACATTACAAAAGCATTACAAAAATATTTACAAAAAATGAAAAAAGTAGTATTATGTATAAGAAATCAAAAAATGGGAGGAAATATGAGACATAAAATCAAAAAAATAGTGATTTCTTATATTTTGAGTATTTGCTGTATTTTATCGTTTACGATAGGAAGCTTTAAATCGCATAATGTATATGCTTCATATTCAAGATATATAACAGCAAGATCCTTAACAGTTCGTAAGAAAGCATCTATCAAAGGAAAAGTTGCAGGATATTATAAAAAAGGGACAAAAGTTACTTGCTATAGCAAGAGTGGAAACTGGACGAAAGTTAAATATGGAAGTCACAAATATTATGTATCTACGAAATATCTTTCTACAAAGAAACCATCAACGGCTACAAAAAGTAGTACATATGTCCGTTATGTAACGGCAAGTTCTTTAACAGTTCGTAAAAAGGCAACAACAAGCTCAGCGAAACTGGGTTCTTATAAGAAAGGTACAAGTATTACCTGCTATGGAAATAAATCTGGATGGACAACGATAAAATATAGTGGAAAGAGTGCTTATGTAAGTTCTATTTATTTATCTTCGACTAAGCCATCTAAAACAAATTCAACAGTATCAAAAGGACGGCAGGTAGCTAACTATGCCAAACAGTTTATAGGGAATCCTTATAAATGGGGTGGAGAGAGCCTTACAAGGGGAGCAGACTGTTCTGGATTCACGATGAAAGTTTACCAGCATTTTGGATATTATCTTCCACATAGTTCTATTTCACAAAGAAGCTATGGAAAGTCTGTTTCATGGAGTAGTAAACAGGTTGGGGACTTAATCTGTTATAATGCTATCAATGGAGTTGGACATGTAGGAATTTATATTGGTAATAATCAAGTGGTTCATGCCGGAAGTACAGCAACAGGGATTCATACATCCACAGCCAATTACAGATCTGTTAATTGCGTTAGAAGAATTGTAAAATAGTTAATACATAAAATCTTAAATACAATAGATAGAGGAATCAGTGATATCAAGCAGATAACACTGATTCCTTTTTCGTTATGGGCTTATAGCCCTAGAGCAAACCACCCGTTGGACGGGTGGCCCTGATTTTGGATATTAAAAATATTAAGGAGTTATTACAAAGATATTTACAAGTTAAGAAAAGAATAGTAGAATAAGAAAGAAAAGGAGGATTTATGAAAAATAGAATAATCAAAACTACAATAACTTTTGCATTAAGCTTATGTTGTATATTTTCATTTTTAACAATTTCTAAGGCGCATGAAGTATATGCATCTTATTATAGATATGTAAATGCCAATTCACTTATTGTCCGCAAGACTGCATCATCAAAAGGTAAAGTTATGGGCTCCTACAAGAAAGGAACAAAATTAAAATGTTATAGCAAAAAGGGAGATTGGACAAGAATTAAGTATAAAAATTCTAAGTATTATGTAGCAACAAGATATCTGGCAACAAAGAAGCCAGCAGTGGCAACAACTACTACAGCTTTCAGTACAAAGACAAGTACATATACCCGCTATGTAACAGCCAGTTCTTTGACGATCAGAAAGCAGGCATCAACAAGTGCAGCTAAGGCTGGTTCTTATAAGAGAGGGACAAGCATTACATGTTATGGAAACAAATCAGGATGGACAACTGTAAAATACGGTGGAAATTACTGTTATGTAAGTTCAGATTATTTATCAGCAACAAAACCATCCACAACAAGTAGTTCATCACAGACAACAAGTACAGCAGCAAAAGGTGAAGAAGTCGCAAAATATGCATTGAGATTTAAGGGGTTAGCATATAAATGGGGCGGAGAAAGCCTGACAAGCGGAGTTGACTGTTCTGGATTTACAATGAAGATTTATGAACATTTTGGATATTCACTTCCACATAGTTCTACAGCACAAAGATACAGTGGAACAGCCGTTTCATGGGCAAATAAACAGCCAGGAGATCTGATCTGTTATGAGATGATCAATGGAGTCGGACATGTAGGAATCTATATCGGTAATAATCAGGTGGTTCATGCAGGAAGTACTTCAACAGGAGTTCACGTATCTGCAGCGAATTACAGAGCAGTGAATTGTGTACGAAGAATCGTAAGATAAGATTTATGAATAAAAGAATAAGAAGAGATAATAATGGCCGTATCAGTAATAAGTTGATACGGCTATTTTTAATTTGTACGAAAATCCTATAAAGTATAAAAAGGAAATCCTGTTAATTCAGAATTTCCTTTTAAATATTAATTTATATTGTTCTCTACAGAACTGCGTATTTTAAAATAAATAATACTGCAAGTACATACATCAAAGGTGTAATCTTCTTCGCTTTTCCGCAAGCTACATTTAAGATCACATAAGAGATGATTCCAATAGAGATTCCCTCAGAGATACTATAGAATAATGGCATAGCGATGATGCAAAGGTAAGCAGGTACCGCTTCTGTCATATTATCATCTGTAAATTTGATGTCAGAGATCGCTCCGAACATTAAGAATCCAACCATGATTAGTGCTGGAGCTGTTGCAAAGGATGGGATTGCTGTAAAGATTGGTGCAAATAATGTTGAGATCAGGAATAAGAATCCTGCGACAACAGCTGTTAAACCAGTACGTCCACCAGCAGCAACACCTGAAGAAGATTCAACAAAGGTTGTAACTGTAGATGTACCAAGTACGGCACCAGATGTAGTAGCAATAGCATCAGCCATTAATGCAGGTTTGATTCCAGGAAGTTTACCTTCTTCATCAAGCATTCCAGCTTTTGTGCTGACACCAACTAAAGTTCCAAGTGTATCAAACAGATCGACAAATAAGAAGGATAATACAACGGCAATAAAGTTAAAGATTCCAACTTTGCTTAAGTCATACTGGAAACATTTACCGAATGTTTCTCCCAATTTTGAGAAGTCTGTCATTTCAAATGTAGGGAACAGGCTGTAATATTCTGCGTTGATATCTGGAACATAGATTCCTGTTACCTGACAGATCATTCCAATGATCCATGTAGCAAGGATTCCGATCAGGATAGATCCAGGTACTTTTTTGATGTAAAGAATGACTGTGATCAGTAATCCAATGACTGCGAGTAAGGAACAGATTCCAGCAGAATGGAAGTCCTTTGTAAAGTCAGTGATCGTTAATAATGTTGAGTCATTTCCAACAACAAGTTTTGCATTCTGAAGACCAATGAAAGCAATAAAGATACCGATTCCGACAGAAACACCTTTTTTTAGGTTTAATGGAATCGCATCAAAGATTGCTTGACGAACATTTGTTAAAGATAATACGATAAAGATCAGACCTTCAACAAATACAGCAAGTAAAGCAACTTGCCAGTGATATCCCATTACGCCAACAACTGTGTATGCAAGATAAGCATTTAATCCCATACCAGCAGAAAGTACAAATGGCAGGTTCGCAGTAAGCCCCATACATAATGTTCCGATAAAGGAAGCGATACATGTAGCCAATAAGACGGCAGTAGGGTCCATACCAGCTGCAGAAAGCACACTTGGGTTTACCGCAAGGATGTAAGCCATTGTCATAAATGTAGTAATACCAGCGATGACTTCAGTTTTTACGGAGGTATGATTCTCCTTCAATTTAAATAAGTTTTCCAACATAGTTTTTCCGCATGTAAAAACATACGCTCCTTTCTTTATTGAAAATCGATAAAAAAGTGACAATCTAAAAGAAAACCACCTGGGGTATGATGGTTTTCTTTTTTGAAAAGAGAGGATTAAAAATATATATGAAAAAACTATACCTGTAGGATGTTTCCTGAAATTCTTTTATTGTCTTATCTTTTAGGTCTTTCCTTGAGGTATGGTTATAGTATAGTCATTTCCATTTCGAGATTCAATATACAGAATATAAACAAATATAAATGATTTATAAAATGACATTAAGAAATTCTTATCCGCAGTGAAAAAAGGATATGAATATTCTATTTTTTACAAAAACCTCACAAAATGATTCCGATTTTGATGATTTTCTTATATAATAATAACAAAGTCTAAAGGAGGAATTATTTTTATGCCAAAGAGAACAGATATTAACAAAGTGTTGATCATTGGATCTGGACCGATCATCATCGGCCAGGCATGCGAATTTGACTATTCGGGGACACAGGCGTGTAAAGCGCTTCGTAAACTTGGATACGAGATCGTATTGGTCAACTCCAATCCAGCAACGATCATGACAGATCCGGAAACAGCTGACGTAACTTACATTGAGCCACTGAACGCAGAACGTTTAGAGGAGATCATTGCGAAGGAACGTCCAGATGCCTTACTTCCAAACTTAGGTGGGCAGTCCGGATTAAATTTATGTGAAGAGTTATATAAAAAGGGTATTTTAGATAAGTATAATGTCAAAGTAATTGGTGTACAGGTAGATAGTATTGAACGTGGAGAAGACCGTATCGAGTTCAAGAAGACAATGGATGAACTTGGAATCGAGATGGCACGAAGCGAAGTTGCTTACAGCGTGGAAGATGGGCTAAAGATCGCTGATGAGCTTGGTTATCCAGTGGTACTTCGTCCAGCTTACACAATGGGTGGAGCCGGTGGAGGACTGGTGTACAACAAAGAAGAATTAAAGACCGTTATGGCAAGAGGACTTCAGGCAAGTTTAGTTGGGCAGGTACTTGTTGAAGAATCTATTCTTGGATGGGAAGAATTAGAGTTAGAAGTAGTTCGTGATGCAGAAGGAAATATGATTACAGTCTGTTTCATCGAGAATATCGACCCATTAGGTGTTCATACAGGAGACTCTTTCTGTTCTGCACCAATGCTTACAATCTCCGAAGAATGCCAGCAGAGATTACAGGAACAGGCATACAAGATCGTAGATTCTGTACAGGTTATCGGTGGAACAAACGTTCAGTTTGCACATGATCCAGTGACAGATCGTATCATCGTGATCGAGATCAATCCAAGAACATCAAGATCCTCAGCATTAGCATCCAAAGCAACAGGATTCCCAATCGCTTTAGTTTCCGCAATGCTTGCTGCAGGACTTACATTAAAAGATATTCCATGTGGAAAATATGGAACATTAGATAAATATGTACCAGACGGTGATTATGTCGTTATCAAGTTTGCACGCTGGGCATTTGAGAAATTCAAAGGTGTTGAAGACAAACTTGGAACACAGATGCGTGCCGTTGGTGAAGTTATGAGTATCGGTAAGACATACAAAGAAGCATTCCAGAAAGCAATCCGAAGCTTAGAGACAGGACGCTACGGGCTTGGACACGCTAAAGATTTCGATACTTTAACAAAAGAAGAATTATTAAAGAAATTAGTAACACCATCAAGCGAACGTCATTTCATCATGTACGAAGCATTAAGAAAAGGTGCTACTGTTGATGAAATCTTTGAACTGACAAAAGTAAAAACATACTTTATTGAGCAGATGAAAGAATTAGTTGAGGAAGAAGAAGCCCTTCTTGCATGCAAAGGAAACATGCCATCTGATGAAATGTTAACAGCAGCAAAGAAAGATGGATTCTCTGACAAATATTTAAGTCAGTTATTAGAAATCCCAGAAGAAGATATCAGAAATAAACGTATCTCCATCGGTGTGGAAGAAGCATGGGAAGGTGTGCATGTCAGTGGAACACCAGACAGTGCTTACTATTACTCAACATATAACGCAGAAGATAAGAATCCAGTTTCTACAGACAAGCCAAAGATCATGATCTTAGGTGGTGGACCAAACCGTATCGGACAGGGTATCGAATTTGACTACTGCTGTGTACATGCATCTCAGGCATTAAAGAAAATGGGATTTGAGACAATTATCGTAAACTGTAACCCAGAAACAGTATCTACAGACTACGATACATCTGATAAATTATATTTCGAGCCATTAACAGTCGAAGATGTATTAAGCATTTACAACAAAGAAAAACCATTAGGAGTGATCGCACAGTTTGGTGGGCAGACACCACTGAATATCGCTGCAGAACTTGAGAAAAATGGTGTGAAGATTCTTGGAACATCTCCATCTGTCATTGATCTTGCAGAAGACCGCGATCTGTTCCGTGAAATGATGGATAAATTAGAGATTCCAATGCCAGAATCAGGAATGGCAACAACGGTAGAAGAAGCATTAGAGATTGCAGGAAAGATCGGATATCCAGTGATGGTAAGACCTTCTTACGTTCTTGGTGGACGTGGAATGGAAGTTGTCTATGATGACGAAAGCATGACAGGATATATGAAAGCAGCTGTTGGTGTAACACCAGACCGCCCAATTTTGATCGACCGTTTCTTAAATCATGCAATGGAATGCGAAGCAGATGCGATCAGTGACGGAACGCACGCATTTGTACCAGCGGTAATGGAACATATCGAACTTGCAGGAGTTCATTCAGGAGATTCCGCTTGTATCCTTCCATCCGTTCATATTTCAGAAGAAAATTTAGCAACGATCAAAGAATATACAAGAAAGATCGCAGAAGAAATGCATGTCAAAGGATTGATGAACATGCAGTATGCGATCGAAGGTGGAAAAGTCTATGTATTAGAAGCAAATCCACGTGCATCCCGTACAGTACCTCTGGTGTCTAAAGTATGTAACGTGAGAATGGTACCACTTGCAACACAGATCATCACATCTGAATTAACAGGAAAACCATCACCAGTACCAGAATTAAAAGAACAAAAAATTCCATACTATGGAGTCAAAGAAGCAGCCTTCCCATTCAATATGTTCCAGGAAGTAGACCCAGTTCTAGGACCAGAAATGCGTTCTACAGGTGAGGTTCTTGGATTATCCAAATCTTATGGGGAAGCTTTCTATAAAGCACAGGAAGGTGTTGGAGCGAAACTTCCTTTAGAAGGAACTGTATTGATCTCTGTAAACCGCAAGGATAAAGAAGAAGTCGTAGAAGTAGCGAAAGCATTTGATCAAGATGGATTCAAGATTCTTGCAACAAACAATACATGTAAGCTGTTAAATGAAGCAGGAATCAAAGCAGAGAAAGTCAATAAATTAAGTGAAGGAAGACCAAATATCCTTGATCTTATCACAAATGGTGATATTGATATTGTTGTAAACTCTCCAGTTGGAAAAGACAGTATTCATGATGATAGCTACTTAAGAAAAGGTGCGATCAAAGCAAAGATTCCATATTATACAACAATTGCAGCAGCGAAAGCGGCAGCAGAAGGAATTGCTTATGTAAAAGCACATGCAGATCAGAATGAAGAAGTAAATTCACTGCAGGGGTTACATGCACAGATTTCAGATTTATAAATTTAATATTTAGGGAATAAAATAAAAGAGGCATCTTCATGTGGTTATGGAGATGTTTCTTTTCTTTTTTTAATTTATAGGAAAGTTCGCCTTTGGCTCCTTTCCAAAAGAAAAATAGCCCACATAAAAGTGGGCAGAGCAAACAGATGATCATGGTTTTAGAAAATATAAAAACCTTCTTCACCAAAATCATCACCAAACACGTCTTCATTTAGGAAATAATCCATATCCAGCAGGTTCTCCTCGCTCATATGGCGAATGTCCTCGGATGTCATACCTTCTGGGGGATTTGAAATATATTTTTCGCGTAGCTCTTTGATCTTCTTTTTCATGGTAGGGTTCCTCCTTTATATGAGAATCATAGCCAAAAGAAGAAAGGATCGCAGTACGCCACCGGTTAAAACTACGGAAAGCATTGCGAAGGAAAGTATAGTTGAAATGAGAGACATTACGCCAGAAAGCATCATCACTGTAACCGCCTTCAGAGATGAGACAATGGATATGAGGATTCCATTTAAGATCCCTGCCGAAAGTATGCAGGACCATGATAAAACCAGGGGTAAAGTTTTTGTGTTTGTTCATTTTAGAGAATAAACGAAGGACAACGCTGGAGACAGAATGAAAGAGACAGTTAAGGAGAGAGCGATCCTGCAGGAAAAAATCACGGAGGGACGCATCAATGGTAAAAACGCAATGACGGTGTCTGACATTAATGAGCTTAAAGGACATAGAGGTAGTGCGTTCCATGGAATATTTATTACCGCAGATAGGGCAGAAACGATTGTGACAACGGAAAGGAACAAACTTGAGATTTCCGCAGTTGGTACAGCCATACATGGCACCACCAAAAGAAGGATCACCACAGTTGATCATCTTATCGATATTTTCCATCTCAGCAGGTCTGGGATGAAGAGTATATTTAATTTCTTCAGTGCTTTGTTAGAGATATTCTTTTATACAGTTATATAAAGCTTCAATATTATAAACAGCATCCATTTCGTCTTCTGCCCAAACATCAAGCCGTACTTGTCTTTTCAAGGGAGAGGTTCTGCTCTCATGCTCAGATTGTGGCCGGCGTTTGACTGAAATATTTGATGCTGATAACAGATGAAAGAAGAGACTCAAATATATTGTAAAATATTTACATGGAATATATTAACAAAAAATAATTATAAATGTCAATTTATAAAAGAGAAAAACTCCGGGGGTTTTCTTTTGTTAATTAACGAGTTACAATAGAAACAATATCTAAAATCAAATAAGGAGAGCGTTAAAACAATGAAAACAAATAAAAACATTTTGGTTGTTATGCCAGTAGAAGATGAACATAAAAAAACATTAGAGAAACATGCCAAAGGAAGTCATTTTGTATATAGTTCCTACGACAAGGTAACACCAGAGATGATAAAAGAAGCCAACATTATCATCGGAAATGTAGCTCCATTTTATTTAAAGGAAGCCAAAAATCTAGAATGGTTGCAGTTAAATTCAGCAGGAGCAGACCCATATGTAAAAAAGGGTGTATTACCGGAGAATGTAATCTTAACAAATGCAACAGGAGCTTATGGCCCTGGTGTTGCAGAACACATGCTAGCAGTGCTGTTTTCACTTCAGAAGAAGTTACATCTGTATAGAGATAATCAGAACCAATGCCAATGGCATGATGAAGGGGCTGTTATGTCATTACGAGGTGGTACATTACTGATCGTTGGACTTGGGGATATTGGATTATACTTTGCAAGATTGATGAAAAATTTTGGTTATCACATTATCGGAATCAAAAGAAGACTTGGACAGGTACCACAAGATGTTGATGAACTTCATACAATGGATGATCTAGATAAATTATTGCCAGAAGCAGATGTAGTATTTTCCATATTACCAGATTCAAAAGCTACAAGAAACATTTACAATAAACAGCGATTCAAAGAAATGAAAAATACAGCAATTCTCTTAAATGCAGGAAGAGGAAGCGCTGTCAATACAGAAGATCTATGTGAAGCACTGATTCAGGGAGAAATCTACGGGGCAGGTTTAGATGTAACAGATCCAGAACCGCTTCAGACACAGCATAAATTATGGAATATCGAAAATGTGATCATCACACCACATATTTCAGGAGATTTTCATCATCCGGCAACATTATATCGAATTGTGGATATTGCTGCGGGAAATCTGCAGAGATATATGGCGGGAGATGGACTGATGAATGTGGTGGATATGGAGACAGGATATAAATCCTGATTTGCGACGGTAGGATTTCCGTCACATAAAACTGAAGTCTATCGAAACCACTATACAGAGTGTATGTTA
>OLQB01003067.1_pt1 | contig 10313 bp, 10 predicted proteins | sample 1672681 | NCBI WGS metagenome assembly OLQB01 (sample SAMEA3136713, study PRJEB25190) | human gut metagenome | reverse complement strand
AGCTGCCGGAGGATGATGGTGACGAGGACGAAGAAGTGGATGTCAACGAGGATTATGAAGCGGAATCGGACGATGAACCTGTCTGATTAACGCAGCGTTGACCGGTGGGGCGGCTGAAAAGCCGTCCCCTTTACATAGCCAAATGGTTGGTGGGTGAACTATTTTGAGCTATGAAGCTATGGAATCTGTAGGCGATATCTGATAAAATAGAAAGTAAGAACAGCTCAACAACCCGGAATTTGTCTTGACCTTATAAATTTCCCCGCCTGATTTGCCCCGTTCATTGTCCAGATAGTACATATAGCAGTGGTCACAGCCCTCACTGTATTTGCGGCAGCCATGCCAGGGATTCCAAATATCACTGCTCATACCGATTCCTTTCCAGTTCGCAAATCAGACTGTGAGGCATTCTTCGTGGCCCACGTACCGCACCAATCCCATAGGCTTTCAGCTTCTCAAACGGGAGAAAAGACGGGTTGTACTGATCCAGGTTTTTCAATCTTATCACATGGTTCATATGTACGTTGCCATCATCATAATGGTAAGGAATATTGACTTCTGTAGCTTCGCACCGATATAGAACAGCGGAAACCGTATCATGGATGCACAGCTCATAGAGAATCTGTGTTTTCCACTTTCCCTGAAGCATCAGAAGCAGCGGCGTGACCGGGCTGTTGCCCAGATCGGTGACGATTCCCTTCTTGACATCGCGCAGATATTCCTCATATGTCATGATATGATCCATCTTGATTCCTCCTGTTTATAGCCTTGGTCAGTAGTTTGATACTATGTACGAACTTTCTGCGTACTTGCTTTCGTTTTCGGATACCGTACAATATTTATACAATGAATCGTCAAGAGAGGAGGCAACAAGGTGACTTCTTTAACCATAGAACAAAAAAGAGTGGACATATACCCAAGCGCAAAGCCGGGCAGCCCAGTTATCTATCTCAACACCTTTTCCAATGCCGTTAACAGTGTGTATAAAAACCTGATGGCGCTCGGCTGCCCAGATTTCTGTCTGGTGGCGGTCAGTGAGCTGAAATGGGATCATGACATGACACCGTGGTATATGGGGCCGATCTCTAAACACGATACGCCCTGCACCGGGGGTGCGGATGATTACCTGAAACTGCTTCTGGATGAAATTATGCCGGAAGCGGAAGCGCTCCTTCCCGGTGCGCCCGCCTGGCGGGGCCTCGCCGGTTACTCGCTGGCCGGGCTGTTCGCCCTCTACGCTCTCTACCAAACGGATGTGTTTGCCCGCGCAGCGAGTATGTCAGGTTCCTTCTGGTTTGAGGGCATCATGGAATATGTGTGCTCCCATGAGATGAAGCGCAAACCTGACTGTCTGTATTTTTCTCTCGGAGACAAGGAGAGCTCCACCGATAATCCGATTTTGAACGTTGTGCAGCAGAATACGCAGGAGATAGAAACACTGTGCCACGGGAAAGGCATCGAAACCACCTTCGTACTGAACAGTGGCAGCCACTATCAGGCGTGCAACAAGCGCACAGCGGCTGGCATTCACTGGATATTAAATAGATAAACCGACAAGGAGATAAAACGATGGATACGATTTATTCGCTTTTTCAGAAAGTAGTTAAAGAACATGAAAATGCCCCAGCTATCATTGAAAACGACCGCACCATGACTTTTGGAGAGCTGTCCAACATGGTGGATATGATCACGTGCAGCTTTCCGCAGGAAGTACACAGCATCGGCATCGTCATGCGTCACCGAACCGAGATGATTGCCTCGATTCTGGCGGTACTCAAATGCGGCGGCCGATATGTCCCAGCCGAGCCGGATTTTCCCACCGGGCGCATCCATGACATGATGACCGAGGCACAGGTGGATTTTGTGCTGACGGAACACGCCTTTGCGCCCAAACTGAGCAGTTTCCCCATCCGCTATACAGATTGTGAGATCTGCGGCGTGGAGACGCCCTCCTGGAAGCGCAACGCCATCGAAGACCCGGAACGCCCCGCCTATGTGCTGTATACGTCAGGTACCACCGGGCGGCCCAAAGGTGTCTGTGTCACCAACCGCAATGTTTGCCATTATGTCCGTGCCTTTGCCAACGAGTTCCATCCCGGCCCCGGTGATGTCATGCTGCAATATTCCGTCTGTTCTTTTGACATCTTTGTGGAGGAAGTGTTCACCAGTCTGCTGAATGGTGCCGCTCTGGCCATCCCCGCTGACGAGGATAAGGCCGACATCCATGCGTTGATGGCTTTTGTGGAACGCCACCATGTGACTATGATCAGCGGCTTTCCGTATCTGCTGGCAGAAATGAACCACCTGTCTGTCATTCCGTCCTCTCTGCGGCTGCTTATCAGCGGCGGCGATGTGTTGCGGGGCGTTTATGTGGATCACCTGCTGAACAAAGCAGAGGTTTACAACACCTACGGCCCCTCCGAGACAACGGTCTGCGCCTCCTATTACCGTTGTAATAGTGGAACTGTGCTGGAGGACGGTACCTATCCCATCGGTCATCCTGTACTAGGTGCGCAGATCAGGATTCTGGATCAGTCTGGCAACGAGGTTGCCAAAGGGCAGACGGGTGAGATTTGCATTTATGGCGGCGGTGTATCTCTGGGCTACATTGGCGACCATGCCGAGGAAAACAGCGCTTTTGAGCGGCAGCCGGACGGTAGCACCATGTACCGCAGCGGCGATTTGGGCTATATCCTGCCGGATGGCAACATTGCATTCCTGCACCGCAAGGACGACCAGATCATGATTTACGGCAAGCGGGTGGAACTTGCCGAGGTGGAGTCCCGGCTCTATCGGTGCAAGGATGTGCAGCAGGCTATTGTCCGGGCTTTTACAGACGAGGATGGACTGTCCTATATGACCGCCTATGTGGTGCCTTCCGACAATAAGCTGAAAGTCTCGGAAGTAAAAAAAGAACTGTCTGAAAATCTGACTTCCTTTATGATCCCAGAGTTCTTTGTGAAGATGAAGCAGATTCCTTTGAATGTCAACGGTAAGCCGGATGTGTCGAAACTGCCGGTGGTAATGAAAGCGGGGGCATTATAATGGAGATTCAGATCCGGCAGGCCACGATCCAGGACCTGAATGTATTGATGCAATGGCGAATGGAAGTCTTGCATGAGGTATTCTCCATCCCCTCGGAGCGGTCTGTAACAGAGCTGGAATCGGAAAATCGCCGCTACTATCAAACAGAACTGCCGCAGGGCGGACATATTGCCTGCTTTGCCTACGTAGGGGAGGAAATCGTCGGCTGCGGCGGGATATGCCTCTATCATGAGATGCCCTCACCGGACAATCTAAACGGGAAATGTGCCTACCTGATGAACATTTATACCCGGCCGCAGTTTCGCGGACACGGCATAGGGAACAGAATCGTCAGGTGGCTTGTAGAGCAGGCTCGTCAGCGGCATATTTCAAAAATATATCTTGAAACCTCAGACAAAGGCAGGCCGCTGTATCAAACAATCGGTTTTGCCGATATGAAGGATATGATGAAACTGTCCCGTGAAAAATAAGCAAAATCAAAGGAGCATACATACAATGGAGCCAATCATCTGAAACGTTGAAGTAAAAAGCGTCCTCACAAAATCCAATTTGCCTGTGAGTGATTATTATTCGGTCAATCCTTATGTGGGCTGTGGCCACGGCTGCAAATATTGCTACGCATCTTTTATGAAGCGTTTTACCAATCACCCGGAGCCCTGGGGAGAGTTCATAGACGTTAAATTTTGGCCGGAAATCAAACACCCGGAGCGGTATGCAGGGAAAGAACTGTTTCTCTGTTACGTGACCGACCCATATCAGCCGCTGGAGGAAACCGCCTGCCGCACCCGCGCCATTTTAGAGCAGATGCAGGGCAGCGGATGTAGCCTCAGTATTGCTACCAAGTCTGACCTGGTGCTGCGTGACCTTGACCTCATTAAAACATTCCCCAATGCGCGGGTATCCTGGTCGATCAAACACACTGGACGAAGATTTTCGCGCTGATATGGACAATGCAGTGAGCATTGAGCGGCGGCTGGCCGCTATGAAAGCATTCCATGATGCTGGTGTGCGCACCACCTGCTTTATCTCGCCGATTTTCCCCGGCCTCACCGACCTGCCCTCCATCATCCACCGGGCGAAGAATCAATGTAATTTGGTCTGGCTGGAAAACCTAAACTTGCGGGGCGGTTATAAGAAAACGATTTTTGACTATATAACGGAAAAACATCCAGACCTGCTGCCGCTGTACGATACCATTTACAATAAAAAAGAACGCAGCTACTGGTCAATGCTGGATGCGCAGATGCGGCAGTTTTGCCAAGAGGAAGGGCTACTGTATGTCCGGGATGATGATTCCATCAAACGCCCGTTCAACGATCCGCCTATCGTGGTCAATTATTTTTTCCACGAAGAGATTATCCCTCGGCCAAAATGCAGAAGAACAGGTAATCAAAACTATATAGTAACATGCAGAAAGCTAGAAGTTGTAGAGGTGAGGTTATGAAACGCGCAGAATTAGAATCATTTATAATGGAGACATATAACGCTGAGACAGATTATCCGTGGCTCAAATATCCGAATTATGAGGTGTTCCGGCATTGTAATAATCGGAAGTGGTTTGCTCTGATTATGGATGTACCAAAGAACAAGCTGGGGCTGCAAGGCGAAGAAATGCTGAAAGTGGTCGATTTCAAATGTGACCCAATTCTGATTGGCACACTACGAGAGGAACCCGGCTTCTTCCCGGCGTATCACATGAGCAAGGATAGCTGGATTACTGTTGCACTGGATGGCAGCGTATCAGATGACAAAACCAAAATGTTGCTTGATATGAGTTATGAAGCAACGATACCCAAAACATGCAAAAAGAGATACTGACAAATTCAAGTTTGTAGAAAAGAGAATGGCGACAGCTGTTCTCTTTTTTCATGTATATCTTAATTTAAAATCCCAAAATTAACATTCTTGGCACTGCCCATTGGGCAGTTGCCAAATGTGGGTTGCATTTTTGGTTGCACTTTTTTAGAAAACTGCAGCCAGAAAAAGCTAGTGTTTTGGTGTGCTACCCGTCAAGTAGACAAATTAAATAACGAAAATTTTTTCTTCCCCGGTACAGTTTATGTACCGGGTTGTTTATGCAACGTTTTCTAGTTTTTGTTCATGGAATTCCAGTGGTGTAAGCACCCCAAGATTTCGTTGAACTCTTTTGTTTGTGTAGAGAACAAAAAAGACGGGCATTGAAGAAGCCATTGAAACTGAAAAGTTGAAACAGGCACTTGTTGAAGATGAAAACAGTATAAAGAAATATTTTGAAATGTATGCGAAAGCAGATTTTGACGATGAAGATACACGAAATCAGGTGCTTGAATATTTTGTAGATAAGATATATGTGTATAATGACCGTCTGGTGATTACATGGTATTATTCAGATGATAAAACATCTATTGACCTAGATGCATTAACAGAAATTACAGAAACATCTGAATCTAACACGGTAGATAGGGTTTCGACATTGCTACAGTCAGATCCGGTAGTGTAAAATAGTTTGTGTTTTTGGTAAAAAATAACTCCTTTTTGGTAAGAATTCAGATATGACAATTCTTATCGAAAAGGAGTATTTTTTATGGCAGTTGCAAAGGAACAAATTCGACAGATCATCTCAGAAAACAACATTAATAGCGTTGCAGATATATACACGCTTCTGAAAGACAGTTTCAAGGATATCCTGCAGGAGCTGATGGAGGCAGAACTGGATGCAACTCTTGGCTACGAGAAAAACCATAAGGGAGATCTACAGACAGATAATAAAAGAAATGGTCATTCTACAAAAAACTTAAAGAGTCAATACGGTGAATTTCAAATCGACGTACCAAGAGACCGTAACGGTGAGTTTGAACCAAAACTCATCCCTAAATACCAGAGAGATATTTCCGGGATTGAGGAAAAAGTGATATCTTTATATGCCCGTGGTATGAGTACACGTGACATCCACGACCAGCTTCAGGATCTTTATGGGATTGAGCTGTCAGCTGAAATGGTCAGCAAGATCACAGACAAGATACTTCCTCAGGTTAAGGAATGGCAGTCCCGTCCTCTGAACCCGGTTTATCCGTTTGTCTTTATGGACTGTATTCATTATAAAGTACGTGAGGATGGCAGAATCCTGAGTCGTGCTGCGTATGTAGTTCTTGGCGTTACAGTGGAGGGATACAAAGATATCCTCAGCATCACAGTAGGTGCAAATGAAACCAGCAAGTTCTGGCTTGGGATGCTTAATGATCTTAAGAACCGCGGAGTAAAAGATGTCCTTTTCTTCTGCGTGGATGGTCTTCCGGGTTTTAAAGAAGCTATTCAGGCAGTTTATCCGCAGGCAGAGATCCAGAGATGTGTGATCCATATGCTACGCAATTCTTTCAAATATGTAAATTATAATGATCTGAAAAAGTTTTCCTCGGATTTCAAAGAAGTGTACAATGCTCCGAACGAAACAGCCGCTTTAACAGAGCTGGAGAACATGAAAGAAAAATGGGGGAAGAAATATCCGTATGCGATCAGTAACTGGGAAAATAATTGGGAAGATGTAAGTTCCTTTTTCCAGTTTTCTAATGATATCAGACGCATTATGTACACGACAAATATCATAGAAGGATTAAACCGTCAGTATCGGAAAGTCACGAAAACAAAAAGCGTATTCCCAAGCGATTCTGCATTGGAAAAGATGCTGTATCTTGCCAGCGAGAACGTAGTCAAAAAGTGGACGCAGAGATACCGGAACTGGGATCAGGTATTGAATCAGCTGATAGTCCTTTACGGAGAACGGCTTACTGCTTATCTGTAAGAGAAAAGAAAAGCAGGAATGGGGAAGCTCTTTTAAGCCCCTCATTCCTGCTCTCTGTCTATTCCTTCGGCATTTATATTATTGCCAGAAATTTCCGATCCTATTCCAGAGGTCGGGTGTGGGCAGAGCCCACAAAAGGCAATAATCATGATGCCTTACTTGTCATGCAAAAAAATCGAAAATGATGTATATAATTTTCCTACATGGCAATACTGTAAGTACAAAGATATATTCGACAGCCGCATAATCATTAATTCGACAGCAAAATTTTACATATCTATTTCTTATCAGAAAGATTTACTTTCCATAGACACAAGAATTTTTACACCCTCGCCCAGATTATACTTCGGACAGTCTCGCTTTTTATTTACTCATTCACCGGATTCACATGAACCATACAGTGTTTTACATCTTTAAAATTCTTCTCTATACTATGATGAACATTTTCCGCAATGTCATGTGCCTCATCCAGAGGAATCGTTCCATCTGCTGAAATTTCAATATCCACATACATCTTGGAACCGAAAAGTCGTGTCTGGAGAAGGTCGATTCCCTTCACTCCTTTCACTCCCATGATCACTTCTCTCATGCTCTCTTCTGTTGCCTCATCGCAGGAATGGTCAACCATCTTATCAATGGCATCTCTGAAAATATCTACAGATGCTTTCACGATCAGTACACAGATTGCCACACTGGCAATTGGATCCAGGATCGGGAAGCCAAGTCTCGCACCCAGGATACCGATAAATGCACCAACAGAAGACATTGCATCTGAACGATGGTGCCATGCATCTGCCATCAGTGCACCGGAATTTATTTTCTTCGCAGCACTTCTGGTATACCAGAACATCCACTCCTTCACTACAATAGAAACAACTGCCGCAATCAGTGCCAATGTTCCAGGAATTGCAATGCTTGCTCCTGAAGTACTCTTAATAATGTTCTCAATTCCACTCATACCAATTCCGATACCGGTTGCCAGAAGTAACCCGGACAAAATAATGGAAGATACACATTCCATCCGCTCATGTCCATACTGATGCTCCTTATCGGATTTTTTGCTGGATAAATTCACACCGACTATTACTACGAAAGTACTTCCCACATCAGATGCTGAATGAATCGCATCTGAGATCATGGCACCTGAATGTGCCAGAATTCCGGCAAGTAATTTAAATAAGGAAAGTAACAGGTTTACTGCAATACTCACACCTGATACCTTCATTGCCACCTTATGTTCCCATGCAGGCTCTTCCTTCTTAGCTGTCGTATTACTGTTTGTCTTGTCTGACATTGCTGTCATGTTTAATTTTTTTGTCTGTTCCATAACCAGGACCTCCTAAATTTTCTTTTCAAATATATAAGCTTTTGTACTTTCCTATATTTGAGTTTACAGGTTCTTCTTATGTCACATACATTGCGCCACAGTCAGAAAACATATTTCCTTTCTGTGACTTATCAAAGTGCGGTCTTACAGGGGTCTTTTTGTATTTCGGAACTGCATCTGTCTCAGAAAATCCTCCTAAAAAAATCCCTCTAAAAGAAAATCTTTCCAAAACATACTTTTCAGAAAACAAAAAGACACACCTGCGGAACATACACTGTCCCACAGATATGTCTGAAAATTTTCATATCTGCTGCCGCTTCGCGCGGCCCGGCCCCACGCCCTCGAGCATCTCGGGCATCGCCTGCTCAGTTTGTACTGTTGATCTCGCATTCTGTTGAATGTAATGCAGTGCAAAGAGAATATAAATATTTTTTCTGATAATACACTATAGTATATCGGTTAGTCAAGCCAAATGTTATTGAAAATTTTTATCATGATGAAACAATATTCTGCAGCCACACACCCTTCTTAACCAGCACAAATCCAATCACACACTTAATCAAATCCGCCAGCTGCACACATGCATAAATCACAAGCACATGAATCCCTGTATAACGACTCAGCACAAACGCGATCGGCACACTGACGCACCAGATAAACACACTATCAAACAGGAACGTAATAATCGTCTTTCCACCGGAACGCAGAGTAAAATAGGTTGCATGCAAAAACGCATTCTGCGGCATAAAGAATGCAGTGATCATAATCAGATACTTCGCCAGCTCCCTTGCCTCATCATTGGTATTATAAAGCATTGGAAACAGCGGCGCCATAACAAACATCACCATTGCCACACAGGTACAGCACATCACTGAGAACGCAATCATCTTGTTATCTGTATCTCTCGCTTTCTTCATATCTCCCGCACCCAGAAGCTGTCCCACAATAATCGCAACAGAATCTCCCAGCGCAATAAACACAATATTAAACACATTGTTGATGGTATTGGAAATATTCAGCGAAGCAACCACATTCAGCCCTCGAATCGAATAACACTGAGTCAGCATCGCCATGGCAGAAGCCCATAAAGTCTCATTAAACAACAGCGGTGTACCCTTGACCAGAATCTTCTTTGTCAGATTCGCAGGAACCTTAAGCGTGCTGTACAGCCCCTTTGCAAATGCATTTTTCTCCGTATGCCTGTGTGTCCAGCCTATTACAATTGCAGCCTCCACATAACGTGACAGCACAGTTGCGATTGCCGCACCTCTCACACCCAGTCTCGGGAAGAAAAACACACCATAGATCAGCAGGTAATTAAACAACAGATTCACACAGATTGCCACAACTCCTGCTTTCATTGGAAGAACAGTCTCTCCGCACTCTCTCAGAGTACTGGAATAAATCTGCACCATCATAAAAGGTGGTAATCCCAACAGCATAATATCCAGATACTGTTTTCCATAATTCAGTGTATCTGCAATCTGCTGCGCAGTTCCATCCCCCTGCAGATACATACTGATCAGATTCTCTCCAACCGTCAGAAGCAGCAAAGTCGTCCCGATGGTCAGGATCACAGCCATCCATAACTTGTACCTGAATGTCTGACGCACTCCTTCATTATCCTTCTGTCCAAAGTACTGTGCTGTAAAAATCCCTGCCCCGGATACTCCTCCGAAAATACACAGATTATAAACAAAAATCAGCTGATTCACAATGGAAGCCCCTGACATCTGCTCCGTACCGATCCGTCCGATCATAATATTATCCAGCAGACTTACGAAATTCGTAATTCCATTCTGAATCATAATCGGCACAGCCACAGCCAGAACCATCATATAAAACTTCCTGTCACCGATAAACTTCTTACGAAACGATGACCTTTCTTTTGTCCTCTCCATAAAACTTTTCCTCATCCTTCTTCACAAAAACAGACTGTCCCGAGACAGCCCTCGCCTTAAGCGTTGTATCATCTACATTACTATAAAAAAAACAACATTTCAACCCCATATCAATAAATTCATACTATCATTTTCTATTCCGTTTCTGTTCCGTTTTTTCTCCACTCCATATCCGATAACACACTTCCATACTATCCTTCACAGTACCAGCCAGTTCACAGCGAAAAAAATAAATGTTTTTAACCACATCTACAGGGGGTGT
>OLQB01003066.1_pt1 | contig 10317 bp, 8 predicted proteins | sample 1672681 | NCBI WGS metagenome assembly OLQB01 (sample SAMEA3136713, study PRJEB25190) | human gut metagenome | reverse complement strand
AGATCGCGAGGCGGAGGGTCATGCGCGACCCCGAGACCGCCGAGTACGCCGAGAGGGCGAGGGCGCGGGGAAAGAGCGACAGGGAGGTCATGAGGTGCCTCAAGCGCTACGTGGCCAGGGAGGCGTACCGGGCGCTGATGCGCCCGCACGAGATCAGGAGGCCCGAGGACGCCTCGGAGCTCGTGGCGGCCAGGCGCGCGGCGAAGGTCAGCCAGGTGAGGGCGGCGTCCATACTGGGCACCAGCGAGAAGTACATCTCGATGCTGGAGAGGGGCCAAAGGGAGCTCAAGCCCATAAGGAGGGCCTACGAGGCATGGGTCGAGGCCGGACTTCCGCTCGATTGGGACAGGCAGGCCTTCGAGGCCGAGCGCAAAATGGATTCTAAAAAACACCTTGCCAAATAGGAGCCTCTTTGCATGTCCGAGGACACCAATTTAATTTAGCGTGGTTCCCTAAAGGACGACAACGCAGGAGACCCGGCAAGGCCGGGAGCACTTTGTCTCGCAAACATTCCGCAGCCGCGAAGCGGCGAGGACGTTTGAGAGGCAAAGTGCGTAGGCCTTACCGGGTCTCCGGTGGGAGTTGAGTCCCTTTAGAACTTGTCGTGGAAGGTACGCGCAATGACCTCGTCCTGCTGCTCCTTGGTGAGCGTGTGGAAGTTCACGGCATAGCCGGAAACGCGGATGGTCAGCTGCGGGTACTTCTCGGGGTGAGCCTGAGCGTCGAGCAGCGTCTCACGGTTGAAGACGTTGATGTTCAGGTGGTGGCCACCCTTCTCGGCGTAAGCGTCGAGCATGTGGACCAGGTTATCGGCCTGGGTCTCGGAAACTTCAGAAACCTTCATAATGTGTCTCCTTCGATTAATAGGCGCCGGCCGAAACCGGCGCACTAATCAGTAATCGTTATTGTTAGTATAGCACTAACAATAGTTACTCGCCCAGCTGATCAAGGTCGATATCGCCAAAGAACACCTGGTCCTCCTTGCCGAGCGCACTCGGGATGATGGAGAAGGTGTTGGAGATGCCGTCCTGAGCATCGCGGAACGGGAGCTTGGAAACCGAAGACAGCGAAGCGATGGCGCCGTGGCTATCGCGCTTGTGCATGGGGTTAGCACCCGGGGCGAACGGCTGGCCAGCCTTGCGGCCGTCGGGCGTGGAGCCGGTCTTCTTACCGTACACGACGTTGGAGGTAATGGTCAGAACCGAGGTCGTGGGCACGGAGTTGCGGTAGGTGTCGTTCATGCGGATGTACTCCATGAACTGGTGCACAACGTCGTGAGCGATCTGGTCGACGCGGTCGTCGTCGTTACCGTACTTGGGGAACTCGCCCTCGGTCTCGAAGTCGACGATGATGCCGTTCTCGTCACGGACGGGGTGGACCTTGGCGTACTTGATGGCGGACAGGGAGTCAGCCACGACGGAAAGGCCAGCGATGCCCGTAGCGAACCAGCGGTGCACGTGCTTGTCGTGCAGAGCCATCTGGATGCGCTCGTAGCAATACTTGTCGTGCATGTAGTGAATGATATTCAGCGAGTTGACGTACACGCCAGCGAGCCACTTCATCATGTCGTTGTACTTGGCCACAACGTCGTCGTAATCGAGCGTATCGCCCTCGACGGCGCGATACTTGGGGCCGACCTGCTTCTTGGAGACCTCGTCAACACCGCCGTTGAGTGCGTACAGCAGGCACTTGGCCAGGTTGGCGCGGGCGCCGAAGAACTGCATCTCCTTGCCAATGCGCATGGAGGACACGCAGCAGGCGATGCCGTAGTCGTCGCCGTGGTAAACGCGCATGAGGTCGTCGTTCTCGTACTGGATCGAGGAGCTGGCAACAGAAGTCTTGGCGCAGAACTTCTTGAAGTTCTCGGGCAGACGGGTCGACCACAGAACGGTCATGTTGGGCTCGGGGCTGGTGCCCATGTTCTCGAGCGTGTGCAGGTAGCGGTAGCTCATCTTGGTAACGAGCGTACGGCCGTCAACACCCATGCCGCCGATGGACTCGGTGACCCACTGCGGATCGCCGGTGAACAGGGCCTGGTACTCGGGGGTACGGGCAAACTTGACCATGCGAAGCTTCATGATGAAGTGATCCACGAACTCCTGGATCTGCTCCTCGGTGAAGGTACCGTTGGCAAGGTCGCGCTCAGCGTAGATGTCGATGAACGTAGAGGTACGGCCGATGGACATAGCGGCGCCGTTCTGCTCCTTGACGGCAGCAAGGTAGGCGAAGTACATCCACTGGATGGCCTCCTGCGTGTTGGTAGCAGGGTTGGAAATGTCGAAACCATAGGTCTCGGCCATCATCTTGAGCTCGCCGAGGGCGCGGATCTGCTCCTGCAGCTCCTCACGATCGCGGATGTTGTCGGCGGTCATGACCGTCGGGGTGGAAGCCTTCTGGGCCTCCTTGTCCTTGATCAGGTAGTCGACGCCGTACAGGGCAACACGACGGTAGTCGCCGATGATGCGGCCGCGGCCATAGCCATCGGGCAGACCGGTGATGATGTGAGCCGAGCGGCAAGCACGCATCTCGGGGGTGTAAACATCGAAGACGCCGGCGTTGTGGGTCTTGCGCTCAAAGGTGTAGCGCTCAACAACGTTCTCGTCGACCTTGTAGCCGTGCTGGCTGGCAGCCTGGCAAGCGATGCGGATACCACCGTTGACGTGCAGCGCGCGCTTGAGCGGCTTGTCAGTCTGGAGACCGACGATGGTCTCCTTCTCGCGGTGGGCGTTATCGATGTAGCCAGCGGGGTGGCTCACGATACCCGTGACGATCTTGGTGTCCATATCGAGGACACCACCCTGCTCGCGCTCCTTAAGCAGCAGGTCGAGAACCTCGCCCCACAGCTCCTTGGTACGCTCGGTCGGACCGACGAGGAACGACTCGTCGCCCTCGTAGGGGGTGTAGTTCTTCTGGATGAAGTCTCGGACGTCAACCTCTCCCGTCCAAATGCCTTCCTTGAAGCCTTCCCATGCCTCCTGCATTGTGTAACCACGCTCCTAGTTACGTGTAATGCGGCGCTCTCTCACACCGCTGCTTATTGAATTCTTGAATGTTCGGCTTGCACTACCGGCTTCTTCCGTTCTTCACCACACGTTGGTGCAGGGAAAACGTTTGTCCACCTTGGAACTACAACCCAAAACCCAAGATTTCACCCGTCTGAGAAGGATAACATAGCGACCCTCTCCATCTGGGCTGTTATATGTTTCTTTTTTTATATCATAAGGGCGTTTTTTACAAACCCGCAGGAAATGCGAGCGCGAACAACTACCGTTCACCGATTTGTATGTTATTTTTCCTTGCCTTTGTACGACGTTCGCTCTAGCTGTTATGCCAGCTTTAGCAGGGTAAAGTGTCCCAGAGACCCTACAGAAACTGCAGGGCGGCCACGGGATTTCCTTCCCATGGCCGCCCTGTGGCGTAGCTAGTTTTTAGCTTTGATTGCCGCTTGGCATTAGGCGGCTGCGGCGGCCTTGTCGGTCGTTGCCTTGCTATTGCCGTTGCCCTGGCCCTCAAAATGCTTGTAGCACCAGCTGGTGACCAGCGGGGTCAAAATAGCCGTCACGATTGCGCAGGCAGCAACCTGTGCCGTAGCCGTCGCGAGCACGGCGCCGCCGTACATGGCCCCGTTGACGCTTGCCATGGCAGCAGGCGTGGCCACATTGGCTCCGGCGCAGCTCGAAATGGCCGCACCTGCGACACCCGTACCACCCGTGAGCTTATCGACCGCGATGACGGGAATTGCAAAGACCACCGAGCAGATCACGCCGAGCAGAATACCGGGGAGACCGCCATTAATGAGCTGGCCAAAGGTCATGGTCGAGCCCATGGCAAAGAAGACGAGCACGATGATGGCGGAAAGTGCCGGTGCCATCATCTTCTTAAAGCTGGGGAACAGGTTACCCAGAATAATGCCGATGACGATCGGCAGAATGGCACCCACGAGCGACCAGCCGATCGGAGCCTGACCGGCAGCGCCGAGCACGATCATCGTGACCGGAGGGCCGACAACGAGCGTGGTGATGGCGACGGCGCCACGCTCGGCCTCGTTGCCCATGGTGCCCATCAGACCAGCGTACATAGCGTTGTTGGCGCCGGTGCAAGCCGCCAGCATCACCATGGCAGAGATGCCAAACAGGTTGTCGTTGAACACATAAAGGATGAGCAGCGACACGGCAACGACCACGATCTGCTTGACGGCGATGATGATGGCGCCGCGTGCAGCGGCGGCAGGAGCACTCTTAAACGAAATCGTCGTACCGACGATGAGCAAAAAAGCGCCCACGAGCGGGCCTGCGCCCTGCTGGGTCATACCAAGCGTAAAGCTGCCGAGCGTTTTGAACAGGTCGGGGAATAGCGTGTTGAGCAGGCAGCCCAGCAAAAGCGGCACCAAAATATTGGCACCCGGGATGGAGGACATCTTAAAGAACGGCTCCTTTGCCGCCGGCGCCTCCACCGCAGTCGATTCACTCATATATATCTCCTTTGGATGCATGCGAATCGTAGCCGCACGCGCCTATGTCAGAAAGAAGGCGACAACCCCGAGTCGCCAGGGTCGCCGCCAAACGATCACCGCGGGGTATTACCCGTCCAGGACGATGCCGCCGTCGCAGTCACCAATCTCGCCGTTCACGAAGCTGGCGAGGTCGGAAGCGAAGAACAGCACCATCTGCGCAGGCTCGCTGGCCTGGGCGGCGCGGCCCAGAGGAATACCGTTGATGATGCGCTGAGAGTTCTCGTCAGAGAGAATCGAGGTCATATCGGTCAACGTGAGCGACGGGCACACGGCGTTGCAGCGAACGCCAAACTTGCCGCCTTCCTTGGCGACTGCCTTGGTCAGACCGTTAACGCCTGCTTTGGAGCTCGCGTAAGCCGCGGTGCCGAGCAGGCCGCCACCGATCTTGCCCGCAACGGAACTCACGTTGACGATAGTGCCGGCATGGGCCGCCTTAAAGTGCGGGTAGACGGCGTTCATCATGGTAAAGGTACCGTTGAGGTTGATGTCGATGGTGCGGCGCCACTCGGTGTCATCGATCTCGTCGAACCTCTTGGTGCTGATGACGCCAGCGCAGTTGATCAGGATGTTGGTTTGCGGCAGGTCCGTAAAAATCTGCTCGACGGTCTCGCGCGCCTTGGGCGCATCGGCGACATCGAGCTGATAGAACTTGTTGCCCTCGCCAAGCTCGGCCACTGCGGCCTCGCCCTTAGCAGCGTTCCTTGCGATGAGCGCGACATGTCCGCCGCCCGCGACGATGCCCTTGGCGATCTCGAGGCCAATGCCCTGAGTGCCGCCCGTGACAATCGCGGTCTTGCCCGTGAAGTCAAATGCCATGACTCCATCCCCCTTTATGTAAGGTGTCTCCTTGCGGGAAGTTGGAGCATCGCACGTGGCGATTATATGAGTCCCAGTCGTCATGGTGGTGACAACCCCTCGCCTAACCGCGGGCATAATAGTTCTTTAAAACGCTTCAGCAATTGAATTATTTTAAGTCTTAATGAGCTCTTAATATTGCCCACTGTATGAGGCCCGCGTATGGGGGTATCATCTTTCACCGAAAATAGTTTCTAGTGTTAGGGGTTTTCGGTGGAAGATACCGATTTCCGTGAACTTGGGCGCCAGCTCCTTACCGAGTTCGGCAGCATGCATCAGCGCATTTCGCGCTTTGCGGACAAAGCCCTCGGCGGCGAGATGGCCGTCATGCGCGCCCTCATACTCGCCGGCGGTTCGCTCACGCCGAGCGAACTCGCTGATCGCGCCTGGGTCTCGAGTGCCCGCATCGCCAATATCCTACGCGCTCTCGAAGCCAAGGGCTGGGTCGAGCGCGAGCACTCAAAGACCGACCGTCGTCGCGTGCACGTCACGGTGACCGACAAAGGATTCCAGGATCTCGAAATCAAACGTCGGGAATTCGAGAACCGCACTGCGGCTTTCCTCGAGCAGCTCGGCGAAACAGATACCCAAGAGATGGTGCGCCTTCTTAGACGTGCCAACGAAATTATCGACCGCAATCAAGAAAGGAGAGATGCCGAGTGAGGATTCTCAAGCTCTTTAAAAAACATATCCTGGCACTGTTCGCAGCTATCGTACTTATCGTAATCAGCTGCAACGCCGATCTGGCACTGCCTACCTATATGAGCGACATCGTCGACGTGGGTGTGCAGCAAGGCGGCATCGCGTCGCCCGTACCCGACACCATCCGCGCCGAATCGCTCGACGACCTCGAACTCTTTATGAGCGCCAAGGACGCCAAGACGGTAGAAGCTGCGTTTGGCAAGGCAGACAAAAACGGGATTCGCACGTACAAGGGAACCGAGGATGAGCGCGCCGACGGCAGCAAGCTCGCCGATATCATGAGCCTGCCCGAGACTGTTGTCCTTTCGCTCAACCAGGGCATCGACGCCAACTCCATGGGCGACATGATGGGCTCGTCCAGCGAGAAAGACGACAACGCTGCCCAGGCCATGCCCACCCCCGAGCAAATGGCAGCGATGACGCCCGAGCAGCTCGCCGAGATGCAGCAGAAGGCCGCGGCGGCGCAGAACATGCAAAAGCAGATTGATGCCGACGGCGGTAAGATCACTATGAAGAGCCTGCGCCTGGGTGTCAAGGGCGGTCTGGTAGACCAAAGCAAGCTCGTCGAGGGCGCCAACCAAATGGCGGACAAAATGGGCTCCATGTCGGGCTCCATCGTCACCCAGCGCGCCGTGAGCTATGTACAGGACGAGTACAAGGCGCAGGGCATCGACCCCGCCGACGTGCAGAACGCCTACCTGAGCCGCATGGCGACCACGATGTTTGGACTGTGCCTCGTGTCGCTCGTCGCCACCATCCTGACCGGTGCCGTGGCTTCGCGCACCGCCTGCTCCATCGCCCGCGACCTGCGCCGCGAGACCTTCAACAAGGTTATGCACTTCTCGCCGGCCGAGGTGGGCAAGTTTAGCCAGGCCTCGCTCATCACCCGCTGCACCAACGACATTCAGCAGATCCAGATGGCCGCAACTCTGTTTATCCGCATGTGTCTGATGGCCCCCGTCATGGGCATCGTCGCCGTCATGCGCGTCCTGGCCAACCATACCGGCCTGGAGTGGACCATCGCTGTTGCCATCATCGCGGTCTCGGCCGTCGTCGGCGTGCTCATGGGCCTCACCATGCCCAAGTTCAAAAAGATGCAGAGTTTTGTGGACCGCGTGAACCTTACCGCCCGCGAGCTGCTCGACGGCCTTATGCCCATCCGCTCGTTCAACCGCGAAGAGCATGAGCTCGAGCGTTTTGACAAGGCGTCGCTCGACCTGATGACCACGCAGCTCTACACCAACCGCGCCATGAGCTTTATGATGCCGCTCATGATGCTCGTCATGAACTGCATCACCGTGCTTATCGTCTGGTTTGGCGCGCAGGGCGTGTCCGACGGCGTGATGCAGGTCGGCAACATGATGGCGTTTATCTCCTACACCATGCAGATCGTCATGGCGTTTATGATCCTCACCATGGTTTCGGTCATCCTGCCCCGTGCCGAGGTCGCAGCCGAGCGCGTGGAAGAGGTCATCACCTGCCCCACGAGCATCAACGACCCCGTCTCGCCCAAACTGCCCGCGGCCAGCGCGCCGCGCGGCGAGCTCACCTTCCGCGACGTGAGCTTCCAGTATCCCGATGCCCGCGCCGACGTCATCAGCGGCGTGAACTTCACCACGCATGCCGGTCAGATGCTCGGCATTATTGGCTCCACGGGCTCGGGCAAGTCCACGCTCGTGCAGCTGATTCCGCGCCTGTACGACGTCACGGGCGGCAGCATTTCGCTCGACGGTATCGACGTGCGCGACATGACCCTTTCCGAGCTGCGCCGCCGCATCGGTTATATTCCGCAGCAGGGTCGTCTGTTCTCGGGTACCGTTGAGAGCAACCTCAAGTTTGCGGGCGACATGGTGAGTGACGAGGATATGCGCCAGGCAGCACGCGTCGCCCAGGCGGAGGACTTTATCGCCGAGCGCGAGGACGGGTACGACTCCCCTATCAGCCAGGGCGGCTCCAATGTTTCGGGTGGTCAGCGCCAGCGTCTGGCCATCGCCCGCGCGTTGGCCAAAAAGCCCGAGATCGTGGTGTTCGATGACTCGTTTAGTGCCCTCGACTACAAGACCGACGCGCGCCTACGCGAGGAGCTGGCCAAAAACGTTACCGACGCCGCGCTCGTGGTCGTAGCCCAGCGCATCGCGACCATCATGCACGCCGACCAGATCATCGTGCTCGACGACGGCCACGTAGTGGGCACCGGCACGCACGAGGAGCTGCTGCACAGCTGCCCGGCGTACCTGGAGATCGCACAGTCGCAGCTTTCCGCCGAAGAGCTGGGGCTTACCCAAGAAGAAATTGCAGCTGTCACGGAAGGAGGCGAGCGCTAATGGCAGACGAGACCAAGACTCAGATTCCCAAGCCCACCCGCCAGCGTGGTCCCATGGGCCGCATGGGCGGCATGCGTCGCGGCGAAAAGGCCAAGGACTTTAAGGGCACCATGAGGCAGCTGCTCGGCTATATCGGCCAGCACAAGATTGCCGTGCTTGCCGCCGTCGCTTTTGCCGTGTGCTCGGTCATCTTTAACATTGTGGGGCCCAAGGTGCTCGGCCAGGTTACCACCAAACTGTTCGAAGGCCTGGTTGCCAAGGTCAACGGCACCGGCGACGTCGACTTTGCCTGGATCGCCAAGACGCTCGGCTTTTTGCTCTGCCTGTATCTGGCGAGCTCTATCTGCAGTCTAATCCAGGGCTGGCTCATGACCGGCGTCACGCAAAAGATCTGCTATCGCATGCGCAAGGAGATCGCCGCCAAGATCGCCGTCGTTCCGATGAGCTACTTTAACGGACACAGCAAGGGCGACGTGCTCAGTCGCATCACCAACGACGTCGATACGCTCGGCCAGTCGCTCAACCAGAGCGTGACCCAGCTCATCACGTCGGTGACGCAGATTATCGGCGTGCTCGTCATGATGCTGTCGATCAGCCTGCCGCTCACCGGCGTCACCGTGCTCACGCTGCCGGCCGCCGCGATTATCCTGACCGTGATGATTCACTTCTCGCAACCGTACTTCCGCGAGCAGCAGCAGGTTCTGGGCGCCGTCAACGGCATCATCGAGGAGGACTTTGCCGGCCAGAACGTCATCCAGGTGTTCGACCGCGCCGAGGCCTCGATCGAGGAATTCGACCGTCAAAACGACCGCCTCTTTATTAGTGGCTGGCGCTCGCAGTTCCTGTCGGGCCTGATGATGCCGCTTATGAGCTTGGTGGGCAACATGGGCTACGTGGGCGTCGTCGTGGTGGGCGCGCAGCTCGCGCTGACCGGCAATGCCACGCCCGGCGACATCCAGAGCTTTATCCAGTACGTTCGCAACTTTACGCAGCCCGTGCAGCAGCTGGGCAACGTGAGCAACACGATGCAGTCGATGGCCGCCGCCACCGAGCGCGTGTTTGAGTTCCTGGCCGCGCCCGAGGAGGAGCAGAAGGCCGACGCGCAGATTCCCGAAAAGCGCCCCGGCCACGTGGAGTTTGACCATGTCAAGTTTGGCTACACGCCCGACAAGACCATCATCCACGACTTTAGCTGCGAGGCGCAGCCCGGCCAGACCATCGCCATCGTCGGTCCCACCGGCGCTGGCAAGACCACGCTCATCAAGCTGCTGCAGCGCTTCTACGATGTGGACGGCGGTTCGCTGCGTGTCGAGGGCGTCGACGTGCGCGACTGGGACCGCGCGGCGCTGCGCGGCGAGTTTGCCATGGTGCTGCAGGATACCTGGCTGTTTAACGGCACCATCCGCGAGAACATCCGCTACGGACGCCCCGATGCGAGCGATGCCGAGGTCGAAGCCGCCGCGCGCGCCGCACGTTGCGACCACTTTATCCATACGCTTGCCGGCGGTTATGACTTTATGATTAACGAGGAGGGCACTAACCTGTCGCAGGGTCAGCGCCAGCTCGTGACCATCGCCCGTGCCATTTTGGCCGACCGCCCGGCGCTGATTCTGGACGAGGCGACTTCCAACGTCGACACCCGCACCGAGGAGCTTATTCAGCGCGCCATGGATGCGCTGATGCAGGGCCGTACCAGCTTTGTCATCGCGCACCGCCTGTCCACGATCCGCAACGCCGACGTAATCTTGGTAATTCGCGACGGCGACATCGTCGAGAAGGGCACACACGACGAGCTACTCGCCCAGGGTGGCTTCTACGCCGACCTGTATAACTCGCAGTTCGACGAGGCGGCGTAACAACCGGCGGCAAACAACCGCAATGCCCAGAAAACGGGGGCGCAGGACAACCTGCGCCCCCGTTTTT
>OLQB01003064.1_pt1 | contig 10318 bp, 17 predicted proteins | sample 1672681 | NCBI WGS metagenome assembly OLQB01 (sample SAMEA3136713, study PRJEB25190) | human gut metagenome | reverse complement strand
AAAAATGTTACTATGATCGTTAATAATATATTCATCTTAGTTCCCACCTTTCAAAATGTCATCTAGATTTTTATCCATTGTTTTCATCACTTTGATAAAAATTTCTTTTTCTTTTTGTGTTATATTATCAAACAAATGATCTACAAATTCTTGTTGTAACTGTTGTCCTTCCCTGATCACTGGCTGTGCTTTTGTCGTACAGACCAGTTTTGTCTTTCTCCGATCTCCTTCAATCGCTTCTCTCTTTAAGTATCCTTCCTTTACTAGTTTGTCCACGTTAATCGATACAAGATTTGCTTTGATATTTCTAACCTTAACGATATCTCTTGCTGTCTGATACTGCAGATTGTTTCCTAAAAACATTAGAATATCAAAAGCTGTCTGTGGTAATTTTAACTTTTTGCATAATGGCTTACATGCATCGTTATATACTTCTAAGAGTTTTCTTGGAAATACTATATTGATCTTCATTTATTTTTCCTTTCTTTATATTTAGTTCATATTTGAACTATTCATTTTTGATTTATTATAGCAGATTTTATTGTGATTTTAAATATTTCTCATAAATTTTCTGTAACATAAAAACAGGTGGAAATGAATTTTTCTACTCATTTCCACCTGTTTTATCTGTTTTTTATTTTTTTTTTTTCCTATTTCTATCTTCTCTTCAATCTTTGCTTCTCTCTTCTTCCAGCTGATAAATCCGTACATATCATTTAGGAAAAAGATCATGAAATTTACTACCACTGGAAAATATGACGGATCTTTGATAGATGCCATAACCCACAAAATAATCAATACAATATCGTTTGACGCATATCCCAGTGCATAATAAGAAGCTCTTAACATTGTAAGGGTTGCCGCTAAAAAGCTGGTTACAATTGATACTGTGCTGAACATAAGATTTGGTGTATTTAAATATTTTAATAGTTCATAAAAAAGGAATGTAACGATCATACCTCCCCAGTAGTGAAACTTCCAAGAGATAATTCCGTATAGAATACAAAAGATGATCATTAGAATCTGTGCCCATACATTACCTTTTGCTGCAAAGATCAAAGATGTTGCTCCAATTAATGCTGCAGTCAATGTTAATATATCTATTTCCCCTGTCATTATATTTGAGATCACTACGATCAGTAATGATCCCAGCCATAAGATCAATCTATTCTATACGAATTTTTATCAAATAACAAGAATTTACACTATAAAAGAAGATTCTCACATTTCTATTTTACATACATACCATAATAATATAAATAAGAAAAGGAGAATATCGATGGATCGATGTTGTTGTAACCAACCGTCTGAAATAAAAAATCATGGACATCGCCATGGCGGTATCGATTCTATGCCTGTTGCAATGCAGTATGTTCCTTGGCAGCATTGGAATCAGATCTATAGTCCAGAAGAGGGATTAAAATGCGGAACAATCTTTCCAGAATTAAATAAACCATTTTATGGGAAAGGGGCGTGCAGATAATGAATCAGTATGATAAGAAAAAACTATTAAACTATATTGATACAGTTAGCTTTGCCCTGATCGATACAACCTTGTATCTGGATACTCATCCAAATGATCAGAAAGCAATCAACCATTTTAATCAATACCAGAAAGCAAGAAAACAGGCGCTAAAAGAATATGCCAGAAATTTTGAACCATTAACGATCGATAGTGCTGACATTGACGATCACTTTACATGGGCAACTGATTCCTGGCCATGGATGAAGAAGGGAGGATGCTAGTATGTGGAATTATGAGAAGCGACTGGAATTTCCTGTAAATATCAAACGAACTGATCCTGCAATGGCCCAGCTGATCATTACACAGTATGGCGGTCCTGATGGAGAACTCGGAGCCTCCCTGAGATATCTTTCACAGAGATTTGCAATGCCTTATAAAAATGTATGTGGAGTATTAACTGATGTCGGAACCGAGGAATTAGCTCATTTGGAAATGATCTGTACCATCGTGCATCAGTTAACAAGAGATTTAACACCAGAACAAATTAAAAAATCTGGATTCGGAGCTTACTATGTAGACCACACAGCAGGTGTATGGCCACAGGCAGCAAGCGGAATGCCTTTTAGCGCAACTACTTTCCAGTCTGTCGGAGATCCGATCACCGATCTAAGCGAAGACCTTGCTGCAGAGGGTGCGATTGTATAAAGACAACATTGAGGTTTTAAAAGAAAGTTCCCGATAATCTGGCATACTAGCTGCCAGATATGAGAACCCTAGAAATTCCAATGTATTTCAATAGGTACTTCCTTAGTTACAGGGTCTTTTTTGCCAACCAATACATAATCAATCAGCTTTTCAACCGTTTCCCTGTCTAAGTGTTCAAGATTTGTATATTGCTCGATTAACTGTCGTCTGTTGTCGCCAATCAGCATTTTTCTTTCAATAACATCAAGCTGTTTCTGCGTATCAATCATCAGTTTTTCGAGCCTTTCTTTTTGTGTTGAGAAGTCTTTGGATAAATCCAAGTAATCAAGTTCGGAAAGAATACCCTTTACCTTATCTAAATATAATTCTCGGATTCCTTTTGTATATTCCGCAATCTTTTTTTGATAAGCAGCAATCTCCGTTTCCAGAGCTTCTTTTTGACCTCGCAAGTCATTGTTGAATTGCACATTTTGTTCAAGCTCATCTTTGTCAAGATATTCTGCGGATAACTTATTAAGTTCATCAATCACAGCTTTTTCTAATTTGTCTACTGAAATGAAAGAACCTATACAAGCGTCCTTTGCTACATGGCGGTTAGAGCATTGTAAATAATGCTTACCATGATTCTTTGACGAACGCATTGTATAACCACAATTCATACAGCGAGCTTTTCTGGCAAATAAACCGATTGTGCCAACTGTGAAAGGTTTTGCCTTTTGAGCTACCAATGCTTGAACCCTATCCCATAACTCACGGTCAATAATCGGCTCATGTGTACCCTCAACTCTGTACCACTCGTCTTTGGGTCTGGGTTTGTTTTGCTTTGTCTTATAAGAAACGCTGCCATATTTCCCTTGAACCATATTCCCGATATAGATTTCATTCACCAACATATCTGATATGGCAAAATATTTCCATAGGGTACTGTTTTTCGTTTTAGGCTGCTTGTAACGCAAACCATGAAGTCGTTTGTATTCCGTAGGGTTTGGTATTCCTCTGTCATTCAGCATACGGGCAATGGCGGTCTTTCCATATCCCTGTGAAAACAGTGTAAAAACTTCTCTGACAACTTCCGCAGCTTCTTCATCAATAATCAAATGCCCTTTTACGTCAGGGTCTTTTTTGTAACCATACAGAGCAAAAGCACCGATATGGTGTCCGTTCTTTCTTCTGTCAGTGAGAACGCTTTTAATGTTCTCTGACATATCCTCCAAGTACCACTCATTCACCAGACCGTTAATCTGTCTTGATTTCTTATTTCCTTTATTAGCGGTATCTGCATTATCAACAATGCTGATGAAGCGAATACCCCAAATAGGAAAAAGACCGTGGATATATTTTTCCACTAATTCTAGTTCTCTGGTAAATCTGGATTGTGTCTTACAAAGGACAATATCAAATTTACGATTCTTTGCGTCCTCCAACAACCTGTTAAATTCTGGTCGTCGTCTGTCAGAACCAGTGTAATCATCATCACTGTATATGTTGTAGACTTCCCAACCATGCTCTAATGAGTATTGAAGTAACATTGACTTTTGATTCTGAATACTGTTACTGTCGTCTGTTTCTGATTGTTTGTTTCTATCTTCCTCTGATAAGCGGCAATAAATAGCAACTCTTGATTTTGATTCTATCATGCTTCGTTCTCCTTTTTGAGAAGACGAAACAAACTATCTCTACATAATGTTATTATAACATCTTGTAGGATAGTTTGTCTATCATCTGGCAGGAGTTGCCCTTCCTTTATTTTTTTCATATTGATTTATCAACTCTATCCATTTTAGAGTAAATGCTTTTGTAAACGCCGCTTTATCACAATTTTTAAAAACATTCTTGCAAACTACCTTTGCGTCATTTGCCATTGAACCACCTCACTACAATATATTTACAAAGTATGCAAAAATGCTTGTACATTATGAAAGAATTTGTCTATAAAGTAAGAAGTAATCAGATGGCTTTGGAAAGCTCCACTGGAATTTCACCATTCCCATTCTGATGGGTGAACCGCACCATGCGAGTGTATCATTATTCTGATATACGGGTCATGGCAGCAACTTTTCCAACAGTCGCTTACGGATCACTGGCGTGGTCGCTCGCTTCTTTATCCCTCCTTTTCATGGGTCATGGCGTTCCAGTCCGTCGGCTCACCGCATATCAAACGTATCTGATTACTTTATTCAATTTTCAAAGAACACTTGTAAAACGGAGCTGGAATGAGGTGGTATCACACTCCGTATATATTCGCTTATTTCACTCTGACTTCAAAACCTAGAATTGCTTTAATAAGGGCAGCTCTAATTCTGCCTTTCAGTTCCATATCGACCACAATATACATATTTCCGTGTTCATCATAGAACGGGCGTAAACTTGCTTTTGATATGTAAGCGTCATAGTGATTTAAAATTTTCTCTATTGCCACTTCGTCGCCATCAGCAGCTAAACTGATTGTGGAGAATAGAGGACACTTTTTTGTAGACTTCATCATGTTATAATTCCTCCTCGTACATATCTCTAATGAGCTTTAGTGAACACATTCTGTTTCTATAAACAGAGTTTCTGGAAATATCCAAAATCTCTGCGATTTCTGCGTCTGGTAATTCCAGAAAGTAGAACATCAACACAACATTGCGTCGTCTTTCACTTAATTTTTTGATTGCTTCACATAATTTCTCATCATAGACACGAACTTCTGTACCGAACACATCAAAGGAAGTAAATTCAAGCGAGTATTCGTCCGATACACCCAACTGGTTTAATTCCAGCTCTGGTATTTCACAGAAAGATATTTCATGCTTTGCACGTCTGGCAAGTTCTTTGTTGTAGTTCTTTACAGTTCTGCCAATCACCTTACGAGCCAGACAGTCAAATTGAAGTCTTATAGCGTTCTCAAATGAAGAAGGTTTCATAATCTCACCTCCTTTCAAGTTGAAGTTGCTAAAGCGAAAAGGCTTTTTACCTCTTTCCGCACTAACACTCAACACGGAGGGGTGATTTGTAACCCGAATCAGAAAAAAATCAAAAAATTTTTTAAAGTAGCAAAAAAGCACAAGAGCAATACTGACGTGCTGTTCTTGTGCCTTATAAATTGTTCCTGCTATGTGATGTGAAAAACCATATACAAGAGCGATATAATCCGCAAAAGTTAAACGGATTTTTTTAACAAGCTACCAATGGTCGAATGTTGTTGAATGTATAGGCATTCCATGCGGCTACCTCCTGAAGCCGCTAAAACAAAACCAACCAGTAGTTTGTCCACCGTTGGACAAAAATAAAACGGCGGCTGTATGAACCGTCGTTCTATCTAAAAGGACGTATAAAAGCATTACTGCTGACAACGGTTTTTTTTTACCGCCAAGCAGCATATATTGTTATTTACCTGTTCATAGGAACTGATAAACCTTGCAATACGTTTTACTGTACCTGTTACAAATTCTTTAGGAACAGTAAAATGTAGTGAGGTGATTAATTATGCGTAAAACAGAAGATAAATACGATTTCAGAGCCTTTGGTCTTGCCATCAAAGCGGCAAGGATGAAACAAGGTCTGACCCGTGAACAGGTGGGAGCAAAAATTGAAATTGACCCACGCTATCTGACGAATATTGAGAATAAAGGGCAGCACCCAAGTTTACAGGTGTTTTATGACCTTGTAACTCTACTTAATGTGTCTGTTGATGAAATTTTCCTGCCGACCAGTGACAAAGTAAAAAGCACTCGCCGCAGACAGTTGGAACAACAGCTTGATACTTTCGACGACAAAGATATGGTTGTCATGGAGAGCGTCGCTGCTGGTATCATCAAATCAAAGGAAGTGGGGGAAGATTAGTTCCTCCATTTTTATTTGCCTGCCAATCATACGGGATATGGTGATAGGTAATAAAAATGAGCCGATAATCTATGAGATATGAAATCCTCTGAATTATCGGCTCTGCATCTAAGTGTCTGGCTCTTTGATTACTGTTATTTTTAATTTGCTGGCATTAATTAGGTTTTCCTGTTTGCATTTTGGACAATACAGTGGAAAATTTATCAACTTAGTATCCGTTCTGATTTTTGTTCTTGTTTTATTCTTGCATATAGGACAGTATATCCATTTTGCTGTTCCCATTTGTTTCCTTTCTGATATACTATTTTAATGTAAATTCACATGCCAAATAATAAGTGTCATAATCCCAATCTTTAGGGGATTCGAAATAAGAAATACTTACTATTATTCTATAGTGCCCTGATGGGAGTTCGCCATAAACCGAGGAAATATCAAATGGTAAACTTAATCTTTCGGTGGGATTTATAACTGCATCATCTTCGTTATCTTTTGATGGGTCATAAAGTTGAGTTAATTGATACCATGTTTCTGATTGCTCCGCTTCAATTTCAAAATAGGCTTTAGAATAATGATACTCTTTGTTGGAGTTATTTTCTAAAAAAAATTTTGCGTTTTCTAAGTCAGAATACTCTTTTTCACTTGATGTAAGCTCAACATCTGATAAAGTATTAATTTTTTCCTCAGTTCCATAGGACGAAACCTCATAATTCTCTTTGAAATCCTGTGATGATATTATTTCTTCATCTGATGTTGAATTGCACCCGGACAAAATGCTTGTGACAGTTATTAAAATAATACAGATAATTTTTTTCATAATCGAAACCTCCTTTATAAGTGCTTAATGCAATTATATGGGGAAAATGTCTATTTTTCATCAACATATGCAATTTTTATACAAGCTGTAACACAGGCTCCCCCCTTATGATTATTTGAAATTTTTATTGTACCTCCATGCCTTTCACATAATATTTTACAAATGTTTAATCCCAGACCTAGATGTTCAGACGTAGTATCTTGCGATGGTTTATAAAATGGTAATGTTACACGTTCTATATCCGTACTTTTGAAACCACAGCCATCGTCAGAGACCGTAATCAATAAAAATTCCTCCTGTTTATTTACATCAATAGCTATCATCGACTTAGCATATCTAATGCTATTAGACAACAGGTTTTCATAAATTTGTATGATAATTTCAAGATTGATAAATAGAGTTTGCTGTTTATTACAATTTGTTTTAATCGTATATTCTATATCAGAACAGAGCATTTCCGTTGTATTTGATAAGGTTTTTAATAAGAAGTCAAAGTTTATGTTTTCTTTTTCGATTTCTATATCTTCTAAACGGTATAAGTTTGTCATAGCACTAACGTATTTTTCAAGCCGTTCCACATTGTTGCGTACTGTTGATAATTCGTCGAGTACCTCCTGTTGAGAAACTAATCCTTTGGGAATAAATGATAACAACATTGTGGTATGTCCTTTTAGTATTGTTAAAGGCGTGCGTAAATCATGTGAAAAAGCAGCATTTAATCTCCTTTGTTCAGTAAATTGCCGTATCATTTTTTGGTTGTTTTGATATAAACAATTTTTCATCTTCTCAAATGCAAGACACAGCCTCCCCATCTCGTCTTTATAAGGGTAAGGCAACGTAAAATCCAGTTCGTTGTTTTCGACTTTTCTGTATGCATTCGTCAGTAACTTTATGGGTCTTACTAATTTTCGGTTTACAAAGATAGTCACACAAAGAATCATGCTAATTGAAAGAACAATAGGAATGGTGACAATATTAACCACACCTAGAGCAGAATCCACAATTCTATCATGTTTAGTAAACTTTGGTGAAACTTCAATGTAAGAAACATGATTAGGATAAATATATTCTTGTACTGGACGTTCCTTTTGATAGTCTACAACAAAATTACATACTTCCTTTTCACTTGCATTATATATTGTGTATTCTGTTTGGTCTTTGTTATATTTCGCTGTAAATGAACCATTTTCAGGTATATCATACCTTGTTGTCATGTCCTCATATTTATAGTTAAGGTTTATTCTGTAATCATCTACAAGAGTAATAGATATAACACCTATTACAATACCAATCACTAAGGAAATAAGAGCATAAAAAACAAACGAATTTTTAATACTCATGTTGTCAATATAATGCCTTGAATTTTTTCGCCTTACTTTTTCCATTTATATCCGCACCCCCAGACAGTTTCTATATAAGGATTGTCGCCTATAGAAAGGAATTTTGTTCTTATCCGGCGTATATGTTCTGTAATAACAGAATTGTCGCCAGAACCATCTAAGCCCCATACTTTTTCATAAATTGTCTCACGATCAAAAATAATCCCCTTGTTTTGTGAAAGAAATTCAATAATATCAAACTCTTTCTTCGTAAAATTTATTTCAGCATTTCTATAAAAAACAACTCGTGATGAATAATCAATTACTATATTATTATCGAACTGAACTATTGCGGACGAACCATGTCTTTTTTCTCTCCGCAAATGTGCAGCAACTCTGGCTTCTAATTCATCAACGGAGAAAGGCTTTACAACATAGTCGTCACCACCGACAGCAAATCCTTTGATTTTATCACAGTCCTCAATCCGAGCTGTTAAAAAAATAATAGGACAGGACACAAAATTCCTGATTTTTTCACAAATTGTAAAACCATTCATATCTGGCATATTTATATCTAATAAAATAATATCTGGATGTTTTGTGATTGCATTCAGTGCTTCTTTTCCGTTAATTGCTGTGTATACTACATAACCAATTTTGCAAAAATATTGATTTAGCATTGATACAATATCTCTTTCGTCGTCTACAATCAAAATGCTCTGTGCCATATCTCGTTCCTCCTTAGAAATATATCTTATCATTGAAAAAGCAATTTTTTATCAACTATGTCCACATACTACTGTTAAAAATTGATAGATTTTAGCTATTTTAATTATTATAATCTCTTAAACGAAATGTAACAACTATATTAATCAGCTTGCAAATCATACCGAAGCATGAAATGCAAGCTATATTTATTATCCTATAATCTTCCAGTTATAGCGGTTTTTTTATTAACCTCACAAGCAGTATTTTGTTTAGAAATGCAAATATGAACTCACAAACTCACATATACGTTTTTCAATACCTGTTGATTTGTGAACAGGAACTGTAAAATGTAGTGAGGTGATTACATATGCGTAAAAAAGAAGATAAGTACGATTTTAGAGCGTTTGGTCTGGCAATCAAACAAGCTCGGATAAAGCAGGGTCTGACCCGTGAGCAGGTGGGAGCTATGATTGAAATTGACCCACGCTATTTAACAAACATCGAGAACAAAGGACAGCACCCAAGTTTACAGGTGCTTTATGACCTTGTTCATTTACTTAATATATCTGCTGATGAATTTTTTTTACCTGCCTCTGATCTGGTAAAAAGCACCAGAAGACGGCAGTTAGAAGAGCAACTCGATACTATGTCCGAAAAAGACTTAATTATTATTGAAAGTGTTGCTGATGGAATTATTAAGTCAAAGGAAGTGGAGAAAAAATAAAATCTCCACTTTTTTGTTTCAAAAAATGAGCCGACAATCTATAAGTTACAATAACTTACAAATTATCGGCTCTGCGTCTTAGCGTCTGGCTCTCTGATAATTATATTTCCATGTTTCATATTGATTAGAGTTTCTTGTTTGCACTTTGGACAGTAGAGAGGGAAATTTTTTAATTCAGTATCTTCCCGTATTTGCAATCGTGTTTTATTTTGGCAAACCGGACAATAAATCCAATTTTTACTATTCATCATTACTTACCTCTATGTTTAGCTTTTCGCTTTTCTTGACGCAACGCATACAGGCGTTCTTTTTCAGCTTCCCGTTGTTCTTTACTTTTAACTTTTCGTTCTATTTTACTTTGCTCATGTTGAAGTTTTAACGCCTGTTGTGCTTTGGTTCCCATTCCTTTATTTTGTAACTGATTGTTGATTTTTCGTTGCATACGCTTAGGATTGATTTTTCGTTCTTCTGCTATTTCTGATTTGATAGGGGAACTGAATTTAAGACTATTCCAATTTTTATATATAAATCACCTGCCAATTTGGTACAATTATTCATTAACTTTAGTGCTGAAAACCATATCTACATATCCATTTCTTTTTGTAATCTATATCGAGCGAACGAAAATGATACTAAGCACATTAAAATCAAAATCGTCACTGTAAGTGCAAGCATATTTAATTGAATTGTTCCTGTTAGTATTATAGAACGAATACTATTTATTACATGAGTAAATGGATTTAAGTTGACTATAATCT
>OLQB01003059.1_pt1 | contig 10333 bp, 9 predicted proteins | sample 1672681 | NCBI WGS metagenome assembly OLQB01 (sample SAMEA3136713, study PRJEB25190) | human gut metagenome | reverse complement strand
GTCACGCCGGGCCGGATATATTTCACAACCTCCTCAAAGGCTGCAATGGCAGGGCTGGCTGGCTGCCTGCTGGGCGGCTGGGCCGCCATCACGCTGCGGGAGGTGGCGACATGCGCGGAATCGTGATTGACCCCGGCGCAAAGCCGGAACTTTACCGCCTGCCGGATACCCTGCAGGAACTGCAGCGCTTTATGGGCGGGTACGCGCTGCGCTGCCCGATCAGCAACCGGTTTGCCGCACTGTTTTATCTGCCGCAGGCCGGGCAAAACCTGCCGACCCGGCATTACAAAGGCCGCTGGTTTTATGGGCGGCTCTGCCTTGTGGGCTGGCGCAACGCCCGCATGACGGACCTGCCCATGCCGCTGGCTGAAGAACTGCTGCAAAAATTCACCCCTGTGGAGGTAACGCCATGAACGAGTATGACGCCATCCGCGCTGCTTTTGCCCACAACCGCAAGGACGCCGAACTGCTGCTGCACGAAACCGTGCGCGGCATTCTGGCGGAGGCAACGAGCAACAAGGTCAAACAACTGGAAAAGATCAGCCTGTGCTACAACGCCGCGGACACCGGTGCCGCCCAGCGCAAAGCACTGATCAACATGGAGGTAGAAGATTGACTGACCACATGATTTGCCAGAACCAGGACAACCACCTGCTGTACGCCTTAAAGCACGGCAGATTCTGGTTCTGGGACAAACACCAAAACAAATGGGTGCCCAGCGATTGGGCCGCCCAGCAGTACGCCAAGGCCCTGACCGAAGAGCCCGACCTGGCGCAGGAGGACTGGCTGGGGAGATGCTTCGGCATCCTGATGGATGACTACGAGGTACCGGACGCTATGGTAAAAGCCCTGCGCGCGCTGTCCAACAAGGAGGAACCACCATGCAAAGTGAACACGACTGCCCCGAATGCGGATGCTGCTGTGACTACGGCCGCCCCTGCTGCCACGTTGGAGGAGGAAACATCGACCACCCAGGCGGATGCAAACAGCTGCCCGCCGGACCCCTGCTCCCCTGCGGATGCTTCCGGTGCAATGTCAAACCCGTCCGGTGCCGCAGCTGCCTGTTCGGCAACGGAGTTTGATTATTCGGGGCTGGATGCCCAGACCGTTACCGACCTGCACCTGGCCGAACAGATGTACACATCGGGGCGCAAGCTGGCCGAAATGGGCCTGCGCCGCATGGCTGACGGCGTTTCCATTGCGCATGAGGCGCTTGTCCCAAATTGGGACAAGCGTAACAACCAATACAGCGAGGATACATTCCGCCGTTGGTGCGAGAGTATAGGCATCAGCAAGTCCGCGGCCTACCGTCTGTTGCAAGTTACCGCTCTGTTTGATAACAGCAGTCCCGAACAGCAGAAAATCCTTGATTCGCTTTCCCCTTCCTTATTATATGCTGCCGCCAAGCCCAGCGCCCCCGCCGATCTGGTGCAGGCGGTCAAATCCGGCGACATTACCACCCACAAGCAATACCAGGATTTGCTGAAAGAAAACCAGCAGCTGCGCGCCGACCGGGTGAACGCCCTCAATGCCGCAGCCGCCGCCGAAGCCGCCCGCGATGCCGCCCTGGCCGATGTTGACGGCCTGCATGAGCAGAACCGCCAGCTGCAAGCCGCCGCCACCGGTGCCCAGGAAAGCTACCGCACTGCCCACAAAAACGAAGATTCCGCCCTGCGCCGCGCCACCGAAGCCGAACAGCGGGCAAAGGAAGCGGAAAAGCAGCTGGCCGGTGCCCGCCAGGTTGCCGATGCCGCCCGGATGCGTGCCGACAAATACCAGCGGGAAGCCGAAGCCGCCAAAGCGCAGCCGGTGGCCGCCGCTGTGGACGAGGATGAGATCAACCGCCGTGCCCACACCCTGGCCGATGAACTGACCGCCCCTTTGCGCAGCGAGCTGGAAGCCGCCAAAGCTGCCGCCGCCACACCGGAACAAATCGAGCTGGACACCCGCAACGCCTATGACAGCCTGCTGCTGGCCGGGCGCGCCATGCAGAACGCCTGGAAGTCCGTCAAGCCGCAGCTGGCCAAGCTGCCGCCGGACACCCGCGCCGGGGCCATCAACCAGCTGACCAACACCCTGACTGAAATTCAAACGGAGGCAATAAAATGTCTGTAAAAATTGCGGCTCTGGAAGCCGAAAACGTAAAACGCATCAAGGCGGTTGCCCTCACCCCCTCCCCCACCGGGCTGACCATTGTGGGCGGCAACAACAACCAGGGCAAAACCAGTGTGCTGGATGCCCTGGCCTGGGCCCTGGGCGGCGAGAAGTTCCGCCCTACCGCCGCTGTGCGGGACGGTGCCCTTGCCCCGCCCCACCTGAAAGTGATCCTGTCTAACGGCGTTGTGGTGGAGCGCAAGGGCAAAAACAGCAGCCTGACCGTGACGGACCCCACCGGCCAGCGCAGCGGCCAGCAGCTGCTGAACGCTTTTGTGGAGCCGCTGGCGCTGGACCTGCCCCGCTTTATGCAGGCCAGCGATAAAGACAAGGCCGACACCCTGCTGAACATCATCGGTGTGGGGGATGCTTTGACCGGCCTGGACCGGGAGATCAAAGCCCTGTACGACCGCCGCACCGTGATCGGCCAGATCGGCGCCCAGAAACGCCACGCCGCCGAAGAGCTGACCGAATACCCGGACGCCCCGTCCGAACCCGTTAGTGCCATTGAGCTGATCCAACAGCAGCAGGAGATTTTGCTCCATAACGCCGACAACCAGCGCAAGCGCGACCGCCTGACCGAGATCACCCACGCCAAGCACCGCGCCATGGATGAGCTGACCCGCTTGGAGGAACAGCTCAAAACCCTGCAGGAGCACCGCGGCCAGCTGGTAGAGGAATACAACGCCGCCTGCGTGCAGGAGGAAGCCGCCACCAAGACCGTGGCCCAGCTGCAGGATGAATCCACCGCCGAGCTGGAGCAGAGCATCCGCAATGTGGAGGAGATCAACCGGCAGGTATCCGCCAACCTGGCAAAATCCAAGGCTCAGGACGAAGCCGAGCGCTATGCGCAGGAATACACCGCCCTGACGGAGCAGATCAAGGCAAAGCGCACTGCCCGCATGGACCTGCTGAACGGCGCAGACCTGCCCCTGACCGGCCTGGGTGTGGAGGACGGCAGCCTGACTTACAACGGCAAGCACTGGCAGGACATGAGCGGCAGCGACCAGCTGCGGGTGGCCACCGCCATTGTGCGCCGCCTGAACCCCGACTGCGGCTTTGTGCTGCTGGACAAGCTGGAACAAATGGACCTTGCCACCCTGGCGGAGTTCGGCAGCTGGCTGCAGGCCGAAGGATTACAGGCCATCGCCACCCGCGTTTCGACCGGCGGGGAGTGCCAGATCATCATTGAGGATGGCAGGGTAAAAGACGCCGAGGAACCACCCGCCCCCAAAGCATGGACGAAAGGAGCGTTCTGAAATGAGCAAATACGCAATCACATCCGGCACCATTGCCGCGCCGGTCAAAACCGTTCTGTACGGGCCGGAGGGCATCGGCAAAAGCACGTTTGCCGCCCAGTTCCCCGCCCCGGTATTCATTGACACCGAGGGCGGCACCAAGCGGCTGAACGTTGCCCGCCTGCCCGCGCCCACCAGCTGGGGCATGCTGCTGGATGAAGTTGCCGAGGTCAGCCGCGGCAATGTGCCCTGCGGCACCCTGGTGATCGACACCGCCGACTGGGCCGAACGGCTCTGCATTGACGCCGTCTGCGCCCGCGCCAAGGTCAAGGGCATTGAGGATTTCGGGTACGGCAAGGGCTATACTTACGCGAAAGAAGAGTTCGGCAAGCTGCTGGATGCCCTGGAAGAGGTGCTGAACACCGGGCACAACGTGGTGGTTCTGGCCCATGCTGCCATCACCAAGTTTGAGCAGCCCGACGCCGTGGGCAACTATGACCGCTGGACCATGAAAACCAGCAAACAGGTAGCCCCTCTGCTGCGGGAATGGTGCGACATGCTGCTGTTTGCCAACTACAAAACCGTGGTAGAAAAGGCCGGCAGTGCCCCCAACGCCAAGAACAAGGCCAGCGGCGGGCGGCGGGTTCTCTACACCAGCCACCACCCCTGCTGGGATGCCAAAAACCGCTTTGGCCTGCCGGAAGAACTGCCCTTTGAGTATGCCAGCATCGCCGCCTGCATCCCGGACCCGCACCCCGGCGCAGCCCCCGCGCCGCGCCCCATCATGGCAGAGGATGCCCCCGCCCCCAAGCCTGCACCGGTGCCGGTTCCCGCAGCACCTGCTGCACCGCCTGCCGTGCCTGCCGGGATCTCCGCCAGTGATCTGCAGGCGCAGGGCGTGCCGACCGCCCTTGCCCAGCTGATGGCCGCCAATAATGTGACCCCGGAGGAACTGCAGACCGTGGTCGGCCAGCGCGGGTACTTCCCCGCCGATATGCCGGTCAAGGATTACCCGGCTGATTTCGTCAGCGGCTGCCTGGTGGCCGCCTGGCCCCAGGTGCTGGAGATGATCTGCACCAACCGCGATGTACCATTTTAACAAATTTTAATACAAAGGAGATTTACCCATGGCTGAATATATGAACAACATGCCGGATGCTGCCCTGGACTGGGACAGCGAGGTTACCAACGAACAGCGGGAATTTGTGCTGCTGCCTGCGGGCGATTACCTGTTTACCGTGCAGGGCTTTGAGCGTGCCCGCTATGAGGGCAGCGCCAAGCTGCCGCCCTGCAGCATGGCCAAGCTGACCATTACCATCCATGGCGGCGACAAAGGCGAAACCACCGTCACCCACCGCCTGTACCTGCACACCAAGACCCAGGGCCTGCTGGGCGCCTTTTTTGAGAGCATCGGCCAGTGCAAGCGCGGCGAGACGTTCCGCCCCCGCTGGAACGAAATTGTCGGTGCGCAGGGCATGTGCCGCCTGGGCGTGCGGGAATACACCAAGCAGAGCGGCCCCCACGCCGGTGAGACCGGGCAGGCCAACGAGATTGAAAAGTTTCTGCCCCGCCCCGAACCCACCGCCGCCCCCAGCACCGGGTGGAAGCAGGGAGCTTTTTAAGTTAGGAGGTAGGAAGTAGAAGTTAGGAGTTTATGGTGTGCGCTAACGCGCACGGTTTGAATATCAGGCTTTTCATAATTTCAAAATTGCGGCGCAAGCCGCTTCTTCAACTCCTAACTCCTCACTCCTAACTCCTCACTAACACGGAAAGGATACTTATGCCCAACACAAACTCTCTCCCCCTCCGCCCCTATCAGCAGCGGGCGAAAGAACAGATCCATACCGAGTGGGAACAGGGGCGGCTGCGCACGCTGCTGGTGCTGCCCACCGGCACCGGCAAAACCATTGTGTTTGCTGCCGTGGCCGAAGACCAGGTGCGCGCCGGGGACCGGGTGCTGATCCTGGCCCACCGCGGCGAACTGCTGGAACAAGCCGCCGACAAGCTGCAAAAATCAACCGGCCTGGGCTGCGCGGTGGAAAAAGCCGAACAATCCTGCCTGGCCAGCTGGTACCGCGTTGCCGTTGGCAGCGTGCAAAGCTTGCAGCGCCCCCCGCGGCTGGAAAAGTTCCCCCACAATTATTTCAGCACCATCATCATTGACGAAGCCCACCATGCCGTGACCGACGGCTACCGCCGCATTCTGGACTGGTTCCCCGCGGCCAAGGTCCTGGGCGTAACGGCCACGCCGGACCGCGGCGACCTGCGCAATCTGGGCGAGGTGTTCGACAGCCTGGCCTATGAGTACAAACTCACCGATGCCATCCGAGACGGCTTTCTGTGCCGCATTATGGCGCAGACCATCCCCCTCAGGCTGGACATCTCCACCGTGGGCATGTCCGGCGGGGACTATGCCGTGGGCGAGCTGGGCAGTGCCCTGGACCCTTATCTGGACCAGATCGCCGCCGAGATGGCGCACTACTGCAAGGGGCGCAAAACCGTTGTTTTTCTGCCGCTGATCAAAACCAGCCAGAAATTCCGGGATACCCTGAACCGCCACGGATTCCATGCTGCCGAGGTCAACGGCCAGAGCACCGACCGCGCCCAGGTCCTGGCAGATTTTGACGCCGGAACCTACAACGTGCTGTGCAACAGCATGCTGCTGACCGAAGGCTGGGACTGCCCCAGTGTGGACTGCGTTGTGGTGTTGCGCCCCACCAAGGTGCGCAGCCTGTACAGCCAGATGGTGGGCCGCGGCACCCGCCTGCACAAAGGCAAAAAGGACCTGCTGCTCCTGGATTTCCTCTGGCTGACCGACCGCCACGAGCTCTGCCGCCCGGCCGACCTTGTGTGCGAGGACCACGCCGTTGCCCAGCAGATGACCGATAACCTGGCTGCCGCCGCCTGCCCGGAGGACGTGGAGGAAGCCGCCCGGCAGGCCGCCGAAGATGTGGTGGCCCAGCGGGAGGAAGCCCTTGCCAAGCAGCTGGAAGAACAGCGCCGCAAGCGCGCCCGCCTGGTTGACCCGCTGCAATACGAAATGAGCATCCAAGCTGAGGATCTGGCCGGTTATGTGCCCGCCTTTGGGTGGGAAGCCGGTCCCCCCAGCGCCGAGCAAACCGCCGCGCTGGAAAAGCAGGGCATCTGCCCTGACGCGGTGGAATCCGCCGGCAAAGCATCCCTGCTGCTGGACCGGCTGAACAAGCGCCGGAATGAGGGATTAACCACCCCCAAGCAGATCCGCTGCCTGGAAAAATACGGCTTCCAGCATGTGGGCACCTGGAGCTTCAACGCTGCCAAGCACATGATCGACCGTATCGCCGCCTGCGGCTGGCGCGGCACCCCCAAGGGCGTGGACCCAAAGACCTATATGCCCTCTGCGGAAACAACCCCAATCTTTGACTTCGGATGGTAAACGGAATGGACAATGCAAATGATCTCAAGGAAGCCTTGGACTTTATCTCCCCGGCAAACTTGACCTATGAGGAATGGGTCACGGTGGGTATGGGGCTGAAAGAAGCCGGGTTCCCTGTTACCGCATGGGAGCAATGGAGTTCCCGCGATGGCAGCCGGTACCACAAGGGCGAATGTGCCCGCAAGTGGGAAAGTTTCCGCGGCAATCCCAAACCGATCACCGAGAACAGCATTTTCGCCCTGGCACGCAATCACGGCTGGCCGGGCCCCGCCGGGCATGAGCTGGACTGGAACGACGCGATCTGCGCCCCCGGCACCCGGCCGGACGGCGTTGTGGTGGATACCCGCTGGCTGGATGTGCAGGAGCTGAACATCCCCGAACAATGGGACCCCGCCGACCAGCTGCGCCGCTACCTGCAAGCCCTGTTTGAGCCGGAGGACCATGTGGCCTATGTGACCGAAAGCTACCTGCGGGATGACCGCTATGCCCCCACAAAAGGCTGCTGGGACCGCACCGCCGGTCAGCTGATGGACGAGCTTGCCCGCTGCGGCGGGGACATCGGCGCTGTGGTGGGTGATTACAACCCCGCCGCCGGTGCCTGGATCTGCTTCAACCCCGTGGAGGGCGGCCGCAGCAACAACAATGTGGCCGACTACCGCTATGCCCTGGTGGAATGCGACAACATGGAGCTGGAAAAGCAGCAGGCCATTATCCGCCAGCTGGAACTGCCCTGCGCGGCCCTGGTGTACAGCGGCAGCAAAAGCCTGCACGCCATTGTGCGGGTCGGCGCGCCGGATTATACCGAGTACCGCCGCCGGGTTGACTACCTGTACGCTGCCTGCAAGAAAAACGGCCTGATGCTGGACGAAGCCAACCGCAACCCTGCCCGTCTATCCCGCATGCCGGGCATCCTGCGCGGCGGCAAAAAGCAGTACCTGCTGGAAACCAACACCGGCAAATCCTGCTGGGAGGAATGGAAAGACTGGTTTGAAGCCTGCACGGACGACCTGCCCGATACCGAAAGCCTTGCCGATGACTGGGCCAGCCTGCCGCCGCTGGCAGATGCCCTGATTGAAGGAGTGCTGCGCCAGGGCCACAAAATGCTTCTGGCTGGTCCCAGCAAAGCAGGCAAAAGCTTTGCCCTGATCGAACTGTGCATCTGCCTTGCCGAGGGTGCCCCCTGGCTTGGCCGCTTTGCCTGTGCGCAGGGCAAGGTGCTTTATATCAATCTGGAACTGGACCGCGCCAGTTGCCTGCACCGCTTCAAAGATGTATACGAAGCCCTGCACCTGCCGCCCCGGAACCTTGCCAACATCGACATCTGGAACCTGCGCGGTGCCTCCGTCCCCATGGATAAGCTGGCTCCCCGCCTGATCCGCCGGGCTGCCAAGAAAGGCTACCTGGCCGTTGTGCTGGACCCGATCTATAAAGTCATCACCGGCGATGAAAACAGCGCGGACCAGATGGCCAAGTTCTGCAACCAGTTTGACCTGGTCTGCCGGGAACTGGACTGTGCCGTCATTTACTGCCACCACCACAGCAAGGGCGCGCAGGGCGGCAAGCGCAGCATGGACCGTGCTTCCGGCTCCGGTGTGTTTGCCCGTGACCCGGATGCCATGCTGGATATGACCGAGCTGGTCCCCACCGATGCCATCCGGGAGCAGCTGCACAACAAAGCGGCCTGCGCCGCAGCCAAAGCCCTGCTGGATGCCCGCGGCCATGCCGATGCTTACGGCCCGGACGATGCCCTGAGCCGCAGCCGGATGCTGGCCATTGCCAAGGAACACCTGCCGCTGCCCGATCTGCACCGCCTGGATGCAGACACCGCGGCTGCCATCAAGCGCGCCGATGCCATGACCGCCTGGCGGATGTTGTCGTACATGTTGGGGCTAAAGCCGCCCGAGATATCGGTGCCCAGGCCAATGTGCACGCCCTGCTCACGCAGACGCTTCACTGGCAAGACGCTGCTCGCAAAGTACGCGTTCGAGATGGGGCAGTGAGCAATCCCCGCGCCCACCTGCGCAAAGAGCTCGCCCTCATCCGGCGTGAGGAAGGTGCAGTGCGCCATGATTGAGTGCTCGCGGAGAAGGCCAAAGTCGCGCAGCGCGTAGGGGTCCTCCTTGCCAAAGCGTGCCAGAACCGTGTCATGCTCCCACTGGCCCTCGTTGCAGTGGCTCTGGACGTAGGCGTCGTGCTCCGCGGCAAGGTTTCCCAGGCCGCGAAGAACTTCATCGGTGCAGCTGGGAATGAAGCGAGGCGTGATCACGGGCCAGACGCCTTGGGGTGCATCCGGGCGCATGGCTTCGACCTCGCGGATGAGTTGGGCGGTCTCCTCGACGGCCTTCTTGGGAGACGCGTCGCGGTAATAGTCTGGGTTCGCCGCGGGGTCATCCATCACCGTCTTACCCACAAGGCCTCGCTGACCTGCGTCAACACAGGCGCGGGCAAGCTCGATCGAGGCCGCAAGGTGCGCGCTGCCGAAGTAGACAACGGTCGTGGTGCCGCGTGCCAGGAGCTGGCGCACGAGGTCCCGGTAGACCGTGTGGGCAAACTCGACGTCCGCGAACTTGGACTCCAGCGGGAAGGTGCGCTCGAGAAGCCAACGGTCAAGCGGCTCGTCAAGCGCGATGCCCGCCTGTGGCCACTGGCACGCATGCACGTGCAGGTCAACAAACCCGGGAAGTCCATAGCGTCCCGGCCCCAGCTCTACAAGGATGCCGGACTCCCGGTAGGCGCGTGCCAGCTCGTCGTGACGTGGGTCGCTTGCGCGCACGACGCGCACAATGACGCCACCTGCGTCCACCTCGACAAGCGCGTCCTCGAGGTACTCGAACGAGCCATACGTGGGTGTGTGGAAAAACGAGCCGAGAAACGCCTGCCGTACGTCTGCTGCCATGCCGCCGACCTCCCGTTTGCTGCCCTGGTGGCCCCAGTCTAACGGGTTGGAGCGGATGAGACAAAGGGACTGTCCCCTTGTCTCATCCGTCCAAAGCCTGCGACCAACCTTTTGCCGGAGGGGTGACAATAGCCCTTGCAATGTGCTTTGGAAGTGGTGTAATTGATGTGCTAACAAAAAGTTTGGCTGTAAGACACTTTTTCTTATCTGGTCCAGCAAGCGTCGGGAGCCGACGCAGAGAGAGGGGAGCACCATGGAGCCTAAGTTCAAGTGGGTCACCAATCACATGCCCAAGAGCGAGGACAAGAACCTGCAGGTCATGAGCCTGGAGAACGTTGCCAAGGCCCGCGCGTTCCACAAGAGCTTCCCGCAGTACTCCGTGACCCCGCTTGCCAACCTCTCCGGTATGGCTAACCGCCTTGGTCTGGGCGGCCTCTACGTGAAGGACGAGAGCTACCGCTTTGGCCTCAACGCGTTCAAGGTCCTGGGCGGCTCCTTCGCCATGGCTCGCTACATCGCCGAGGAGACCGGCCGCGATGTGGCGGACTGCGACTTTGACTACCTCACGTCCGACCAGCTCGAGCATGACTTTGGCCACGCGACCTTCTTCACCGCCACCGGCGGCAACCA
>OLQB01003057.1_pt1 | contig 10340 bp, 10 predicted proteins | sample 1672681 | NCBI WGS metagenome assembly OLQB01 (sample SAMEA3136713, study PRJEB25190) | human gut metagenome | reverse complement strand
AGGTTGTTACCAACCAGCGCTATTGGATCAGCAAAACCAACGACCTGCTGCCCGCCACCTTCTATACCTTTGGTGCAGACGGCAAGATGGTCAAATAACCAAAAGACCCATGAGGTATGGCGTTTTTAGCGCCATACCTCATGGAGGATGTGATTACGAAAAGGAGTACGTATTGCTTGATCTTGTATTTATCTGGCTGAAGGAGCATTCACTGATCGTGCTCCTGCTTCTGGGAACTATCTTCAATGTGTTCTGGCTGTACAGGATGCGGCGGCAGCTCCAAATGAAATGGTACGCCGTGATAGCATTCTCGGTGCTGCATACGGTATGTGGTGTTTTGAGTGTAAAAGCATTTGCGTTTCTGGAAACCGGAGATGCTGGCAACATGAGCTTATTCGGCGGAGTGTTCTTTATGCCAGTGCTTTATTTCATCAGCGCAAAGGTTTCAAAACGCAATATCAAAGCCGTTTTTGATATTTTTACGATTTGCATGATCTTCACGGTGATGTGCGCTCGGATCAACTGCATCGTCTCTGGCTGCTGCTCTGGCTTAGTTATACCGGGAACGCACGTTCACTTCCCAACAAGGGAACTCGAGATCCTCTATTATATTGTGATGCTGATTCTGCTCATCCCCAGAGTGAAAAAGAGCAAGAACCCCGGCAGCATTTACCCGTTATATATGGCATCCTATGGAGCGTTCCGCTTCATTGATGAATTCTTCCGGACGTCCTCTACGGGGATGCTATTCCACCTTTCTCATGTCTGGGCAGCCATCGCATTTGCGGCGGGACTCAGCATTTACATAGAAATAAACGCCAGAAATCATCAAAGAAAGAAGGTAATAAAGAAATGAAAAGCACATTGAAGCGATTCCTTTCGCTTGTGCTCTGCATGTGCATGGTCATGGCACTGCTTCCAAATGTGACCATGACAGCGTTTGCAGCAACCAGTGGCACTGTGACAGGTTTAACCGACGAAAATATCGGGCTGAGTTTTGAAGGTGATGCAGATGATGCTTGGTCGGCCAATGGTACGAGCATTATCGGCGCAGCTACCAGCATAAGTGGAGGATGCAGTACTACAAACTATAAATCCACACTGACAATTACAAATATGAAGTCGACAACAGCAACCCTTTCCTTTGACTATTCTATTGAGCAGAATGGCGGAAAAATTCAGGTGGATGGTACAGAGGTTTCTTCGGGTGCCAGTTTTACCAAGGAACTGGCGGCAAACGAGAGCGTTAAAGTATACATCCAGTCTGGCAGCACCAGTGCTGCTACGAAGATCACCCTTACCAACGTGGTTCTGGTAAGCGATGTCAATGCAACTGCGACTTTCGTGCCTGCTGAAAACGGTACTTATACAGTAGACGGAAAACGCATTACCGAGGAATATAGCCACACGCAAAGCTCCATGACTGCTTATCAGGTAGTGGCGACTCCGGCGGAGGGCTACCGCTTCAAGGGCTGGTACGATGTGGACAGCGGAAAGTGCATCAGCACCGATGCCAAGACCGCCCTGAACTTTGACAGTAACCGTACCATCACGGCGCGGTTCATCAGCAAGGAGCTGGCGCTCTTTGAGACCGGCGGTCAGGTGTTTGACGACCTGAACGAGGCGGTTTCCTATGCAAAGGCAAACAGCCAGTCCAAGATCACCTTGGCTACTGATGGCTCCATCAGCGGCAACTATACCATTCCGGCGGGAATCACGCTGTTGATCCCCTTCGACGCGGCAGGGACACTGTATACGGATTCTCCTGCGGCGATTCGCCACAGCCTGCTCAAGCTGCTGCTCGAGCTGCTGCTGGCGCTCTGCGTCCTCCGCAGGCTCCGGGCCGCCGAGCCAGACGTGCGCCGCGCCCTCGTCGAGCAGGTCGAGCGCCTTGTCCGGCAGGAAGCGATCTGTCAGATAGCGGCTTGAAAAATCGACGGCGGCCTCGATGGCCTCCTGCGTGATGCGGATGCGGTGGTGTGCCTCCAAGCCTGGACGAAGCGCTTCAAGCATACGGCAGGCCGTCTTGCGGTCCGGTTCGCGGACGATCACGGGGCGGAAGCGGCGTTCAAGCGCGGCGTCCTTCTCAATAAATTTGCGGTATTCCTCCAATGTCGTCGCACCGATCATCTGCAGCTCTCCCCTGCCAAGGGCCGGCTTGAGCAGATTGGCCGCGTCGATCGCGCCCTCGGCGCTGCCTGCGCCGACGATGGTGTGCATTTCGTCGACAAATAGGATGACGCTGCCGCAGCGGCGGATCTCGATCAGGATATCGCGCACGCGCTCTTCAAATTCGCCGCGGTATTTCGTGCCCGCAAGCAGATTCGCCATGTTGAGGCAGTAGAGCTTTTTCCCGCGCAGCGCCTGCGGCACGTCTCCGCAGGCAAGGCGCTGGGCCAGCGCTTCAACGACGGCGGTCTTGCCGACGCCGGGTTCGCCGATGAGCGCGGGGTTATTCTTGCTGCGGCGGCTGAGCACCTGCATGAGCTGGGAAAGCTCCGCCTCGCGGCCGACGACGGGGTCCATCTGCGGTGCCCGGTCGATCATGTTGTCACAGTACAGTTCCAAAAGCTTCAATTCCGATTGTCCTTTCACGTCCTGCGCCGGATGTAGGATGCGCAGGCGGTCATATGTTTCCGAAAATACGCAGTTGCAGTCAACGCCAAGCTCCGAAAGCATTCGCGCCGCCGCATAGGCGTCGTCGCGCATGAGGGAAAGCAGCAGATGCTCCGGCAGGCAGAGGGGCGCGCCAAGGCGGTTCGCCTCGTGCTGTGCGCCGTCAAGCGCTCTTGCGGCAGCTGCGGAAAGGCCCTGCCGCCCGGCTGGCTCCGGCTCCTGCCTCGTCAGCAGCATACAGCGCAGGAGCCTGCCCTCGGCTCCCTGATAGCATAAAATGCGTCCGGTCTGGGAAATGCGTTCCTGCGAGAGTGCAAGCAGCAGATGCTCCGTGCCGGTCTGTGCGCCGCCAAGCTCACGCGCCAGCCGCGACGCGCGGAAGAGCACCCGGTCCAGCGCTGCGGAATACGCCGGTTTTTTCATTCTGATCGCCTCCTGTCGAAGGAGAGTTTCGACGCGGCGGTCAGCGTTTATACGACGCACGCGAAAAAATCCGGGCCGTTCGAGGAATTTACACTTTTTTCATTGCATTTTCAGGAAAGTATGATAGAATGAAGCTACCTTGAAAATGGAGGTGCTTCAAATGGCACACGTAATCAATGACAACTGTGTAAAGTGCGGTGCTTGCGCTGACGCATGTCCCATCGGCTGCATCAGCGAGGGCGAAGACAAGTACGTCATCGACGCTGATCAGTGCGTGGACTGCGGTACCTGCGCTGCAGAATGCCCCAACGACGCGATCTCTGAGGAATAAGCACATAACCAGGAAGGGGGTGCTGCGTGCAGCACCCCCTGTCTTTTTGATTGATTTTTGATTGGAGCGCGTATGGAAGAGCTTCTCTTTGACAGCATCCGGATGAAAATCCCGGACGCACAGTTCCGCGTGAGTACGGATTCCATGGTGCTGGCAGATTTCTGCCGGATAAAGTCTGGCAGCCGAGTGCTTGATCTTGGCTGCGGGTGCGGGACGCTGGGGCTTCTGCTGCTGGGCGCGGATGAGACACTGCGCGTATGCGGCATTGAAATTCAGGAGGCCGCTGCGCGGCAGGCGCGGGAAAACGCGGAGGAAAACGGAGTTTCCGACCGCTTTTGCGTCGTCTGCGGCGATCTGCGGCAGGCGCACGCGGAAATCGCGCCCGGAAGCTTTGACTGCGTGCTGTCCAATCCTCCCTACTACCCGCCGGGAAGCGGATATCTGCATGCGCAGGACAGCCTCTGCGCCGCGAGAAGCGAAATCTGCTGCCCGTTTGACGCGCTCTGCGCGGCTGCGGCGCGGGCGCTGCGGTGGGGCGGACGTTTTTTTCTGGTTCACAAGCCGGAGCGGCTGGTCGATTTGATGACCGGACTGCGCGCGGCGCGGCTGGAGCCAAAGCGCATTCGCTTTGTCCGGCACAGGGCAGGAAGCAGCGTAAATCTCGTTTTGATTGAATCCCGCCTCGGCGGAAGGCCGGGGCTGCAATATGAGCCGGATCTGTTTCTTTATGAGCAGACCGGAGAGCTGTCTGCCGAGGGTCGGCGCATCTATCATCTACAGGAGTGAAGCAATATGGCCGGTACTCTATATCTCGTGCCGACGCCCATCGGCAATCTGAATGACATTTCGCCCCGCTGTGCCCGAACGCTGGCGGAGGCTGATTTTATCGCGGCGGAGGACACGCGCGTGAGCCTCAAGCTGCTGAACCATCTGGAGATCAAAAAAAGCCTTGTGAGCTACCATGAGCACAACAAGGCCGAGAGCGGCGGGAAAATCCTCGCGCGGCTGCTGGCGGGCGAAACGTGCGCGCTGGTGACGGACGCTGGCTCCCCCGCCATCTCCGACCCCGGCGAGGACCTGGTTCGGCTGTGCGCGGAAAACGGCGTGACGGTCTGCGCGATTCCGGGGCCGTGCGCGCTGGTGACAGCGCTGAGTATTTCGGGCCTGCCGACGGGCCGGTTCACGTTCGAGGGGTTTCTGTCCGTCAACAAAAAAAGCCGCCAGGAGCACCTGACGGGATTGAAGGACGAAACGCGGACGATGATCTTCTACGAAGCGCCGCACAAGCTGCTGACCACGCTGCGCGATCTGGCAGACGCGTTTGGAGAGGATCGGAAAATTTCCCTCTGTCGGGAGCTGACGAAGCTGCACGAGGAGGTCCGCCGCATGACGCTGGGCGAGGCGGCGGCATATTACGAAGAAAATCCGCCGCGCGGTGAATTTGTGCTCGTTGTGGCTGGCGCGGAGGAAAAGGCGGAGGAAGGCTGCACATTTGAAGCGGCGCTCGATCTGGTCCGCGCACGCATGGCGGAGGGACTTTCCACGAAGGACGCTGTCAAGCAGGTCGCGAAGCTGACGGGGTTTGCGAAGAATCTGCTGTATGATGCGGTGGTGAAATGACGGAAGCTGCAAGGTTAGGGACGCATATTTCGGCGCACTTTGAGGAGTGCGATTTGTAGGGGTCGATGCCCACATCGACCCGGCAGAACGCACCCTTTTTGCGGAAATCTATGGCAAATTCGCAACTTCCCAGCGGGCCGATGTGGGCATCGGCCCCTACAAAACTCTGGCGAATCCGTACTGCCCTGCAAATTTCGAACGCAAGGCGTTTTTACCGCAGATATTAAATCGCAACTGCTCACAAATCTGTTGTACCGTAACAGGCGGCGCGCAGTATAGCGCCCGTAGGGTGAGTTTGTGTGTTCGTAACAACTGAAAATCAGGAACCACCTGAGTCGTACCCGCAGTACGCACCAAACGTAACCAGCACCCCTTTTCTCCCCCTTCTTTTCCGGCAAGGCGGAAAAGAAGGGGCCGCCGGAGGCATCCCCAGCCTGCAAGTTCGCAGAAATCTATATATGGACAAACGAAAGCGGCGGACACGCAGATCCGCCGCTTGGTTTTTATTTTTCGACGATCTCCAGCAGCTCCATGGGACATGCCTTGACGCAGATGCCGCAGGCGGTACATTTGCTGGAATACGGGACGGCTTCGTCCTTGACAATAAGGCCGAAGGGACACGCTTCAACGCATTTTCCGCAGCCGGTGCAGAGCTTGCGGCTGATCATCCAGACGCCCTTGGGGTTCTGGGTGATCGCGCCGGAGGGACAGACCTCGGCGCACTTGCCGCACTGGACACAGACCATGGGACGGACATTCTCGCCGCGCTGGACGATCTTCAGAGCGGCCTTATCGGGGTGGAATTCCTTATAGTATGCGTTGGAGCAGGCGCGGACGCACTCCAGACAGGCCATGCACTGCACGCCTTTTTTGATGGACAGCTTTTTCATGAGCGTTCTCCTTCTCATTTTTATCTGTTGTTTATTATACAGCATAAACGAAAACTTTCAATATGCTTGTATCGATTTTTATCGATTCCTGCTCTGTAAAAAACTCACAGCATACCGCGCGCAATGCATGCAGAAACTAGCCTCAGCGATACGATTCGCAAAAAAGGAGGAATTTCTCATGAAAAAAGGCTTGATCCTGGTGCTGGCCGCGCTGATGCTTGCGGTGTCTCTGACCGCCTGTGCGGCGACGCAGCCGTATTACGACGGCTATTCCAACGTCTCCACGACCCGGAACGGCTATGTCAACGGCACAAACGGCTATGGCGGTATGTATAACGGCACGAACTACAACCCCGGCTACAACGGCGCGGGCTACAGCCAGAGCGGCACGGCAAGCGGCAGAACCGTGACCGGCAGCACGTCCGGCACGGCGATGCGGTAACGAGGTGCGCATATGACAGTACGGGGCTTCTTTCTGACCATGGGCGCAGGCGTCGCAGTCGGCGCGTTGGGCGCGATGATGCTGCCGAAAAACAGCGACGCGTACCGCATGACAAAGCAGGTCGCCAAGGCTATTCAAAACGAGGCGGAAAAGGCTGTGGACGCGATCTCCTCGGCCATGTAAGCGGAAAAGGCTTCCCGGAGACGGGAAGCCTTTTCCATGTTTTCGAAAGGATCAATCAGAATGCGTTTACTGCGGCGGTTTCCGCTGCGAGGGCGCTGCGGTACCAGCCGAGATAGCGGTCGAAGCCGGCGGCATCCTCGGGATCGGGAGCAAGCGTCGTGCGCTTGACGTCCGCGAAAACCTCTGTTTCCAGATACTGCTCAAGCGTCTGGCCATCCTTTTTCTGCACCAGATAGGACGCAAGCAGAGCCATGCCGTAAGGCCCGCCCTCGCCTGCCGATTCCATGCACGTGACCGGTGCACGGCAGGCGGCGGCCATGTATTTCTGGCCGACGACCGGCGTTTTAAACAGGCCGCCATGACCGGTCAGGGAATCGATCGCAACGTGCTCCTCCGCAAGGATATCCATGCCGAGCTTGAGCGTCGACATGGTCGCGTAAAGCTGAGAGCGCAGGAAATTGGCAAGCGTGAACTGGCTTTCGGGCTTGCGGACGACCATCGGACGGCCCTCGTCCAGATGCGTAACACCCTCGCCCGCCATATAGTTGTAGGTCAGGACGCCAGAGCAGTCGGCATCACCCTCAAGGCTCTTCTGGTAGAGCTTCGTGAACAGCTCGCCAGTCGAAACGTCCGCGCCGAAGAGCTTCGCCGTCTCGCCGAGAAGGCCCACCCATGCGTTCATGTCGTTCGTGCAGTTGTTGCAGTGCACCATGGCGACGGGCTTGCCGCTGGGCGTGGTGACCATATCGATCTCCTGATAGACCTTCGACAGGGGCTTTTCCAGTACGACCATAGCGAAGATGGACGTGCCTGCCGAGACGTTGCCGGTTCTGGGCGCGACGGCGTTCGTCGCCGTCATGCCGGTGCCTGCATCGCCTTCGGGCGGGCAGAACGGGATGCCGGCGGGCAGAAGCCCTTCAAGGAACGTTCTCCCGACCTGCGTCAGCTTACCTGCGGCCTGTCCGGCCATCAGGACCTTGGGCAGGACGCTGCGGGCCGTCCACGCGAAGCCGTATTTGGCCAGCAGCGCGTCGAATTTTTCGAGCATCGCCGCGTCATAGTCCAGCGTTTCACTGTCAATGGGGAACATACCGGAGGCTTCTCCCACGCCGAGGACGTTTTCGCCCGTGAGCAGATAGTGGACATAGCCGGCAAGCGTCGTGATGTGCGCGATATTTTTGACGTGCGCTTCGCCGTTCAGAACGGCCTGATACAGATGCGCAATGGACCAGCGCTGTGGGATGTTGAAGCCGAATTCTGCCGTAAGCTGCTCGGCGGCCTCGCCGGTCATGGTGTTCTGCCAGGTGCGGAACGGTGCCAGCAGGTTCCAGTCCTTGTCGAAGGCCAGATAGCCGTGCATCATGCCGGAAATGCCCATGGCCGAAACAGCCCCCGGCAGCTCGCCGAGGTTGCGGATGGCGGTGCGCAGGCCATCCTGCACATCCTCCATGTGATACGTCCAGACGCCGTTTTCCAGACTGCTTTTCCATGTGTAATCACCGCTCTTGACAATGCGGTGCTCGCCGTCGATCAGGACGGCCTTAACGCGCGTGGAACCGAACTCAATTCCAAGATAATACTGTTTCATAGCAATCTCCTTGATCGTCGTTTTTGGATTTTCTGTCTCTATCATAACAGCATCTGCCTTTTTTGTCTAGCGGACTGGGGAAAAACAGCGCTTGCTTTTTGGCGGCGGCTCGCGTTATACTGGAGGAAACAGCGAATTGGCGCTGTGAAAGGAGATACAATATGCTGCTGATTCAGAACGCACACATCAAAACGATGGCCGGAGCGGACATTCCAAATGGATGCCTGCTGATCGAGGACGGAAAAATCGCTGCTGTCGCGCCGGAAATCGACGCGCCCGTGGGCGCAAAGGTCATTGATGCGCAGGGGCGGCTGCTCACGCCAGGCTGCGTGGAGGCGCACTGCCACATCGGCCTTGACAATCAGGCCATGCGTTGGGAGGGTATGGATTACAATGAGATCGTTGACCCGCTGACGCCGCAGCTGCGTGCGATCGACTCGATCAATCCGCAGGATGAGGCGTTCGGTCTGGCGCTGCGCGGCGGCGTGACGACAGCCTGCACCGGCCCCGGCAGCGCGAACGTTGTCGGCGGCACGTTCGCCATTCTCAAGCTGGCAGGCAAGCGTGTTGACAAGATGGTACTGCGGTCGCCTGCGGCGATGAAATGCGCGTTCGGCGAAAACCCGAAGGGCTGCTACGGACAGGGCAAAAAGCAGAGTCCCATGACGCGTATGGCCGTGGCCGGACTTCTGCGCGAGCTGCTGATGCGCACCATCCGCTACCGCGACGACAAGGCGGCAGGAAAAAATCCGCCGCTGGACGTGAAGCTGGAAGCGATGCTGCCGGTCGTGAACAGAGAAATTCCGATCAAGTGCCACGCGCACCGCGCGGACGATATTCTGACCGCCGTGCGCATCGCGCGGGAGTTTGACCTCAAGCTGACGCTCGACCACTGCACCGACGGTGAGATCATCGCGGACGAGCTGGCTGAGGAGGGCTATCCGGTCTTTGTTGGCCCGTCGCTCGGCGGCAAGAGCAAGGTCGAGCTGCGGAACAAGAGCTTTACGACAGCGGGCGTTCTGTACCGCGCAGGACTGACGGTCAGCATCATCACCGACGCACCGGTCATTCCGCTGCAGCATCTGCCGCTGGCGGCTGGACTTGCGGCTGCTGCAGGACTGCCGATGGAAGAAGCGTGGCGCGCCATTACCATCAATCCGGCGCAGAGTCTCGGCATTTCTGACCGCGTCGGCAGTCTGGAACCGGGCAAGGACGCCGATCTTGTTCTCTGGACGGCAGACCCGCTGACCACCATTGGCGGCGAGGCGTACATGACCATCGTAAACGGCGAGATCGTCTATCAAGCGGAGCGATGATTTCCCCTGCTCTGTAAAACCAACGAAATACGACCGCAGTTGGTAGGGGCTTGGCTCTTGCCCCTACCAACCCTATTCGGTTCTTTGCTGCTCTCTGCGTGAACCGGACACGCCCAAGTCTTACGACGAATTTGTTTCTTGACGAATTTGTGTTTTTTGTTATAATAAATTTGATTTTATGCGAAAGGAATGAAACACATGGATTCTGACGACAGCGATTGTCATAGTACATATCTGATCTGTCATCTGTTTTGGGAAGCATATCTGCGCTGCTAGATGCAGGGCGGACGTGCTTTTTTGCGTCTTCACACACGATTTCAGATAACAGAAAAGGAGTTACCGTACATTGTCAACCACTACTTGCATTGTTATAATGACTGTCTGCCTGATCCTCTCCGGCTATTTTTCGGCGACGGAAACGGCTTTTTCCTCTGCGAACACAACGCGGCTCAAGACCCTTGCAGAGAAGGGAAACAAACGGGCGGCACTGGTCTGTAAGCTGCTCGAACGCTATGACCGGCTGTTGTCCACGATCCTGATCGGAAACAATATCGTGAATATCGCCACGGCCTCCATCGGCACCGTGCTGTTCGTCAGGCATTACGGCGACGCAGGCGCCACGATCTCCACCGTCGTCGTCACGGTTGTGGTGCTGATTTTCGGTGAGATCTCTCCGAAGAGCATTGCAAAGGACTGCGCAGAGCAGTGGGCCATGCTGTCCGCGCCGATGCTTCAGGTCCTTATTTGGATTTTTACGCCGCTGAACGCAATTTTTTCGTTCTGGAAAAAGCTGCTGGCGAAGGTCTTCCGCCTCAGCTCCGACAACAAAATGTCGCAGGAGGAGCTCCTGATGCTTGTCGACGAAGTGCAGCAGGACGGCAGCATTGATAAAAACGAGGGCGAGCTGCTCAAGAACGCAATCGATTTTTCC
>OLQB01003055.1_pt1 | contig 10345 bp, 3 predicted proteins | sample 1672681 | NCBI WGS metagenome assembly OLQB01 (sample SAMEA3136713, study PRJEB25190) | human gut metagenome | reverse complement strand
CAAGCTTCTCGCTAATAATGTCGTTCCTGCATCCATAATTAATAACCTGCATTTCAAACTGATTAAGCACCCGTAGTAAAACAGGCTGTGCATTAATAATGTTCATAGCCTCAATATACATAACAGGGCTTATGCATCCTGAATTAATTACATCCTTTATTCTTACAAGTCTTATACTCTTATTATCTGAATCTGTACTCAGGTAAAAAAGTATCCATAATATTCTATATGTATCATAGCCATTCTCAAAAAACTTCTTAACCTGTGATAAAACCTGAGCCGTATACTCCTCTTCACGCACAATAAGTGTCGAAACATACAGAAAATAGCAGTAAAGTTCTACATTTTCACCAATTCTTCCAACTATATCTTTCTTGATATTATTATATATCTGTGTTGCTGTTTCCTCTCTTCCAGACGCCATAAGCAGTTGTATCTGCACAATATCATAAAATACATCTGTGCCCTTAATTCCCCTTATTCTGTCAACTGTCTGCATAGATTCAGCAATCCATTTTTCTTTCTTGATTTTCTTCATTCTGAAATCAAGATAAAGCTTCGTAAGCTTATATTGTGCCAGTTTTTCTTCTCTTCTGACTTCAAAATCTTCCGATTCGTCAGCTTTCTTACATATAACACTCACATTTATCTTTAAATGCTGCATATAACTTACTATATGTATATATCCATAGTTGTTGCCTGTATGCATTTTCTGTGGATTGACAATATATTTAATCACAGCCCTGTCACCTGCAAAATCATCAGTTGATAAGCTGTCTTTCTCTAATTCAATAAAATCTGCATCTGCATATATATCAATCTCTGTTTCTTCTGTCCCGCTCTTTATAAGCACACATTCAAACTGCTCTGCTTCATCATTGTGCATGATTGTATTCTCTTCGTTATCAATGTGCAGAACAACTGCTTCAGTCTTAACATGATTTCTGATATCATCCTGATTCTCTTTCAAACATCTGAATACAAATGGTATCTTTTTCTCGCCGGCATTACATACTACTGTAAATGTTCCCTCTATCTCATCATTTTCTTCAAGTCCGGAAGCGTCCACCTGATATTCAGTTATAATATGCGTACCACCAAATTGTTCTGAAAGAATCTTTACCCTCTCATTGTCAGCATAGACCATTCCATAAACCTTATCGGTGGCATCACATATGAAGCTGCCTGTAGCAACTGTATTACACATAATATCCATGGTAATCTGTTCCTCACTGCATGACAGCTTTGGTACTTTGATAATTGAACTGCCTCTTGAAAGTCTGTTTATGAAATCTCTCATTGCAAACTATGCCTCCGACTTAATCTTCTCCAAATGTTTCTTAATATCCCTCTCATATCCCATATCTCCCGGCTCATAGAATTTCTCATTCACATAAGCATCAGGAAGATACTGCTGTCTGACGTAATGATTAGGATAATCATGTGCATATAAGTATCCTACACCGTGTCCTAACTTGGCACTACCCTTATAATGGGCATCCTGCAAATGTACAGGAACCGGTGCAGTCTTTGAATTCTTAACTACATCAAGTGCCTTATCAATTGCCATGTAACATGCATTACTCTTAGGTGCTGTCGCAACATAGAGTGCCGCCTGACTTAATATAATACGTGCTTCCGGCATTCCGATGCGCTCAACAGCCTGTGCCGCAGCCACTGCAACCTGCAGTGCATTAGGATCAGCATTGCCTACATCCTCACTGGCACATATCATTATTCGTCTTGCTATGAATTTAATATCTTCACCTGCATACAGCATCTTGGCAAGATAATAGCTTACTGCATCAGGGTCTGAGCCTCTCATGCTCTTAATAAATGCTGATATTGTATCATAGTGGTTGTCACCCTCTTTATCATATCTTACCGAGCGCTTCTGGATACATTCCTGTGCTGTTGCAAGATCTATATGTATAACTCCATCATCTGATCTGTCTGTTGTGAGTATTCCAAGTTCAATGGCATTAAGTGCATTTCTCGCATCTCCGTTGGATATATCTGCAAGGAATTCCAGTGCATCATCGTCTATTGCTGCATTGTAGCTTCCCATGCCCTTCTTCTCATCATACACAGCACGCTTTATTATTGTCTTGATATCTTCTTTCTCTAGTGGTTTTAATTCAAATATTATTGACCTTGATATTAAAGCTCCATTTACTTCAAAGTACGGATTCTCTGTCGTTGCACCAATAAGAATTATTGTTCCATCCTCAACAAATGGAAGCAGATAATCCTGCTGTCCCTTATTAAAGCGGTGAATCTCGTCTACGAAAAGAATGGTCTTTCTTCCATACATTCCAAGATTGTCTTTCGCCTTGGCAACAACCTCTTCCATATCCTTCTTTCCGGCAACTGTGGCATTAACCTGATTAAACTCTGCACTTGTTGTATTAGCAATTATTCTAGCTAAAGTTGTCTTTCCTGTTCCAGGTGGACCATAAAATATTACTGAGCTAAGCTTATCTGCCTTAATTGCCCTGTAAAGCAGTTTATCCTTTCCGATTATATGAGACTGTCCTACCATTTCATCGAGTGTTTCCGGTCTTAATCTCATAGCCAATGGAGATTCTGTATTCTTATTGTTTTCACGCATATATTCAAATAAATCCATAACTTATACCTGTTTTAATACATTTGCAATTATCTTAGTTCTGTTCCAAGCCACAATCTTTCAACGTAGCCTATATTGCTGATATCATTTCCCTTCAGTGTATTAGAATAAAGAATATTATCAGCATCATACGCATAGATTCGGTTCTTGTAAAAATATGTTCCCTCTGTATCTGTAACTGCATCTGATTCCAGAATTGCAACAGCTTTGCTCTTAATGTTATCCATATAGTACTGCCTGCCGCCTGAAACATATGTTAAAGCCTTGCCTTTATTATACACTTTAGATAATGAACCTGCATTAACATCTGACGCAATGTCTGTAATCTTGTTGTTATCAACTACTCGAAGCTGTCCTTTCGCATTAACATACACTATCTGACCATCTGATGAATTATATATGTAATTCTTTTCCTTAGTCATAGAATCAACATCCACATACTCACTCACTTTAGTTTCTCTGATAAGTGCTGATGTCATTGATGTACCTGAAATTCTGTATATAAGCGAATTGTCTCTATCAAATACATAATCTGCATCATTGTCTGTCTTCTTGTCTATCTTATACGCAGATGCATCTTTGCATGAGTAATAATATACTCCATCACTCTTAGAATACAGCAATGTATCCACATCTTTTCTTGTATTAAGGCTGTCTGCATTCGCTGTATACACACCTGTCATGTTCTCTGACACCGGCCATAACTGCATAACTGCATCTGCAACTGAAACCGGCTTTTCTTTTTTTTCATAATCATATGTATACAATGAGCCTGCATTAGTAAGACATACTATCAGGTGCTTTGACTCATACACATATGCCTTATTAAGATTACCCTCTATAAGAGTTGTCTGTGCTTCTGCGTGTTTCTTGACTTCCTTAATACTGCTCATAGCAAGGCTTGTTCCATTAGTAGAACCCTCGTCATTAATAATATTAATATTCGTGTATATAACAAGACCGTCATCAGAGATATACATAATCTCTTTCTGCAGATTATCTTCTGACACAAGAACACATTCGTCCTTACTCCATATGTACATTGAATATCTGCCAGACGAGTTAGACTCATCATATGTTACTGTAACGAAATACTTTCCGTCATCACTCGCAACACTTAAGATATTCTTTTCTGAATCTATCTGTTCCGGCCACTGTGCTGTATAGAAGGTCTTACTGTCTGCCGCAAATATTGCATCACTTTCATCACACACATAATTGCTGTCCAGCCCTGCTATATCATATATCTTTCCGTTGTAGCTTACATAAAGAGCGTAATTCTTCTTAGTTGCAAGCTTGTATATTCCAAATGCTGCTGCACCAACAAGCAATACTGCTATCAGCGCTGCCGCTATCATTTTCATTCTTTTGTTTACTTTATGTCGTGCAATTCTTATCTGTGGCTTTTCCTGATTACCATTCCTGTTGCCACCTGTTTTTCCGCTACTTTGTCCCTGCTTTCTGCTGTCCGCTTTGCTTCTGTTCTGACTCTGCTTCTTACTTTCTGTCTTGTTTCTGCTCTGATTCTTTATCGCCTGCACGCGTTTTGCTAATGCCTGTCCATAGTCACTCTGTGATTCCTCTTTTTTATCAGAAGAAGCAGACCTCTCTTTCAAAGCCTGCTTCTCCTCATATGCTTTTCTTCTGGCAAGATAATCACTGTTGTTAACTAATATAACAGGTCCATCACATCTTGGGCACTGACTGCCCTCATATTCCTGACCACATTTAGTACACAGCATAATTCTTTCCTTTTAATTATCGATTTAAATTCCGTTCTTTTATTAATTAAAATCTGAACTTATCTTCAAAATACGCCTTAAGATCTGCTATCTTTATTCTTTCCTGTTGCATTGTATCTCTGTCTCTTACAGTTACAGCACCATCTTCTTCTGAATCGAAATCATATGTGATACAGAATGGAGTACCAATCTCATCCTGTCTTCTGTATCTCTTTCCAATATTACCTCTGTCATCAAACTCACAATTGTAATACTTAGAAAGTTCTGCATACACCTTTTCTGCACCTTCATTTAACTTCTTAGAAAGTGGAAGAATACCTATCTTAACTGGTGCTAATGCAGGATGGAAATGAAGAACCGTTCTTACATCTCCGCCTTCAAGCTCTTCCTCATCATAAGCTGAGCAAAGGAATGCTAATGTTACACGATCCGCACCAAGTGAAGGCTCAATAACATATGGTATATACTTCTCCTTAGCTTCATCATCAAAGTATGACATATCTTCACCAGATACTGTCTGATGCTGAGTAAGGTCATAATCTGTTCTGTCTGCAATACCCCAGAGCTCGCCCCATCCGAATGGGAAGAGGAATTCGATATCTGTTGTTCCCTTAGAGTAGAAACAGAGTTCTTCTGGTGAATGATCTCTTGCTCTCATCTCATCTTCCTTCATTCCTAATGCCTTAAGCCAGTCGATGCAGTACTGTCTCCAGTATGTGAACCACTCAAGATCTGTTCCAGGCTTGCAGAAGAACTCTAATTCCATCTGCTCGAACTCTCTTGTTCTGAATGTGAAGTTACCTGGTGTAATCTCGTTACGGAATGACTTACCAATCTGTCCAATACCAAAAGGTACTTTCTTTCTTGATGTTCTCTGAACATTCTTGAAGTTAACAAAGATACCCTGAGCTGTCTCTGGTCTTAAATATACTGTGTTCTTGGCATCCTCAGTTACACCCTGGAATGTCTTAAACATAAGGTTAAACTGTCTTATATCTGTGAAATTGTGCTTTCCACATGAAGGACAGCAGATATTCTTCTCATCGATGAAATTCTTCATCTGCTCCTGTGTCCATCCATCAACTGAACCGCCGAGATCATATGAATTCTCGTCTGCCCAGTCTTCTATAAGTTTATCTGCTCTGAATCTCTCATGACATTCCTTGCAGTCCATTAATGGATCAGAAAATCCACCAAGATGACCTGATGCTACCCAAGTCTGAGGGTTCATAAGAATTGCACAGTCAACTCCTACATTGTATGGGCTTTCCTGTACGAACTTCTGCCACCATGCCTTCTTAACATTGTTCTTTAACTCAACACCAAGGTTACCATAATCCCAGGTATTAGCTAATCCGCCATAGATTTCAGAACCTGGGTAAACAAATCCTCTTGCCTTAGCTAAAGAAACAATTTTCTCCATTGTCTTTTCCATAATAATATAATCCTCCTAAAGGCAACAGCCTGACTACATCGAACTGCATCGGCTGCTACATAATCTTAATCATTTTATAACATTTAGTGCTGATTAGCAAGAGGAATGATGTCTTAATCCTCCCAAGCTCAATATACTTTCACACTTAAATAGCACATTGTATAATTTTTAATGCACTGCCAACATATATGTAATTCAAAAAATATCAGAAAAGCCAGATATATAACAACTTCTGTTATTATACATCCGGCTTATATTATGCATTAATCAATAGTGTTCTTTTTCTTCTTATCTTCATGTATAACAAATACAATTCCTGCTAATGCCATAAACAACATTATACTATAACCTGCTACATTATACACATCAGCTGTCTTTACACTATCTTCTGCCTGTTCCTTATCACCTGAAATGGTTTCATCGCTTTTCTTATTATCATCACCCGTATCCGGTGCTGGCGTTGGATCTGGCGTTGGTGTCGGATCCGGCGTTGGTGTTGGTCCTGGCGTTGGTGTTGGTCCTGGCGTTGGTGTTGGTCCTGGCGCCGGATTATCACTCTTATTAAGCTCTTCATTTTTTGCACTAATAGCACTTAAAAGACTCTGACCTTTTGTTGTCCAGTAAACTGCATCAACTGTAAAACTGCCATCTGAATCTGCTGCTTTTGCTGTAAGTGTTCCATTTTTATCAACAACAAATACCTGCTGTCCATCTGGATTAACGCCCGCTACCCTTGATGGTGCTTTGACAGCCTTTGAGAGTGATATATTCATATTCTGAATCTGTTGTGCAAAAAGTTCTGCTGTTATAAAACCGCCAAGCTTATTGCTATGTGTGCTATCTCCTGCTGACATAACCTGCATACCATTAACAGATTTGCCATTAGCTGCCTTTTCATCTGCTTTGTATGCTTCCTCATACATATTTTTTGTTATCTCAAATCCATCAATAAGCAACACATTCTGTTCCTTTGCAAGCTGTTTAACTGCCTCAACATAGGCGTTATTTTCTGTTACCAGTGTTCCTGTTGTTGTATCTGTTGAATCATGATGTGGTTTGATAGTTCCATCATTTGTATAATAAAGTCTTGATACTGGTGTTACAAGAACCGGTATAGCTCCTACTTCTCTCGCTGTCTCGATATACTGTGTAAGATACCACTTATAAGTACCACCACAATCATACGAATAAAAGCTGTCACCATACTTTGAAGCAAGCGATGATGGTGTTGCCACTTTAGTTCCTGCTGTTACCGGATATATTCCGTTAGCATCTGGTTCTCCAAGTGGTACATATCTATCTTCAAGATATCCTTTTCCATTAGCGCAATCATTGTGACCAAACTGTATAAACAGATAATCGCCTTCTTTAATATTGGCTTTTATCTTATCTAATGATCCTTCATTAATAAAGTTACGGCTGCTTCTTCCTCCATTAGCATAGTTCTGTACCTTAACCTTTGAAGAGTCAAAGAATGTCTGTAAATATTCACCCCATGAACCTTCTGCCTGAGCCTTGCCACTCATATACATACCTGATGCTGAATAATCCTTAACTGTTGAATCACCTGCTAAAAATACATTTACTCCATCTCCAAGTTCTATATCTGTTGAACCCGTTGGATCTTCATATCCTTCCCTTACATATGCATCTGCCTTATAACTTACCGCTTCAGACTTTATTCCGCTTATGTTTTCAGGTACAACTTCAACTTCAATATACTTTCCAATTGCATCTTTTGTGATTTTATATGTATTGTCTACATTGGCGCTTGTTGCTTTTACAAGAGTCCTGTTTCCATCATTATCAACAATATACCAACGGATTACTGATGCATCAGATGCATCATTTGCATTGCCAAGTGAGTATACTACAGTAAGAGTATGTCCTGGATATGGTGCATTGATATCTCCATTATCAACAAGATATGGTGTTTTTTCAAATATCACTGTACTCTCATCAGCAACATAATCCGAAGGTGTCCAGCCAGAAAGATAATCATTCACAACATCTTTCTTTGCAACGCTGTCATCTGTCACAACTCCTGTAACTCTCTTAGACATATCAACTGCTGTTCCATCTGTGTAAACAGAATTATATTCTTTATAGTTTGCTTTTTCTGGTTTGTTACCAGACATATCAAACCATCCTTCATCTTTTATGTAACTGCCATTTATCTTAGTATTAAGGAATGTTACTCTCGCATCCTGTCCCCAAGGTCTTCCAAGATATCCCGCATTTACCTCAAGTTCATCGTTTCCTGTTATTGTACAGTTTCTAAACACATACCCTGCCTTAGTTGCTGCTGTTGGCTTGTGTGCTGTAATATAACCGCCAACAGAGCCTGTACTATAACCAAAGAATCTAAGCTCACATCCGTCAAATACTGCATTGCCATCACCAAATATGTAATCTGTATTACCTTCTATGCGACAGTTCTTAAAATACATATTAGTTGCAGAATTACCTGTATATAATGTATCCTGGCTTCCAAGGAATGCACAATCTGTAAATTCTACCTTATCAGCTTCTATAGCCATGGCTGTTGCTCTTTCAGTTGCTGCTTTTGATGTAACATCTGTTGAGTAATTTCTTTCTGGAAGCTTCGTATCAGTTGGACTTACGCCATCTTCTATTTCTTCATCTGTTATATATCGGTTAAAAGAAGCTTCAAATGTAATTCCATCAGCACTAAAACCAGTTGCTGTATTTTTAAGCAATACTGAACAACCCCACTTTGAAGCAGCAGCTTTATCATACTTATCATATGCATTTTCAGCATTATAATAACCGGTTGAATCTATGCTGTAATACTCATATCCAATTCCATAATACCATGTAAGAAGTACCTCTTTACCTGATGACTTTTCATCATTAACAAGTCTTACATAAGGAGTTGATATAACAACCTGTTCTCTGTATGTACCAGGAGCAATATGTACAGTAACTCCGTTCTTTTCATCCGGAGCTGGTGTCATTGCCGATATTGCTGATATCGCCTCTTTTACTGTATTAAAATTAATATTTCCTTTTTCTTCATATCCAACATATATATCAGATACTCTTTCAACCTGCTCTTTATCCTTGGTAGATACCATTAAAATATCTTTAGTCACATCAGCATCGCTTACTACTATATGTGTTGTTGTTCTATATCCATCAGCAACAGCTTCGATTGAATATGAACCATTTCTTAACATAACTTCATATCCATCTGTCGTTACTTTTCCTGTATATATATACTTATCATCTACATTCGTAAACTTAACATCTGTAACAGCTGTATTACCATCAAGTCCTGCAAACTTTCCTGCTGCCTTATATAACCTTCTGGCAGAAACTTCAATATCTCTGGAATAGCTTACCTGACTTATTATCTCGCCTCCGCTTAAAACTTCATAATCATTAACTCCGATAAGTTCAACTGTATACTTGACATCAGGTTCAAGTGTAGCTGTAAATGCCTTTTCAGAATCAAGCTTAAGAATCACATCATCTGCTAATGAAGATGAATCAGCCACAAGTTTGACTGATAAATTAGATGTATCATAGTCAGCAGCAAAGCCTGTAACCTTTCCTGTGTATGTATACACTTTCTTCTCTTCTATGCTTAATGTAACTCCAGACTTTCCTGTAAGAGCTTCATCTACTGTTGTCGAAATATTCTTTGTAGCATTCGAAAATCCATATCCTGCTACTCCTGATAATACTGCAGTATAATTACAGCCTGCTGCAAGTGTAGCTGTAAATGTATTCCCCTTTATATCTGCATCATATGTAATACCATTAGCCTCATCCTTAAACATAACCTTATAGCCGCTTAGCTGTGCGCCATCTATTGTTCCACTTACTGCAACTCCAGGTATCCTGACAATTCTGTTATATATAGGTTTTCCTGCTGCTGCATCTGTATATACCTTATATGATCCACTATACTTAGCCACAAATTCATATTTAGTACCCTTGTTAGTAAAGCTGGCTTTTTCTACCTGTTCATTATCTTCACCAAGATATTTAAAAACAAGTGTTCCTGTAGCAGCATTGCTTGATGCCATGTATACAACTATCTTATCTCCTGCTATTACATTGTTAATGGTAACATTTCTTCTTGTCTCTCCTCCTGTACCATTACAGTAATACATACCACCCGCTGTATATCCATCATCATATGCTGTTGTTGCTAAAGCATTGGTTCCATAGTTTTTGCTTGATGTTGAGAACAATCTGTCATTAGCTATATGATTGATAGTAAGATCACCAAATGTTGTCTCTCCAGCAACAAATTTTCCAGCCTGGGATACATTGGCACAACTATCCCAGTCAGAAGCAGTGATATTATTATTATATTTACTAGTATCTGCTTCCTGTACTGCACCCATATCCCATACGTCAATCTTTCTTTTTGACGCATCTGATCCTGCTGCAAATGCAGCCACATCTATGCTTGTAATAAGCATAAGAACTGCACATAAAAGACTGCTAAGACGTCTTTTAGTTATTCTGCGCATATTGACCTCCCTTTCTGCCATTAAAAGGCAT
>OLQB01003054.1_pt1 | contig 10347 bp, 6 predicted proteins | sample 1672681 | NCBI WGS metagenome assembly OLQB01 (sample SAMEA3136713, study PRJEB25190) | human gut metagenome | reverse complement strand
CGATGAGCAGCGCCCCACCCAGCGCCACAGCGCCCAGGATCAGAAACTGCTTGATATCTGCGCCGCCCACGAAGATCAGAATGATGCAGGTCATGGCAATCAGAACAGTAGCGGAAAGGTGCGGTTCCTTGATGAGCAGCGCCGCCGGCACAGCCATGGCAAACAGCAGCGGCAGCAGTCCCTTGCGGAACGACCGCATATTGGCATAGTTCTTCTCGATCACATAGGAAAAGAAAATGACAATGCCGATCTTCATGACCTCAGACGGCTGGAAGTTAAAGCTGCCAATGGCGATCCATCGGGTCGCACCGCCGTCCGTGACGCCGATGCCCGGCACAAATACCATAATCAGCAGCAGGATGGGCAGGATGTACTGCACGATCATGGCAGGCTGGACCATGAAGCCCACGGAGACGAAGAAAACGGCCCCGAAGAGATTCTTACAGGGCGTGACCAGATGCTCCACCCGCTCGGCGTGGACGGTCCCGGCCAGGAGAGAGCCGGCCAGGAATGCGCCCAGCTCCGTGGACAGGCCGATCTCTTCCGCCAGCACGGCCATGAGGAAGCACAGGCCCAGGGAGAAGACGAGCAGGACCTCGTCGTTCATGAGGCCCACCAGCTTTTTCATCACCGTGGGGACCAGATAGATGCCCAGGATCAGCCACAGGGCCAGGTACAGCAGCAGCAGGCCGATGCGCTCGGCCAGATCCTGCCCGCAGAGAGATTCGTTTTTGATGAGCTTGATGATATCGAGCCTCCGCTTGTCGGAGATCGCCTTCAGCCTGTCGCAGAGGTATTATGAAACGTTCTGAGATCAACAAAGCGCTCAGGGAGCTGGAGGCCATGTGCGAAAAATACAAGTGCTATCTGCCGCCATTCTGTCACTTCACGCCCGAGGAGTGGAAGACGAAGGGCCATGAATACGATGAAGTGCGCGACTGTATGCTCGGCTGGGATATCACGGATTTCGGCCTCGGCGATTTTGGCAAATTCGGCTTCTCCCTCATCACCATCCGCAACGGCTGCCGCACGCAGCCGGAAAAATATCCGAAGGTCTACGCAGAGAAGCTGCTGTATCTGAAGGAGGGCCAGATGGCCGCGAACCATTTTCACTGGTACAAGACCGAGGACATTATCAACCGCGGCGGCGGTAACTGCCTCATCCGCGTGTACAACAGCCTGCCGAATGAAGAAATTGATTATGAGTCCGACGTGACCGTCCACTGCGACGGCCTGAAGCGCACGGTTCCCGCGGGCACGCAGATCCGTCTGCGTCCGGGCGAAAGCCTCTGGGTCACGCAAGGAATGTACCACGACTTCGCGGTCGAGGCGGGCACCGGCCCCGTCCTGCTTGGCGAGGTCAGCCAGTGCAGCGACGACAACACCGACAACCGCTTCAACCCGCCTGTCGGCCGCTTCCCGAAGATCGAAGAAGACGAACCGCCGTACCGTCTGCTGTGCAATAAGTATTTCTGACTGACAACCGAATAAAAGCAGGAGGCAGCCCAAAGTTATGGGCCGCCTCCTGCTTTTATTCGGCTGGTTGGTATTAAGGCTGGCAAGAAACGTCACTTGTTCAGCTTGCACAGGCGGTTCCGCTCTGCCAGCTGCGCTGCTGCGCGTTTGATCAGCACCCTCGCACTTTCGGTGTCATTGTCGAGAACAGCCCGCTCCAGCTCGTCCATGCAGGTGAAAAGTTCATGTTCAGCGTCCTTTGTTGCGTCATTAGTCACGGGGTCACTGTATCGGAACGCATCGGAAAGCTTCTGCGCATCTGCCTTCAACTCTGCATTCTCACAGCGAGAAACCAGCGCGGTCGAACGGGATTGCAGCGCACGCATGGCAGCCACATCGGTTTTGAGCTGTCTGTCCTGCCGCTCGACCTCGTCGCGCATCGCGTCTGCCGCAACAACACCAACGGCCGCAGCAGCCAGCAGAAGCACGAAAACGACCGCGGCGATCCAAGCCGGGCAGAATGCGGCGAGCGCCATGAACAGAAAGCTCAGCACGATCTGTATGATCAAATACACAGAGGCGACGCGCGCAATCGGAAAGCCATAGAACTTGCTGCGCGCATCCAGCCCTTTTTCAAACGACAGCTTCAGCACATAAAGCTGCAAACCAAACGCTGCCAGCGTGAACACCAGCGCCAGCCAGAACACAGCGGTCTTTGCAAACGGAATCACGAATGCCAGCAACAGATATGCGGCCAGCACAATGGCAAGAATCAGAATCGTCTGAAATTTTCCTTTGCTTAGTTTCATCATCTATCCCTCCAATCAGCAGGACTCATCTTTCTTCCGTCCGCAGTTCGGGCAGAAGTTCGTCATAATATTCTTTGTACCGCACTCCGGGCAGATCCAGCCGCGCTTTTCTTCCGGTTTCCGTGCGCCGCAGTTGGGGCAGAACTTGCTCAGAATATCTTTTGTGCCGCAGTCCGGGCAGGTCCAGCCGCTGGCCTCCTCCGGCTTCTTTGCGCCGCAGTTCGGGCAGAATTTACTCTGGATGTTCTTCGTGCCGCACTGCGCGCAGTCCCAGCCGGTTTTCGCTTCAGGCTTTTTGCCGCCGCAGTCAGGGCAGAAATTCGTAGTGATGTTCTTGTGACCGCACACCGGGCAATCCCAACCGCCCGCGACAGCTGCGCCGACCGCCGCGCCCATCTGCGCGGCATCCTGTGTCATGGGATTCAGCGCGTCCTTCGTCATGCCGATGACGCTGCCCATCGCGCCGAGGCTCACGCCAAGCCCCGCGAGGTCGCCCAGCGCACCCGCGGCGTTCGCTCCGCCGCCAAGTCCGTTTTTCATTGCTTCCATGCCGACCTGCCGCGACGTTTCCTGCTGATAGGTATAGCCCTTCATGCGCATTTCGGCGGCTTCCGCCTCGGCCTGCATCCGGTAAGCCTCTGCTTCGGCCTGCTTCTGAATTTTGAGCGCTTCGGCTTCTCCCTGTGCGCCGATGATCTTCATTCTGGCCGCCGTCTGTGCCTCGACCGCCTTGCGGTCTGCTGCGGCTTCCGCCTCAGCCTTGCGGATCCCCTCCTGCCGAACGAGCAGATACTGTTCGGCGTACTGCTCCTTCATGCGGCGGAAATTGGGGTCGTCGTCCGGCGTTACGATGCGGCTGACGTAGAACTCTGGCATCGTCAGGCCGTACTCATCCAGCGCGGCGTTGATCCGCTCGCGCAGCGCACCGGAGAGTGCCATCAGGTGCTCGTCGATCTCCAGAATGTCGATGGAATTTTCTTTGATCGTCTGCGCAAGGAAGCTCTTGACCTGCGCCATAATCATTGAGCGGAACAATCCCCTGTTCGCTTTCACCGACGTGGTTTCCTTTTGGCTGACGCTCTCGCCATTCTGGCCGCTGTATTCCGTCCGCTCGCTGGTATGCGTGTAGGAAACCGTCTGTCCGCCGAGCAGATCCGACTGCCCAAGGCCGCCCGTTGTGCCGACGATTTTGAGCAGCAGCTTGCGCGAGTCAGTTACGCGAATGCTGAACTCGCCCGATGCACCGATCTCAATATGTATGCGGGATTTGGGATCAAACAGCCGGACTTTGCTGTCCGTGCCCCACTTGACGCCCATCTGGGTAGCAAGATTGACAAAGTAGACCTCGGAATGGAACGTGCCCTCGGTGTCGGTCGGGAGCTTGTAGATCTTCTCCAGCAGCGGAAGCTGCTGCGTCTGCAGCGTGTAGCGCCCCGCTCCAAAGAGGTCGAGCGCCTGCCCGTCGCGGAAGAAAATGGCCTCCTGACTCTCATGGACGATCAGCTGCGAGCCGAAGTTGAAGTCCTCAATCGGGTGCTTCCAGACGAGCGTTTCGTTGTCGCCCTCGTATTTGATGATGCTGGCAAGGCCGTCCTTTTTGATCTTCTCGGTCACGGCCCGCTGCTCAACGTTGTTTTCGCAGCCGCAGACCGGGCAGACGCAGACGGGGTCCGCCTTGCTCGCGTGCAGCTGGATGCCGCACTGCGCGCAGGAGAACTCCACGGTCTTGAGCTGCAGCGCTGTCGTGTTGATCGGCTCGTGGCAGACCGGGCAGAGCGCCTTTTCGCCCTTGGACTGGTCATAGATGACCGTGTTGCCGCATTTCGGGCATTTGCGAGTCGCCAGTTTTTCTGTGCGCACGTCGATCGTGTTGCCGCATGCGCATTGGATCTTCCTTTTTGCAAACAGGCCGGTGCTGGCCTCAGCGTAATTCCTACATTTTGGGCATTCAATGACAAATTTGCTCATTTTCCGTTCTCCTTATTGGCCTGCCGTTCCAGCGCACGGTTGTAAAGCGAGGTTTTGCTGCAAAGTGTCTTGACAAGTGCCTGTCCATCCAGCGCAACGGCAGACAGGTCTTCGGTGTGCAGATCCTGCTTCATCAGCGCATGGATGATTTTATTTCGAGCACCTTTCCAAACGTCAATGCGGTCCGTCAGCTCCGGCGGAAAATATTTATGTGCAAGACTTTTCTTTTCTTCGGCCAGTTTTGCGACGTTTTTCCGCTTTTTATCCAATGACACAAAGTTCTTTGCATCCGGATTCCATTTTCCGCTGTGGCGCAGGATGGATTCCAGCCGGTCTTCCAGAATCGCATACTCGATAAAGATCGCTTCCAGAAAAAAGCCCTGTGTGAGCGCCTTGCTCAGCCGCCCCATCTGCTCCTTGTAGTTGGCATATTTCTGCATATTATCGGTGATCTGTTCCATATGCTTGCATCTCCTGTCTTTCCTTTATCTGTCCGACGGCAGCTTGATGCCTGTCCAATCGCCGACATCACATTGGCCATACTCGTTATTCCCCACAGCGACCACAGTGCCGTCGCGCTTCAGCCCAACAGTGTGCCAGAATCCTGTGCTGACCGCTACGATGTCCGTCCAGCCACTGACATTGCAGTCTCCATCCCTATTATCTCCCACGGCAACCACCGTGCCATCGCGTTTTAGTCCCACAGTGTATCCGACTCCTGCGCTGGCCGCCACGATGTCCGTCCAGCCGCCGACATCACATTCGCCATCAATATCCGATCCTTTGGCGACCACAGTACCGTCACTTTTCAATCTTACGGTGTGAAAGTTTCCTGCGCTGACGGACACGATGTCTGTCCAGCGGTCGAGGCCTTGTATCTTATTTCCAGCTCCCACGGCGACCACTGTGCCGTCGGTTTTCACTCCAACGGTGCAGTCGTCTCCTGCACTGATTGCCACAATGTCCGTCCATCTGCTGACATTGCATTCGCCATATTTGTTTCTCCCCACAGAGACCACCGTGCCGTCTACTTTCAGTCCTACGGTGTGATAGTCTCCTGCGCTGACCGCTACAATGTCCGTCCAGCTGCTGACATCACATTCACCATCCTCATTATCTCCCACAGCGACCACAGTACCGTCACTTTTCAGTCCAACAGTGAAATTGTCTCCTGCGCTGACGGCAACGATGTCCGTCCAGCCACTGACATTGCATTCTCCAGCCCTATTATCTCCCACGGCAACCACCGTGCCATCGCGTTTTAGCCCCACAGTGTATCCGGTTCCTGCGCTGATCGTGTCCCGAACCGCAAGGGTGTCCCATAGCGCCAGGCTGCGGGACCGTGCATCCCGATAGTCTCCAAGCTTTCCAAAAGCCATGGCAGCCTCTACGGCTTTATCCGCAGCTTCCAACGCCTCAGCATCTGCATACGCCTGCGCGTTTCGAGCTTCTTCCTCGGCAGCTTCTGCGGCAAGACGCGCTTCTTCTTTTTCCGTTTCCGCCTGCTCTAATTTTTCAGCGCTGTCCTTGTAACCGCCCAACGCCGCAAATGCCGCAATCGCACCGTCATAATCCCCGGCCGCAAGCAGCTTTTCGGCCTTGGAATAGTTTGCAGCTGGCATAATAACCTCCGTGACAAGCAGAATCACCGCAATCACTGCGGCAAACGCGCCAGAAAAGATTATAATTTTCTTTTTCTTCGCAGCCGCCTCGCGCTGCGCCCGGATGCGCTGCCGCGCTTCCTCCGCCTGTTGGCGCTCTTCCTCCATGCGCTGCTGTGCAGCCGCCTGCTCGTCTGCTTTCTTTTTTGCGAGCGCAGCTTTCTGCCGTTCGGCCAGTCTGGGCTCTGTTTTTTGCAAAAATGCATGATAGGCGTCGATCACACGCTGCTTTTCGGCCTGCGCCTCCTGCGCTGCCGTCTGCTCCTGCTGGCGCAGGGCGTCCGCAAGCGCGCTGCGCAGCGCGCCGCATTGTGCCTTTGTCTCGCCGGAAGCGTATTTTTCTGCACGCGCAAAATTCCGATCGGTATCGAGCATCTGCGCCGCACGCTTCTGGGAATTACGGAAATATTCGGCGCGGTCGGCGCAATACCGCCGGTCAAATTGCAGCGCCTTACGGATTTCTTGCGCAGGGTAATAATCCGCGACCTGATATTTTTGAATGCATGCCTCAATAAACGCTTTGTCCTCTGCGCAGGCTTCCGCGTTTTTCCTTGTCGGTGCAGCGCTTTTCACCTGTTCAATGTAGGAAGCTGCATATTTTTGCGCGGACGGTGACTTCACTTTCGCCAGGAACTTTCCCAGATACGCCGCGCCGCATTCGGCGTCCTGATTGAGTACCTGCTCGAAGAACTCGTCAGCCTTCGTCCAATCGCCGTCCTCCAGCGCCATATTGCCGCGCTTCAAAAGCGCCTGCACGTTGCTGCCGCCCTCATTATGTACAACGACGGTTTCCTTGACCGTTTCCTTGGCAGCCTCCTGCGGCTTGCCCGCGTCGATCACTTTTTTGACGCCGCGGATCAGATCCTGCATGAAGCCGATCTTGCTCATGTCATAGCTTTGCAGCACAGACAGTGCCTCCGGCAGATCATACGGGTCCATATCGCGGTAGCACGGCAGAAGCAGCTTGCTTCTGTCTTTCTTCATCATGGACAGGAATCGGCTCCATTCGTTCTTGACCCAGACGGCGTTAAAATGCTCCGGCTTCGTGCCGATCACGACCATGACTTTGGCAGAGTTCAGCGCCGCGAAAATATACGGCTCGTATTCCGCGCCTGCTTTATCTTCCAGCGTGATGCGCGCGAAGAACACGCGGTAGCCCTGCTCAGTCAGCTCGTAATAGACCTCCTGCGCCATCAGACTGTCGCGCGTGCGCTGACCGTCCTCACCGGTCTCCTTGTAGCAGAGGAAGACATCGAACGGCTGCTCATTCTGCGAGGTTGCGAGAATGCCGCGCTGTACCTCGGCGATTTTCGCCGCATCCTTCTGATACTGGCGGCGGGTGATGCCGTCGGAATGCTCGACCGCGGCCAGATAGTCCACGTCCTCCAAAAAGCTGTCGAAGCTCGCGCGGTGGCACGTCGGCAGCCATTCATACGTCGCCGGATCCTCCACATATTCAATGCCGAACCGGCACAGGGCGCAGCACCAATGCGCCTCAGCGTCGTTGTCATCCTCGGCCACAATGCGCTCATACACGGCCAGTGCCTTGTCAAACTCGCCGCTGCGCCGGAAGTGATTGCCGCGGTTAAAGGCCGCCGCCCGCTGCTCGTCATCTACTTTGGGCAGCGTCATCGTGCTGCCGCAATATTCACACGTCCCAAAGGTCTTGTCAGCCGAGATCTCAATATCCCCGCCGCACATCTTACATTTGATGATTGCCATGGCTTTTCCCCTCTCTTTCTATCCGCTTCAATCGCCCATACCTTTTCGGAAAAGCTTGCAGAGGCAGCCGATGCCGCTGCAGATCGCGCCCAGCAGCGCTGTCCCAAAGATCATGCCGATGACCTCCCCGAAACTGGGCGACTCACCCGGCATCAGCAGATTGACGATGATCACAAGAATGGCGTATATTACGCCGCCGGCCGCCGGAAGATTCGCGAACGCCTCGGGTGTTTTGTGGCTGCGCATGATGATGCCCTGCAGGATCGTGAAAATAAGATAGATACCCAGCACACACAGATACGTTCCGCCGCTGTCCGCGGCGAGGATCGCGCGGAATACAGAGCTGAACGCCACAAACGCGGCCAGCGCGGCGCACAGCCCGATATGCAGTGCCACGCCGCGGCTCCTGCGCCGCTGTTTTTCCTCTTCGCGGCTGCGCCGTTCCGCTTCGTCACGCTCGGCGCGCTGGCGTGCCTGCTCCTCACGATCTGCCTGCTCCTGCTGCTTGCGCGCGGCGGCCTCTTCCTGCCGCCGCTGTTCTTCCTGCTGCTTCTTCTTACGTTCCTCCCGCAGCGAGCTCACCTTCAGCATCAATGCGCTGCTGCGGGACTTGGAATCGACATAGTCACCCAGCGCGTCGAACCGCGCCGCGAGTGCGATCATATCGTTCTCCGACTCGGCCATCGGCTGATCGGAGACTGCGCGTGTGTACAGCAGCTTTTTCTGCTTCATCCGCAGCTCGTCGAGCGTCTGTTTGTAGCTGCCTGCCGCAAAGCGGCATGCCTTGCAGTAATCGGGATATGTTTCGAGTGGCCTTGGTGCGCTGACCAGCGCCTCTTCGTTGACCGTTCTGATCTTCAGCTCTGCCAGCAGCAGATACATATACGCGTGCGGCTCTTCCGGGTCGAGATCGAGCACACGGTTGGCATACTGCCTTGCGCTGGCAAAATCGCCGTCCGCCAGATACATGCCCGCGCGCTTTAAAAGCGGCGCCTTCGGGTCGGCTGTCTGCGGCTGCGGCGCGGGTGCGGGCGCAGCGGTTCTGCCCAGCAGTTTGTCGATCCCGCGCAGCAGATCCTGCGTTGCACCGACCTTGCCGAGATCCTGCGCCTGTAATTTTGCAAATTCCTTCGGCATGTCATGGGCGTCGATGTTCTTATAGCACGGAATGAGCGACTTCTTCTGTCCGGCAGCAATCAGCTGTAAATACCGGCTCCACTCGTTCTTGACCCACGGGGCGTTATAATACTCGTAGTCCGTGCCGACAGCCAGCATGACGCGTGCGGAGTTGAGGGCTGCAAAGATATACGGCTCGTATTCCTGCCCGAGCTTATCCTCCAATGTAATGCGAGAGAAGAATACCCGGTATCCTTTTTCTGTCAATGCGTCATATAAGTCCTGCGCCAGAACGGAATCGAGTGTCCTCTGGCCATTCTCGTCTGTCTCTTTGTAGCAGATAAAAATATCATATGGTTCTTCACGACTGGAAACTTCGATAATGCCGCGACGCAGTTCCTCAATGGCCTTGGCTTCCTCGCGGTAAATCTTCCGCGTGACTACGTCGGAATATTCCATGACCAGCTCAAAGTTTGCATCTTCGAGCACGCTGTCAAAGCTCGACCGATGGCAGGTCGGAACCTTTTTACCCGTAGCCGGATCGTCAACGTATTCAATGCCGTATTTGCAGAGCACCAGTCCCCAATAGGCCTCTGGTTCCTCCGGAAATTCCGCGACGATCGATTCATAAACGCCCGCCGCTTTGTCAAATTCGCAGGAAAAGCGCAGCCGGTTCGCCCGCGCGAACAGCGTCAGTTTTTTTTCATTATCCTGCTTTGGAACCGTCTGCTGCGTTCCGCAGTATTCGCAGACTGCGATTTGGCTGTCTCCCGCAACGTTTAAATCCCCGCCGCACATTTTGCACTTGATAATTGCCATTCTTTTCTCCCTCTTTCGGTTTTATTTGGAACCCCTATCAAGATGATTTAACGCAAACTCCATGCAGAGTGTTAAGACTTCATTTCTTGTCCGCCCCGTATCGGCTGCAATCGCATCAATTTCCTGCAGCATATCGCGAGGTAATCGCATGGAAATAACAGCAGATTCACCGGTGTACTTTTTTACTGGAATCTCCAAACGCAGCTCATTCAAACAGTACCACCCCTTTATTTACCATCGTACTACAAATGTATTCTTCGTGCAAGCCTTTTCATAAAATAAATGCGATCGCAGACAAGCGTTCGCCGGGAAGCTCCTGCGTGACGATAAACGGCGTCCCATCAAGGCAGTAATCTACAACAGGAGGCGTCAGCTGCGAACGAAGCTGTGACAGGATCGAAATTTCATTGCCTCCTCAAAAATTCGATTTTCCAGTTTTCTTCCTGTCAAGTATACCATACGGAATGAAATCCTGTAAAGAAATCTGGTAGAAAGTCCAGACGCGGCTGCTATCGGAACGGGAAAGACTATTGCAGCTCTCACCGCAGCCACGAGGAAGTTCTGAATAAAGCCGTCTGGGCACATACAGAAAAGCTGCGGGCGCAATATGCAGCCGAGCTGAAAAAGGTCACGCAGCTGCAAAAACAGTGGGCATTGAGGAAACCGGTCCTCGACGCCCACTGTTTTTGCAGAAAGAAATCCTGCGATTGGAGCAGGAGATTGACGAACTGGTGATGGAAAAACTAGGGTGTATCTGAAAACTCATGATGTGACCGGCAGCGAGGGATTTTTGCGTT
>OLQB01003051.1_pt1 | contig 10356 bp, 10 predicted proteins | sample 1672681 | NCBI WGS metagenome assembly OLQB01 (sample SAMEA3136713, study PRJEB25190) | human gut metagenome | reverse complement strand
CGTAGTTCGCAGGACGCGGGTGACGTAACGGCACAAGAAACGCTAGCTGGCCAGTCATCGACAACTTTATGGAAGGAGTAACACTATGGCTTATAAACACATTCTCATCGCGGTCGACCTCTCCCCGGAAAGCAAAGTTCTGGTAGAGAAAGCAGTCTCTATGGCTCGCCCCTACAATGCGAAAGTTTCTCTGATCCACGTAGATGTAAACTACTCTGACCTATACACCGGGCTTATTGATGTGAATCTGGGTGATATGCAGAAACGCATCTCTGAAGAGACACATCATGCACTGACCGAGCTTTCCACTAATGCAGGCTACCCAATCACTGAAACCCTGAGCGGCAGCGGCGACCTGGGCCAAGTTCTGGTCGATGCAATCAAGAAATACGATATGGATCTGGTGGTTTGTGGTCACCACCAGGACTTCTGGAGCAAACTGATGTCTTCCGCACGTCAGCTGATCAACACCGTTCACGTTGATATGCTGATTGTTCCGCTGCGCGACGAAGAAGAATAATCTTCCCTCTACGACGTGTTCCTGAACGCCCGCATATGCGGGCGTTTTGCTTTTTGGCGCGCCTTGTTACCTGATCAGCGTAAACACCTTATCTGGCCTACGGTCTGCGTACGCAATCAAAATCCCCAGCCAATACAACATTTAACACCATCATATTTTCCATCATTAGTGTGATCATCTGGTTATTTTCTGTTGTAATAGTGTATTAATCTATTTACCGCATCAATATTAAGAATCTCTGACAGATGTAAACTTTTTCGCGCGTTATCCCTTACGCGTTCATACTTTTCAGGATGGTATTGGAAGGTTAATAAATATGAATACAACAACACCCATGGGGATGCTGCAGCAACCTCGCCCATTTTTCATGATCTTTTTTGTCGAGTTATGGGAGCGATTCGGCTACTACGGCGTGCAGGGCGTACTGGCGGTTTTCTTCGTTAAACAGCTTGGATTCTCGCAAGAGCAGGCTTTTGTCACTTTTGGTGCTTTTGCTGCGCTGGTCTATGGCCTCATTTCCATTGGCGGCTATGTCGGCGACCACCTGCTGGGGACCAAACGCACCATTGTTCTTGGAGCACTTGTGCTGGCGATTGGCTACTTCATGACCGGCATGTCGCTACTTAAGCCTGACCTGATTTTCATCGCCCTGGGGACTATCGCTGTAGGTAACGGCCTGTTTAAAGCTAACCCAGCCAGCTTGCTTTCGAAGTGCTATCCGCCGAAAGATCCGCGGCTTGATGGCGCATTCACCCTGTTCTATATGTCGATCAACATCGGCTCGTTGATAGCGTTATCGCTGGCCCCTGTGATCGCTGATAGATTCGGTTATTCAGTCACCTACAACCTGTGCGGGGCGGGGTTAATTATCGCATTACTGGTTTACATCGCCTGTCGTGGAATGGTGAAAGACATTGGTTCTGAACCCGACTTCCGGCCAATGAGCTTCAGCAAACTGTTGTACGTGTTACTTGGCAGCGTGGTGATGATCTTCGTATGCGCATGGCTGATGCACAACGTAGAAGTCGCCAATCTGGTGCTGATTGTTCTCTCCATCGTCGTCACCATCATCTTCTTTCGTCAGGCATTCAAGCTGGATAAAACCGGGCGCAATAAAATGTTTGTCGCCTTTGTCCTGATGCTCGAAGCGGTGGTGTTTTACATTCTCTACGCCCAGATGCCAACATCGCTGAACTTCTTTGCCATCAACAACGTGCATCATGAAATTCTCGGTTTTTCCATCAACCCGGTCAGCTTCCAGGCGCTTAACCCGTTCTGGGTGGTACTCGCCAGCCCAATACTGGCAGGCATTTACACGCATCTGGGTAACAAAGGCAAAGACCTCTCGATGCCGATGAAATTTACTCTCGGCATGTTTATGTGCTCACTGGGCTTTTTGACGGCGGCAGCTGCGGGAATGTGGTTTGCGGATGCACAAGGGCTGACATCGCCATGGTTTATCGTGCTGGTGTACTTATTCCAGAGCTTAGGTGAACTGTTTATTAGCGCCCTTGGCCTGGCGATGATTGCTGCCCTGGTGCCGCAGCATTTGATGGGCTTTATTCTCGGGATGTGGTTCCTGACGCAGGCTGCCGCGTTCTTGCTGGGCGGCTATGTGGCAACATTTACCGCGGTGCCGGACAACATTACCGATCCGCTTGAGACGTTGCCCGTCTATACCAACGTGTTTGGTAAGATTGGTCTGGTCACGCTGGGCGTTGCAGTAGTGATGCTGTTGATGGTGCCGTGGCTGAAACGCATGATTGCGACGCCGGAAAGCCATTAATTATTCTTGCAGAAAGCAGGGTAGCGTTATCGCTACCCTGTTTTAGTTTTACACTGGCGTACCTGCATAGATATCAAAGCGATGCCCTTTAGTGACTACCGCGTTTGGCGTGGCGACATTCGCCAGCGGTGGCGCGTAGTCCGGGCGCTTTACCACCACGCGTTTGGTCGCCAGCAAGCGTGCAGGCTCCAGTAATCCATCGGCATCAAGATCCGGTCCCACCAGCGACTGAAAGACACGCATCTCTTTTTTCACTAGCGCGCTTTTCTGCTTATGCGGGAACATCGGGTCGAGATAAACCACCTGCGGGCGCGGGGTAATATCAGTCAGCGCCGTCAGGCTGGAGGCGTGAATTAACTGCAACCGCTCCTGCAACCAGCCGCCGATTTCCGCATCCGCATAACCACGCGCCAGGCCGTCGTCGAGTAGCGCGGCAACCACTGGATTACGCTCCAGCATCCGCACGCGGCAGCCGACTGAAGCCAGTACAAAGGCATCGCGCCCAAGTCCTGCAGTGGCATCCACCACATCCGGCAAATAATCGCCTTTAATGCCCACCGCTTTCGCCACCGCCTCACCGCGACCACCGCCGAATTTGCGTCGGTGCGCCATCGCTCCGCCAACAAAATCAACAAAGATGCCGCCAAGTTTTGGCTCATCACGCTTGCGCAATTCCAGATGTTCCGGCGTTAACACCAGCGCCATCAGGTTGTCTTCATCGTGCTCCAGCCCCCAGCGGGCCGCCAGAACAGATAAGGCACCGTCTCCGGTGCCTGTTTCATCAATTAAGCAGATTTTCACTGAATGATCAGCCCTTAATGCCGTAATGCTCCAGCATCGCATCCAGCTGCGGTTCACGACCACGGAAGCGTTTGAACAGATCCATCGGCTCTTCTGAACCGCCACGGCTCAGAATGTTGTCGAGGAACGACTGCCCGGTTTCACGGTTGAAAATGCCCTCTTCCTCAAAGCGCGAGAAAGCATCTGCCGCCAGTACGTCAGCCCACAGGTAGCTGTAGTAACCTGCGGCATAACCACCGGCGAAAATATGGCTGAAAGCGTGCGGGAAACGGCCCCAGGACGGAGATGGCACCACGGCAACCAGTTTCTTGATTTCTGCCAGAGTTTCGAGGATTTTTGCCCCCTGATCCGGGCGGAACTCGGCATGAAGGCGGAAATCAAACAGGCCGAACTCCAGCTGACGCAGAATAAACAGCGCCGCCTGGTAGTTCTTCGCCGCCAGCATTTTATCCAGCAACTCTTTCGGCAGCGGTTCGCCGGTTTCATAGTGACCAGAGATAAACGCCAGCGCCTCCGGCTCCCAGCACCAGTTTTCCATAAACTGACTCGGCAGTTCGACCGCATCCCACGGCACACCGCTGATACCGGAAACACCAGCGGTTTCGATGCGGGTCAGCATATGGTGCAGGCCGTGACCGAACTCGTGGAAGAGGGTGATCACTTCGTCGTGAGTGAACAGCGCCGGTTTACCATTTACCGGGCGGTTGAAGTTACAAGTCAAATACGCGACCGGTTTTTGCAAAGAACCATCAGCTTTACGCATCTGGCCTACGCAGTCATCCATCCACGCCCCGCCGCGCTTGTTTTCACGGGCATACAGATCGAGGTAGAAGCTACCGCGCAGTTCGTTATTTTCGTCATACAGTTCGAAGAAACGTACATCCGGATGCCAGACATCAACATCTTTACGCTCTTTAGCGGTGATGCCGTAAATACGCTTAACCACTTCAAACAGGCCGTTAACCGCTTTGTTTTCCGGGAAGTACGGACGCAGCTGTTCGTCACTGATGCTGTAGAGGTGCTGTTTTTGTTTTTCGCTGTAGTAAGCGATATCCCACGGCTGCAACTCATCGACGCCAAATTCGGCTTTGGCAAAGGCACGCAATTGCGCCAGCTCTTTTTCGCCTTGTGGACGCGCGCGTTTTGCCAGATCGGTTAAGAAATCCAGCACCTGCTGCGGGTTTTCTGCCATTTTAGTGGCAAGGGATTTAAAGGCGTAGTTTTCAAAGCCCAGCAGTTGCGCCAGTTCGTGACGCAGCGCGAGGATCTCTTCCATCACCTTGCTGTTATCCCATTTACCGGCGTTTGGGCCTTGATCGGAGGCGCGGGTGCTGTAAGCGCGATACATCTCTTCACGCAGAGCCTGGTTGTCGCAGTAGGTCATTACCGGCAAGTAGCTTGGGATATCCAGCGTCAGCAGGTAGCCTTCAAGTTCTTTCGCTTCAGCCTGGGCTTTTGCCGCAGCCAGCGCGCTTTCTGGCATCCCCGCCAGCTCCGCTTCGTCGGTAACGAGTTTGGTCCAGCCCATTGTCGCATCGAGGACGTTGTTGCTGTACTGGTTGCCCAGTTCAGAAAGACGGGTCGCAATTTCGCCGTAACGCTGCTGTTTCTCTTTCGGCAGACCTATGCCAGAGAGTTCAAAGTCGCGCAGTGCGTTATCAACCGCTTTCTTCTGCGCCGTGTTCAGCGTGGCGTAATGATCGCCATCGCGCAGGTCGCGATACGCTTTATACAGCCCTTCATGTTGCCCTACCCAGGTGCTGTATTCCGACAGCAGCGGCAGGGTTTGTTCGTAGGCTTCACGCAGTTCCGGGCTATTTTTCACCGAGTTCAGGTGGCTGACCGGGGAGAAGATACGCCCCAACACATCGTCCACTTCCGCCAGCGGCTGGCAGAGATTTTCCCAGGTGTACGGTGCCCCTTGCGCTACTACGCGCTCCACGTTTTCGCGGCAGTCGTTCAATGCCTTAGTCACGGCTGGAACGACATGTTCCGGGAGAATTTTAGAAAACGGAGGCAATTCAAAGGGAGTCAGTAACGGATTCGTCATTCGCGCAGTCCTGGTTAAAGAGGTTAAGGAAGCGCTCAACAGGCGCTTTACATAATGTGTGTAGCATGGGGTTAAGTGTAGTGAATTTCAATGAGAAACGTTACGCTTTCGCGGCGGCGGCCTCTTTTCGGTATACTGTCCTGATACGCTTTTGTGCGCCCCGAATACGGGCCGATTTTTACTTACCGGAACACCTTTACCCATGCTCAGTTATCGCCACAGCTTTCACGCTGGCAACCACGCCGACGTCCTTAAACATACCGTTCAGAGCCTGATCATCGAGTCGCTGAAAGAGAAAGATAAACCGTTTCTCTATCTCGACACCCACGCAGGGGCCGGGCGTTATCAGTTAGGCAGCGAACATGCCGAGCGTACCGGCGAATATCTCGAAGGCATCGCCCGTATCTGGCAGCAGGACGATTTGCCCGCAGAACTGGAGGCGTACATCAATGTGGTAAAACACTTCAACCGTAGCGGTCAGTTGCGTTACTACCCCGGTTCGCCGTTGATTGCTCGCCTGCTACTGCGTGAACAGGACAGCCTGCAACTGACCGAACTGCACCCGAGCGATTACCCGTTGTTGCGTTCTGAATTTCAGAAAGATAGCCGTGCGCGTGTCGAAAAAGCCGACGGTTTCCAGCAGCTTAAGGCCAAACTGCCGCCGGTTTCCCGCCGTGGTTTAATCCTTATCGACCCGCCGTATGAAATGAAAACTGACTATCAAGCGGTGGTCAGCGGGATAGCAGAAGGTTACAAACGTTTCGCCACTGGTATTTACGCACTGTGGTATCCGGTGGTGCTGCGTCAGCAAATTAAGCGCATGATCCACGATCTGGAAGCGACCGGTATTCGCAAAATTCTGCAAATTGAACTGGCGGTACTGCCAGACAGCGATCGCCGTGGCATGACCGCTTCCGGCATGATTGTGATTAACCCGCCGTGGAAACTGGAACAACAGATGAATAACGTGCTGCCGTGGCTGCACAGCAAACTGGTTCCGGCAGGCACCGGGCACGCCACCGTAAGCTGGATCGTGCCGGAGTAATTGCAGCCATTGCTGGCACCTATTACGTCTCGCGCTACAATCGCGGTAATCAACGATAAGGACACTTTGTCATGACTAAACACTATGATTACATCGCCATCGGCGGCGGCAGCGGCGGTATCGCCTCCATCAACCGCGCGGCTATGTACGGCCAGAAATGTGCGCTGATTGAAGCCAAAGAGCTGGGCGGCACCTGCGTAAATGTTGGCTGTGTGCCGAAAAAAGTGATGTGGCACGCGGCGCAAATCCGTGAAGCGATCCATATGTACGGCCCGGATTATGGTTTTGATACCACTATCAATAAATTCAACTGGGAAACGTTGATCGCCAGCCGTACCGCCTATATCGACCGTATTCATACTTCCTATGAAAACGTGCTCGGTAAAAATAACGTTGATGTAATCAAAGGCTTTGCCCGCTTCGTTGATGCCAAAACGCTGGAGGTAAACGGCGAAACCATCACGGCCGATCATATTCTGATCGCCACAGGCGGTCGTCCGAGCCACCCGGATATTCCGGGCGTGGAATACGGTATTGATTCTGATGGCTTCTTCGCCCTTCCTGCTTTGCCAGAGCGCGTGGCGGTTGTTGGCGCGGGTTACATCGCCGTTGAGCTGGCTGGCGTGATTAACGGCCTCGGCGCGAAAACGCATCTGTTTGTGCGTAAACATGCGCCGCTGCGCAGCTTCGACCCGATGATTTCCGAAACGCTGGTCGAAGTGATGAACGCCGAAGGCCCGCAGCTGCACACCAACGCCATCCCGAAAGCGGTAGTGAAAAATGCCGATGGTAGCCTGACGCTGGAGCTGGAAGATGGTCGCAGTGAAACGGTGGATTGCCTGATTTGGGCGATTGGTCGCGAGCCTGCCAATGACAACATCAACCTGGAAGCCGCTGGCGTTAAAACTAACGAAAAAGGCTATATCGTCGTCGATAAATATCAAAACACCAATATTGAAGGTATTTACGCGGTGGGCGATAACACGGGTGCAGTGGAGCTGACACCGGTGGCAGTTGCAGCGGGTCGCCGTCTCTCTGAACGCCTGTTTAATAACAAGCCGGATGAGCATCTGGATTACAGCAACATTCCGACCGTGGTCTTCAGCCATCCGCCGATTGGTACTGTTGGTTTAACGGAACCGCAGGCGCGCGAGCAGTATGGCGACGATCAGGTGAAAGTGTATAAATCCTCTTTCACCGCGATGTATACCGCCGTCACCACTCACCGCCAGCCGTGCCGCATGAAGCTGGTGTGCGTTGGATCGGAAGAGAAGATTGTCGGTATTCACGGCATTGGCTTTGGTATGGACGAAATGTTGCAGGGCTTCGCGGTGGCGCTGAAGATGGGGGCAACCAAAAAAGACTTCGACAATACCGTCGCCATTCACCCAACGGCGGCAGAAGAGTTCGTGACAATGCGTTAAATGTTAAAGGGCTAAGAGTAGTGTGCTCTTAGCCCTTAATTACGTTTCCGCTATCAGTTCAGAAGCTGAAGCAGAAAGCGGATCAGTTCCAGCAGCGCAATTAACGCCCCTAGAACGATGATTGCTTTATCAATCACCCGTTTTCTCCATGCGATGGAGTGAGAATGCATCCGCTTACTCATCCACTGCCTGTCACGGCGCATGTCTCATTGTTAGATAAGAACTCTCTCACTCCAGCCAGAGCCACCAACTCAGGGCTGGAAAGTAAAAAACCGACGCAAAGTCGGTTTTTTTACGTCCTGATTCAGACCTCCTTTCAAATGAATAGCCAACTCAAAATTCACACCTATTACCTTCCTCTGCACTTACACATTCGTTAAGTCATATATGTTTTTGACTTATCCGCTTCGAAGAGAGACACTACCTGCAACAATCAGGAGCGCAATATGTCATTTCTGTTACCCATCCAATTGTTCAAAATTCTTGCTGATGAAACCCGTCTGGGCATCGTTTTACTGCTCAGCGAACTGGGAGAGTTATGCGTCTGCGATCTCTGCACTGCTCTCGACCAGTCGCAGCCCAAGATCTCCCGCCACCTGGCATTGCTGCGTGAAAGCGGGCTATTGCTGGACCGCAAGCAAGGTAAGTGGGTTCATTACCGCTTATCACCGCATATTCCAGCATGGGCGGCGAAAATTATTGATGAGGCCTGGCGATGTGAACAGGAAAAGGTTCAGGCGATTGTCCGCAACCTGGCTCGACAAAACTGTTCCGGGGACAGTAAGAACATTTGCAGTTAAAAATTTAGCTAAACACATATGAATTTTCAGATGTGTTTTATCCGGGAGGCATTATGTTACTGGCAGGCGCTATCTTTGTCCTGACCATCGTATTGGTTATCTGGCAGCCGAAAGGTTTAGGCATCGGCTGGAGTGCAACGCTCGGCGCAGTACTGGCGTTAGTTACGGGCGTGGTCCATCCGGGTGATATTCCGGTGGTGTGGAATATCGTCTGGAACGCGACGGCTGCGTTTATCGCCGTCATTATCATCAGCCTGCTGCTGGATGAGTCCGGCTTTTTTGAATGGGCGGCGCTGCACGTCTCACGCTGGGGTAATGGTCGTGGTCGCTTGCTGTTTACCTGGATTGTCCTGCTCGGTGCTGCCGTTGCCGCCCTGTTTGCCAATGATGGCGCGGCGCTTATTTTGACACCGATTGTCATCGCCATGCTGCTGGCTTTAGGGTTCAGTAAAGGCACTACGCTGGCGTTCGTGATGGCGGCCGGATTCATTGCCGATACCGCCAGCCTGCCGCTTATTGTCTCCAACCTGGTGAATATCGTTTCCGCTGATTTCTTTGGCCTCGGCTTTCGCGAATACGCCTCGGTGATGGTGCCGGTGGATATCGCCGCGATTGTTGCCACGCTGGTGATGTTACATCTCTATTTTCGCAAAGATATTCCGCAGAACTACGATATGGCGCTGCTGAAATCTCCCGCAGAAGCGATCAAAGATCCTGCTACGTTCAAAACTGGCTGGGTTGTTTTACTGCTTCTGCTGGTGGGATTTTTCGTCCTGGAACCGCTCGGCATTCCGGTGAGCGCCATTGCAGCTGTGGGCGCGCTGATATTATTTGTCGTCGCTAAACGCGGTCATGCGATTAATACGGGTAAAGTCCTGCGCGGTGCCCCCTGGCAGATTGTCATCTTCTCGCTCGGCATGTATCTGGTGGTTTATGGCCTGCGCAATGCCGGATTAACGGAATATCTTTCTGGCGTACTCAACGTGCTGGCGGATAACGGCCTGTGGGCCGCGACGCTCGGCACCGGATTCCTCACCGCCTTCCTCTCTTCTATTATGAACAATATGCCGACGGTACTGGTTGGCGCGTTGTCCATTGATGGCAGCACGGCATCTGGCGTTATCAAAGAAGCGATGGTTTATGCCAATGTGATTGGCTGCGATTTGGGACCGAAAATTACCCCAATTGGTAGCCTGGCTACGCTACTCTGGCTGCACGTACTTTCGCAGAAGAATATGACTATCAGCTGGGGATATTACTTCCGTACAGGGATTATCATGACCCTGCCTGTGCTGTTTGTGACGCTGGCTGCGCTGGCGCTACGTCTCTCTTTCACTTTGTAATGAGATACTGATATGAGCAACATTACCATTTATCACAACCCGGCCTGCGGCACGTCGCGTAATACGCTGGAGATGATCCGCAACAGCGGCACAGAACCGACCATTATCCATTATCTGGAAACTCCGCCAACGCGCGATGAACTGGTCAAACTCATTGCCGATATGGGGATTTCCGTACGCGCGCTGCTGCGTAAAAACGTCGAACCGTATGAGGAGCTGGGCCTTGCGGAAGATAAATTTACTGACGATCGGTTAATCGACTTTATGCTTCAGCACCCGATTCTGATTAATCGCCCGATTGTGGTGACGCCGCTGGGAACTCGCCTGTGCCGCCCTTCAGAAGTGGTGCTGGAAATTCTGCCAGATGCGCAAAAAGGCGCATTCTCCAAGGAAGATGGCGAGAAAGTGGTTGATGAAGCGGGTAAGCGCCTGAAATAAAGCGGCGATATCCCCCCCACAGGTTGTTAGAAAAGTGCGCTTTATTTATGTCGGATGCGACGCTGGCGCGTCTTATCCGACCTACAAAGTTATGAAAATTCGATGAATAGTATGTTATTTGTAGGCCTGACAGGCGTAGCGCATCAGGC
>OLQB01003044.1_pt1 | contig 10366 bp, 9 predicted proteins | sample 1672681 | NCBI WGS metagenome assembly OLQB01 (sample SAMEA3136713, study PRJEB25190) | human gut metagenome | reverse complement strand
GCGGAGGAAGAATTGTTGTCATTCGCTCCTTCAATAAGGAAAGGAATCATTCCCAAGTGGTCCAGATGGGCGGAAATGATTACATATTCATTGCACAGTATAGGGTCACTGCCTTTGATCATACCCAAAATATTTTTTCCAGTAGCATTGGGATTATAGGTAGCATTCATTTTGATGTGGGCTCTCTTTCCGGTATGGAAAGAGGCAGGCTTCTGAGTCTTATAAATCTGCCGGATGGTTTCTTTATAGGTCTTGCCTGTTCCCCTGAAAATATCATTGACCACAGTGTCTGTAACATGACAATAGACAAATCCTGGATTATAGGGGGCATTTGGACCGGGAACCCATTTGTATAACAAGCCTGCCGCACCATGGGTTACGGCATTGTTCAGCTTGGTTTGGTGCAAAGTATGTTTGTACCACATGGTCAGTGAATCGGGGTTACGGCTTATATTGGGTGTTTCTCCCTCTACCAGCACAATCTTGCCTTTTACATCTATGTCTTTGTAATCATCATATCCTAATTCGGGTGCTGTAACGCCAAATCCGGCGTATACCACATCGGCTGTCACTTCCCCGTCACTGGTCATTCCTCCGGCAAACCAACCATCTGCCCAAGGGTATGTCTTGGAGATCCATACAGTTTTTTTCTTGTCTTGGGTGACAGGAAATAGGATATCCATAGTGCTTCCCGGTTGTATCTCTACACAAGGGTGGGGGAATAGCTGTATGTAGGAACCATTCTCACCACCGGGTATCAGTTCCCACTCTTTAAAATATCCTTTTACGATATCTACAGCTTTAGCCATTCCGGGCGAACCTGCGAGTCGTCCCTCCAAGGCCGGGTCTGAAAGTTGCTTTACATAACCGAAAATCTTTTCGGTAGTGATGTTACGATGCATGGCATCAAGGTACATTTCTTCATCAGTCATGGTGGCTGTTCTTTTTTGGGCGGATGAGGACAGAGAGCCCAATGCTAGAATTGCAGATAACAGAAGGATTCCTTTTTTCATGTTGTTCTATTGATTTAAGATTTGGTTCTAAAGATAAAAAGAAAAGATCAGATTCCTGTTTATCTTCTGGTAAAAATCTTAAGTTCATATTTCTTGATATAAATCAAACCGTTGCATCGTGAAAAGTCCGTACCTTTGCACCCCGAAAATCAAAGATGATAAGTGGACGTAATTCAAGAACCGAGGAGCATACGAAAGAACCTAGCCAGACTGGCGGTTCCTATTTTCATTGAAACATTGCTGATTATGATGCTGGGCGCGGTAGATACCGTGATGCTGAGTCAGTATTCAGACAATAGTGTGGCTGCTGTAGGGGTGGTCAACCAGCTCATTATGTTTGCTTTCCTGATATTTGAGGTGATCAATATAGGAACTTCCGTACTCTGTTCGCAATATTTGGGAGCAAGAATGCACAAGAATATGGTGCAGGTGGTGGGAGTATCATTGATACTCAATCTGGCGTTCGGTTTATTCGTTAGTGCCATTTTACACTATGGAGCCACTTTCCTGTTGTCCATGATGGGGCTTCGTTCCGAACTGATGGAATATGGAGTGAGTTACATGAAGATAGTAGGGGCATTCGCTTTTTTTCAAGCCATATCTCTGACTATTTCTGCCTCTTTGCGTAGTGCTAACAAAGCGGTTTATCCCATGATGGTAACGGTAGTTGTGAATATTCTGAATATCATCGGTAACTATTCGCTGATTTTCGGTAAGTTCGGTATGCCGGCTTTGGGAGTGGAAGGTGCGGCTATCTCTACAGCATTTGCCCGAGGGGTATCTATGGTGATACTTTTTGTAATTCTTTTCCGCAAGCATATTCCCAGATTTCCGTTATCCTATTTTTGCCCCTTCCCGTTTGTCGAGCTGAAAAACCTGTTGAAAATCGGAGTCCCCTCGGCCGGAGAAAATATGTCCTACAGTTTCTCTCAGGTAGTATTGACCTATTTTATTAATATGTTGGGGAATGAAGCGCTGGCTACCCGTACCTATGTGGTGAATATAGTGATGTTCGTTTATTTGTTTGCTATTGCCATGGCACAAGGCGGAGCCATCTGTATCGGACATCTGGTAGGTGAAAGGAAAATTCATGCAGCCTATCTGTTAGGCAAATATGTGATGCGTATTTCTATTTTGGTTTCTTTGGTTTTATCCTGTATCTGGGCTTTGATGGGGCATACCTTGTTTAGCTGGTTGACAGATAATCCGGAAATTATCCGTTTGGGTACTATTATCCTGTTTATTGATGTGATTTTGGAAGTGGGCCGGGCTATTAATATTTATGCGACGAATGCTTTACGTGCAACGGGTGATGTGAATTATCCGTTTTATGTAGGATTTGTTGTTCAGTGGAGTGTTGCCGTAGGTTGTGGTTTCTTGTTCGGTATTCATTGGGGATGGGGACTGGTAGGTATGTGGTGTGCATTTGTGCTGGATGAAAATCTTCGTGGTATTATCTTTGTACAGCGTTGGAATAGTCTGAAATGGACTAAAAAGGGATTTGTGAAATAAATCTTCATTTTCGCAAACTTTATGCATCTTCAGACCGTTAAACTCAAGAAAAAGAATTAATTTTGCAGTCTGATAATTATCAAAGAATATAATATGGAGCTCGATTTACTCACGGCAATATCACCTATTGACGGTCGATACAGAGGAAAAGCGGGAGCTTTGGCCTCTTATTTTTCTGAATTTGCACTCATCAAGTACCGTGTGCAGGTAGAAATTGAATACTTTATCACTCTGTGTGAACTACCGTTGCCACAGCTGAAAGACTTTGATCATGCACGTTTTGATGCATTGCGCGCTATTTATAAGAATTTTTCAGAAGCTGATGCACAGCGTATTAAAGAGATAGAAAGTGTAACAAACCACGATGTAAAGGCTGTAGAATATTTCATCAAAGAAGAATTCGATAAGTTGGGCGGAATGGAGGAATACAAGGAATTCATTCATTTCGGATTGACATCACAGGACATAAACAATACCTCTGTACCTTTGTCTATAAAGGAGGCATTGGAACAAGTGTACTATCCGCAAATTGAAGAGCTGATTGCTCAGTTGACTACATACGCTGAAGAATGGGCAAATATCCCTATGTTGGCAAAAACACATGGGCAGCCTGCTTCTCCTACTCGCCTGGGTAAAGAAATCATGGTTTTCGTTTATCGTCTGAATCGTCAGCTGGCTGTATTGAAAGCTTGTCCTGTCACGGCTAAATTCGGTGGTGCGACGGGTAATTACAATGCACATCATGTAGCTTATCCCGAATATGACTGGAAAGAATTCGGTAATAAGTTTGTAGCAGGAAAGCTGGGATTGGAACGTGAGGAATATACTACTCAGATCTCTAATTATGATAATCTGGGAGCCATTTTTGATGCGATGAAACGCATCAATACCATTATGATTGACATGAACCGCGACTTCTGGCAGTACATCTCTATGGAATATTTCAAGCAGAAGATTAAAGCGGGTGAAGTAGGTTCCAGTGCCATGCCGCATAAGGTGAATCCTATTGATTTCGAAAATGCTGAAGGTAATCTAGGTATGGCAAACGCTATTTTGGAGCACCTTTCTTCTAAGTTGCCTGTTTCCCGCTTGCAACGTGACTTGACAGACTCTACTGTGTTGCGTAACGTCGGTGTACCTTTCGGTCACATTGTGATTGCTATCCAAAGTTCGTTGAAAGGTCTGCGCAAACTGTTGCTGAATGAGAAAGCAATCTATGCCGACTTGGATAATTGTTGGAGTGTGGTGGCGGAAGCTATCCAGACAATTCTGCGCCGCGAAGCCTATCCTCATCCGTATGAGGCATTGAAAGCTTTGACCCGTACAAACCAAGCTATCACAGAAGGGGCTATTAAAGAATTCATAGAAACACTAAATGTAAGCGAAGATATTAAAAAGGAACTGCGAGTGATTACACCGCATAATTATACAGGTATTTAAAAAATAGTTAGTTAGATTTTAATCCAAAAAGCCCGAGAGGGCGTTATACATTAATTAAAAAATAAAAGGAAAACCATGAGTACAGAAAATGAAAGCAGACAAGAAGGTGCTGCAAATGAAGAAAACCAGAATGTAAGCCGTGATGGTGGTTATAAGTCTTATAACAGAGACAGTAATTACAACAGATACAACAACGACGGCGAACAGCGTCCTTACCGTCCTCGTACGAACAGCTATAATCGCGAAGGTGGCGACCGTCCTTACCGTTCTTCTTATAACAACGGTGACCGTCCTTCCTATAATCGCTATAACAATAACGGAGACCGTCCGCAACGTCCCCGCTTTAATCCTAACAGTGAGGATGGAGGAGACCAACGTTCATACCGTCCTCGTACAAATTATAATCGTGAAGGTGGTGAGCAGCGTCCATATACTTCGCGCCCTCGTTTCAATAATGGTGAGGAAGGTGGTGAGCGTCAATATCGTCCCCGCACAAACTATAATCGCGAAGGGGGTGAGCAGCGTCCTTATACTCCGCGTCCCCGTTTTAACAGCGGTGAAGGGGGTGAACAGCGTTCTTACACTCCGCGTCCTCGTACCGGCGGTTATAATCAAGGCGGTGACCGTCCTTATCGTCCTCGTACCGGCGGTTATAATCAAGGCGGCGACCGTCCTTATCGTCCTCGTACCGGTGGTTATAATCAAGGTGGTGGATACAATCGTCCCTATCGCCCCCGTACGGCTGATTATAACCCGAATGCAAAGTATAGTCTGAAGAAACAGATTGAATATAAAGATATATTGACCGATCCAAATGAGCCGATTCGTCTGAACAAATTCTTGGCTAATGCAGGTATATGTTCCCGTCGTGAGGCTGATGAGTTTATTACAGCAGGTGTAGTCAGTGTAAATGGTGAAGTGGTAACCGAATTAGGTACTAAGATCAAGCGTACTGACGAAGTGAAGTTCCATGACGAACCGGTAAGTATTGAACGCAAAACTTATATTTTGTTGAATAAACCGAAGGATTGTGTGACTACTTCTGATGATCCTCAGGAACGTAAGACTGTAATGGATTTTGTGAAAGGTGCTTGTAAGGAGCGCATTTATCCAGTTGGGCGTTTGGATCGTAATACTACCGGTGTATTACTGTTAACTAACGATGGTGATTTGGCTTCCAAGCTGACTCATCCTAAGTATTTGAAGAAGAAGATTTATCATGTATATTGTGATAAGAATGTAACCAAGGCAGATCTTGACCAAATTGCAGCAGGTGTGACATTGGATGATGGAGAGATTCATGCAGATGCCATCAGCTATGCATCGGAAACAGACAAGTCACAAGTCGGTATTGAAATCCATTCCGGAAAGAACCGTATTGTGCGTCGTATTTTTGAATCCTTGGGATATAAGGTGATCAAGCTGGACCGCGTTTATTTTGCTGGTCTGACTAAAAAAGGTTTGCGCCGCGGTGACTGGCGTTACCTGACTGAACAAGAAGTGAACATGCTCCGCATGGGCTCATTTGAATAATAAACAATAAAGAGACAAAACAATGGAAAAAATTAGTAGAACAAAGATTGTTGACTTGCTGAAGCGCCGTGATTTTGGTGCGATGGTCAATGTAAAAGGTTGGGTTCGTACCCGCCGCGGTAGCAAACAGGTAAATTTTATCGCCCTGAATGACGGTTCTACAATAAATAATGTGCAGATTGTTGTTGATTTGGCAAACTTTGACGAAGAAATGTTGAAGCAGATCACCACCGGTGCATGTATCAGTGTGAACGGTGAGTTGACCGAATCCATTGGCTCTGGTCAGGCTGCCGAAGTTCAAGCGCGTGGAATCGAAGTATTAGGTACTTGTGATAACACTTATCCGTTACAGAAGAAAGGTCATACGATGGAGTTTCTTCGTGAGATCGCTCACTTGCGTCCCCGTACCAATACATTTGGAGCTGTATTCCGCATCCGCCACAACATGGCTATCGCTATCCATAAGTTCTTCCATGAACGTGGTTTCTTCTATTTTCATACACCTATTATCACAGCGTCTGATTGTGAAGGTGCGGGACAGATGTTCCAAGTTACTACCAAGAACCTTTATGATTTGAAGAAGGATGAAAACGGAGCGATTATTTATGATGATGATTTCTTTGGCAAACAAGCCAGTTTGACGGTATCTGGACAGTTGGAAGGTGAATTGGCTGCTACTGCTTTGGGGGCTATTTATACATTTGGTCCTACATTCCGTGCGGAGAATTCTAATACGCCGCGTCACTTGGCTGAGTTTTGGATGATTGAACCTGAGGTTGCGTTCAATGATATTACTGATAATATGGATTTGGCCGAAGACTTTATTAAATATTGTGTACAGTGGGCGCTTGACAACTGCTATGATGATGTGAAGTTTTTGAACGACATGTTCGATAAGGGATTGATAGAACGTTTGCAGGGCGTGCTGAAGGAGGAATTTGTCCGTCTGCCTTATACGGAAGGTATCAAGATACTGGAGGAAGCTGTAGCAAAAGGTCATAAATTTGAATTCCCGGTATATTGGGGAGTAGACTTAGCCTCTGAACACGAACGTTATTTGGTGGAAGAGCACTTTAAACGTCCTGTAATCCTGACAGATTATCCGAAAGAAATCAAGGCATTCTATATGAAGCAGAATGAGGATGGCAAGACTGTCCGTGCAATGGATGTCTTATTTCCGAAGATTGGCGAGATAATAGGTGGTTCTGAACGTGAGGCTGATTATGACAAACTGATGACCCGTATCCAGGAATTGGAAATTCCGATGAAGGATATGTGGTGGTATCTGGATACCCGTAAGTTTGGTTCATGTCCTCATTCTGGTTTTGGACTTGGTTTTGAGCGGCTGTTGCTGTTTGTTACCGGTATGACCAATATTCGTGATGTGATACCTTTCCCACGTACTCCGCGTAATGCTGAATTCTAATTGTTGGAAATAATAATTCAAAAAATCCTGCCCTATAACATAGGGCAGGATTTTTTTTGTATTTAACTGTAAAAAAGTTATTTAAAAAGCAGGAAGTTTGAAAAAAATTTCTAATTTTGTATATCCACATTACGCAATTTGTTAACTAAATATATACAACTATGAAACGGAAAAAATTATTCCTACTGATGATAGCATTCTTGCTTATCGGTACTTCGCGTGTAGTGGGACAGGAAAAATCGGATGTAACCCCTGTCAACTTGAAAGGAATTTGGCAGATGTGCTTTTATGTATCAGGGACTCCTCAGGTACCGGGTGAGTTGAAACCAAGTAATTCTTTTAAAATTTTGTCTGATGACGGCAAGTTTACCAATATGACCATGATTCCTAATCATGGAGCTATTATTATTGGTTCCGGTACCTATCGGCAGACTGCTCCTAATGCTTATACAGAGCATGTGGAGAAAAATCTGCATCTTCCACAATTGGTAGGTGTGGATAACATTTTGGAATTTGAGATGAAGGGGGGCGATGTCATGGTACTGAAGTTTTTTGTGAAAACGGATAAGGATGGAAATGAAATCAATTCCTGGTATTATGAAACTTGGAAACGAGTGAAAATGCCTCCTGTTTATCCAAAGGATTTGGTCAGATAAGTTTGAATCTTTGTTTATAAACAAAGGATAGTCATTGGGGAGGGGCTGCTCTTTCATTTTTTGAAAGCGTGGTCCCTATCTATATGGTGGGATATGTGTCTTGTTTATATGATTGCTTGTTTGGATACTTAAATGAAAGGTGTCTATGTATTAATTGTTTCCAATAAAATGATGTAGTGAGTAACTGCTACCTGTTTGCACTTAAATATACGGTAAAATTCCTGTAATCTCTTCTTGATTTGCACAGAATTTCAAAAAATGTGCTATTCTTCATCACTTTTATGCCTTTTCAAGAACAAAGATTGGAAATAATCGTTAACTTTGTCGCCAATAACAGAAATAGAAAAGGAGATTAATGTCTAAACTTTATATAATAGCGGGGTGTAACGGAGCTGGTAAAACGACTGCTTCGTATACGGTATTACCCGAAATTTTAGAGTGCCGCGAATTTGTCAATGCCGATGAAATCGCTAAGGGACTTTCTCCTTTTAACCCCTCAAGTGTGGCTATCGAAGCCGGGCGACTGATGCTGAAACGTATCGGAGAGTTACTGTCGGCCGGAGTTAGCTTTTCTGTTGAAACCACATTGTCCACCCGTTCTTATATCAATCTTATCCAGCAGGCACAAAATCAAGGATATAGTGTCAGCCTTATTTATTTTTGGCTGAATTCGCCTGAATTGGCTATAGAGCGAGTGAAACAGCGTGTTGCCAATGGAGGGCATGATGTGCCTGCTCCCATTATCCGTCGTCGTTATCGTTCGGGGTTGGAAAACTTTTTCCGTATTTATATGCCTTGCGTGGATTATTGGATGCTTGCGGACAATAGCTGCACACCGCGTGTTATTGTGGCGGACGCCTTCCGTTTGGGGGATGAGGTCCATATCTATAATCAAGAACTTTTTACTAAAATCAGAAGTTATGTCAACTGAAGAAGAATATAAGGAATTAAGTGCGAAGTTGCGTTATGGTTTAGAACTAGCGGAACAGCGGTTGATAGAGGAAACTGCACGGCGCGAAGGGACACTGTGTTATGGTCGTCCCGATGGAAAAGTAGTTCGGATCTCAGCAACTGAACTTTTAAAGCTTCGTCAGTCCGGTGGAAACAATGCGGCATCTGTGGCTGTTTGTACTTGCTCTGAGATGGAGAGTGGCTGGAATCGTTGAAAATAGAATGAATAACTGTATATGTATAGGGAAGAATCAAAATCTCTTCCCTATGTTTTTTAGTCCGTTATTCAAAGCCTAGATGTGGTTATATCAGCCTTTTGTATGCGAATAGCAAGAGGAAAAAATATCTTAATTTATTTGTCAGTTCAAAGAAAAGCCGTACCTTTGCAAGCCGATTATTATCAAAAGTTTATAAAGAATTAATTCTTAGCGTGTTAATAGTTCTTTGTCCGGGAACGGTTAGAAACGCTGAGAAGAATTGTTTTTTAGTAGTTAACATTTAAAAAAGAATTTAAGAGTGGATACTTTAAGTTACAAGACCATTTCTGCAAACAAAGAAACAGCTCATAAAGAATGGGTTGTTGTCGATGCAACCGATCAGGTCGTAGGCCGTCTCGGTTCGAAAGTTGCGAAACTGTTGAGAGGAAAGTACAAACCAGACTTTACCCCTCATGCTGACTGCGGTGATAATGTTATTATCATTAATGCAGACAAAGTGAAATTTACCGGAAACAAGTGGAACGACAAGGTTTACTTGCGCTATACAGGTTATCCCGGTGGTCAGAGAGAAATGACTCCTGCCCAGTTGATGAAGAAACCTAACGGTGAAGAAAAACTGTTGAAGAGAGTAGTAAAGGGTATGCTTCCTAAAAATCGTCTGGGAGCACAGTTGCTGGGCAATTTGTATGTTTACGCTGGTAGTGAACACAAACATGAGGCTCAGACTCCGAAATCAATTGATATAAACTCACTTAAATAATAAAGAATGGAAGTAGTAAATGCATTAGGCAGACGTAAACGCGCCGTAGCACGCGTGTTCGTAAGCGAAGGTACAGGAAAGATTACTATTAACAAGAGAGACCTTGCACAGTACTTTCCATCAACTATTCTTCAGTATGTAGTAAAACAGCCTTTGAACAAGCTAGAGGCTGCTGAAAAATATGATATCAAAGTAAATCTTTACGGTGGTGGTTTTACAGGACAGTCACAGGCTTTGCGTCTGGCTATCGCTCGTGCGCTGGTTAAAATCAACCCTGAAGATAAAACGGCTCTTCGTTCAGAAGGCTTCATGACACGTGACTCTCGTTCTGTAGAACGTAAGAAACCGGGTCAGCCCAAAGCACGTCGTAGATTCCAGTTCAGTAAACGTTAATATCCGGTTTTACTTGGAACTGGTTAAGAAGCGTTTAGTATCTAAACCAGCGGGACTCTACTTGGTAGCGGACTACCCGATGGTTGGTTGAGATAAACAAAAAAGAAAGTAAACGATTTAAAGAATAACAAAATGTCTAGAACTAATTTCGATACATTATTGGAAGCCGGTTGCCACTTCGGACACCTTAAGAGAAAGTGGAATCCCTCAATGGCTCCTTATATTTTCATGGAACGCAATGGTATCCATATCATTGACCTCCATAAAACAGTTGCTAAAGTAGATGAAGCTGCTGATGCACTGAAACAAATCGCAAAATCAGGTAAGAAAGTCCTGTTTGTTGCTACTAAGAAACAAGCTAAACAAGTAGTAGCTGAGAAAGCTGCTTCTGTAAATATGCCTTATGTAATCGAGCGTTGGCCGGGTGGTATGTTGACTAACTTCCCGACTATCCGTAAGGCTGT
>OLQB01003040.1_pt1 | contig 10374 bp, 10 predicted proteins | sample 1672681 | NCBI WGS metagenome assembly OLQB01 (sample SAMEA3136713, study PRJEB25190) | human gut metagenome | reverse complement strand
ATATTCCTGCTCTAATTGAGGAGACGGCTGCCGCCCTGATCGGGTTTGCTCTTGTCCTCAACGTCGACGCCGCTGGGCGCCTTAAACCTGAAGCTCGAAGAGGAAACATCGGCGTCAGGAATGAAAGACGTAAAACGCACGTCATTGCTGTTGCCGTAAAAGTCGATGATCTCGGCCCTCTGGATATATCCCTTGACCGGATCCACGTAGAGATCGGCCTGAATCATCTGGGGCGAGGGATTTTTGGGATAGAGGCGCAGGATCTGCAGGGCGCCCTGCGTGCCGCCGTCCTTCACGTCAAAATCCTTGGAAAGCAGGGCCTGCCCGGTAACGATCTGGATGAGGCTCCTGGAGTCGTCCACGAGGCTGTGGGGATAACGGTAAGCCACCTTTTCCTCGGGCAGGTAATCCCAGATTTCGTCCGCGGAAATAATAAGGCTCTCCGCGTGCGGCGCTCTGGTCTGCCAGTTCACGAGCAGTGGCTTTTTGAAGATAAGCGTGCCCTGGCGCTTTTCCTGCTGGCCGCTCTCGCGGTGTTTCAGGTACTGGGTGAACTCCGCCTGGAACGTATTGAGAGACGCGTAGCGGTCCCTGATGGTCGAGGCGATGTCCCCGGCCGCGGCAGGTGCCGCGTTTACGAGGGAAAGGCCCATGACAAGGGCCAGGAGAGGAAGAAGAATTCGGCGCATGATGAGCGCTCCTCCCTAACTAAACTGTTTGTGACGCCGTAAGGCCCGTCAGAAGCGGCGGGCCGGAAAAGCTAGTGCATGATAACGGGACGCGGCTTGCCCGCTCCCGGAGCGGGTCCCACCAGACCATCGCGGTCGAGCTGATCCATATAGCGGGCGGCCTTGTTGAAGCCGATGTTGAAGCGGCGCTGCAGGAGTGAGGTGGAAACATGCCCCTGCTCCTGGATAAACGAAAGGATCTCGCGGTACAGGGGATCGCTGTCGTCGATCTGCCTGCCGGACCCGGACAGGGAACCGTCACCCGCCTCATCCATGCCCCAGGTGGAGAAATCCACGCCGTACTCGGGCTTCGCCTGCTTCTTCCAGTAATCCACCACGGCCTGCACTTCCTCGTCCCGCAGGAAAGGACCGTGCAGGCGGGTGAGCTGGCCGCCGTTGGGATTGTAGAACATATCGCCGTTGCCGAGGAGCTTCTCAGCGCCGGAGGTGCCGAGCGTGGTCATGGAGTCCTGGCGCGAGGAGACGCGGAAGCAGATACGGCACGGGAAGTTGGCCTTGATGAGGCCCGTCACCACGTCCACGCTGGGACGCTGGGTGGCGATAATCATATGGATGCCGCAGGCGCGGGCCAGCTGCGCGAGGCGGATGATGCAGGGCTCCACGTCCTTGCGGCACTGCAGCATGAGGTCAGCGAGCTCGTCGATGACGATGGCGATATAGGGCATGGGCTCGAGGTCCGCGAGATCCGGGGGAAGCTTGCCCTGCAGGGACGCGAGCCTCTGGTTGTAGCCCGTAATGTTCTTGGTGTTGAGCCGCGACATGCGCGTGTAGCGCTCGTCCATCTCGTGCACGGCCCAGTTGAGGGCGTTCTTGGCGTCCTGCACTTCCTTGACAACGGGATGAACGAGATGGCTCTCGTCCTCATACATCCCCATTTCCACGCGCTTCGGATCGACGAGAAGAAGCTTGAGTTCATCAGGGGTCTTCTCGAGAAGAAGGCTCGTCAGCATGGCGTTGAGGCACACGGACTTGCCCTGACCCGTGGCGCCGGCCACAAGGAGGTGCGGCATTTTCGCGAGATCCGCGATGTACGGCCTGCCCGTGGTATCCTTGCCTACGATGAGCGGCAGGGCCATTTTGCGGCTCGCCTCGCGGAAGGTCTCGGTGGAGGCTATCTCGCGGAAATTGACGATCTCGCGGTTGTGGTTGGGGATGACGATGCCGACTGTATCCGTGCCGGGCACGGGCGCCTGCACGAAGACCGAAACGGCCATGAGCGAGCGGGCAATGTCGTCAGCGTGGCGGTTGAAGACGCGCACGGAAACGCCGCGCGCCGGACGCACCATATACGTGGTGACCACGGGTCCCGGTGTCGCGTGCACGAGTTCGGCCTGAATATTGAAATCCCTGAGACAGCCCATGAGCGCCTGACCGCGCTCGGCGATGTCCTCGGTGTTCGCGGCACCGGAAGGCTGCGGCTGGCGCAGGAGCTCCAGAGGCGGAAATTTGTAACGTTTCGGCTTTGCCTGCTGCTTCGCCGGCTCCGGCTTTTTCGCAGGAGGCTCGACGCCGGCGGCCTCGAAAAGCGTACGGGGCTCGGGCTCCGTCTTCGGGAAGGAAACAGGTTCGGGTTCCGCAGCCGGAGCCGGCTGCAGAACGGGCTGCATGTCTTCTTCAGGCTCTGCTTCAGGTTCAGGTTCAGGCTCAGGTTCCGGCGCGGGTTCCGCGCTGAGGCGCACGGCGGCCTTCGCCGGGGCGGCTCCGGCTTCTTCATCCTCCCCGTCCCCCGGAGAAAAGGCTGACTCCGGATGAAGCTTGGCGTACTCCTCGGCGAAGGAGCGGTCCATGGGAACGCCTCCGTCATCCGCAGCGAAGGGAATATCCTCGTCGTCAATACGCAGGCCCTTCCTGCCCGGCCTGCGAGCCGCTTTTTTCCCTGCCGCAGGAGCCTGGTCTGAGGGGGCCGTGTCGACGTCCGGCATCGGTTCGCGGGCGGAACGGATATTCCCGAGCGCTGAGGCCGCCCTGCTCATCAGGGAGAGGGCCGCGAGACCCGTCTGCCGGACCAGGGCGAAAGGGCGGCTCCGGCCCTCATAACGCCTGTCCATATCCTCGTCGGCTTCGAGATCGCTGTCTCCTGCGGAAGGAGCGGAAGCGCCCTTCTTCCCGGAAGCGGGATGGTGCTTCGCGTAGTCAGCCGCCATGCTGGAGCAGCGGTTTCCCGCCTCCTGGCAGACTTTCTTCCAGGAAAGCCCGAAACACATCTGCATGCCCACGAGAAAGGCGAGGATCCACAGCAGGGTCGAACCGAAAGGCGAGAGAAAGAGCGTGAGATAGTGGGTCAGGCCCCACCCCGCCACGCCGCCTCCCCGGAGATCCCCCACAGGGATATCCCAGGAAGCGCAGACGGCGAGCAGGCAGAGAGAAAGCAGCGTGAACCCGATCCAGCGGATCCACGTGATATGAAACCCTCGGGAGATGAAGGAAACGCCGACACCGCCCAGGGCAAGGGGCAGAAAGAAGGACGCGGAACCGAAAATATCGTTCAGGAGCCCTGCCGTGTACGCGCCGAAAAGACCAGCCTTGTTCACGATGGCGGGATCGCCGCTCACCGCGTGATTGAGGCTCGGGTCAGCGGGATCGTACGTGAAGAGGCTCAACAGGATCAGCAGTGTCCAGAACAGGAGGAAAAGCCCGAAGACTTCCCTCCCGAACCCGGCGGATCCTTCTCTGCTCCCGTCGAACATACTATTCGCGGCCCAGGTATTCCTTCGTGCCGGTGTTGACCTTCACGCGATCACCCACGTTGACGAAGATCGGAACCTGGATCACGGCGCCGGACTCGAGAGTGGCGGCCTTGGTCACGTTGCTCACGGTGTCGCCCTTGGCGCCGGGTTCGGTGTCGGTCACCTCAAGCACAACGGACATGGGGATGTCGATGTCGAGAGGACGTCCCTGGTAGAGCATGACGCGGCATTCCTGGCCGTCCTTGAGGAAATCGGACTTGCCGGCGGTGGAGGCAGCGGGCATCTGAATCTGCTCGTAGGTGGTCATATCCATGAAGACCAGATCCTCGCCGTCCTTGTACAGGTACTGCATATCGCGGGTCTCGATATCAGGTTTGCCGACCTTGTCGCCGGAGCGGAAGGTGATGGCCTCGACGCGGCCGGTCAGAATGTTGCGCAGCTTCGTGCGCACCATGGCGCCGCCCTTGCCGGGCTTGAAGTGCTGGAATTCGATGATTTCGTAGGGAGTGCCCTCGATCTCAATCTTGAGGCCTTTGCGGAAATCGGTGGTAGAATACATGCCTGGTTCCTCCAGAAAAAAATTTCCCCCTGCCAACAGCGGGGGGCCCGTGACAAATTGAGTTAATTAATTTAACGGAAAGCAAGACACTGTCAAGCCAGATAACCCGGAGGATACCATGCAGGAACCTGAACTCATCCTTGAAGCCACGGCCTATACCATAGACCAGCTCATTCACAGAAATGTCCCGCAGATAGCCCTCGCCGGCCGCTCCAACGTGGGAAAGTCCTCCCTCATCAACGCGCTCGCGAGACGGCGCGCCCTCGCGAAGGTCAGCGCCACCCCCGGCAAAACGCGCTCCGTCAACTATTACCGCGTGAGCCCCTACGACTTCTGTCTTGTGGATCTGCCGGGCTACGGCTACGCCAGAGCCGGCCACGCCGAGCGCGAGGAATGGGCCAGGCTTCTCGAGCGTTACCTGAAGGAATGCCAGCAGCTCCGCTCCCTCATTCTGCTCATCGATTCGCGTCTCGAGCCCCAGAAGCTTGACCTGCAGCTCGCTGGCTACGCGAAGAGCATCGGACTGCACATCCTGCCCGTACTCACCAAGGCGGACAAATGCCGCCAGCGCGACATCTCCCTGCGTCAGAACGAGTGGGAGAAAATTCTGGGCGTGAGGCCTCTGCCCACCTCGTCAGCAAAGAAGACGGGCCTCAGAAACCTCTGGCGGGCCATACTCCGGGAGATGGACATCGCCGTCGATGACGGGAACACGCCTGAGCCGGAGAAGGTTCTTCCCGGGGACAGTGAAAACTAGCGCGCTCACCCGGTAAAAGCACCCCAGAGGCGCCTCCTTTCCGGAGAAGGCGCCTTTTTCTATTCCGTCTGCTCTTTTCCGCGGCTCCCGTCCGTGCCGAGCTTGTGCGACGGCGGCTCCACGTGCACGGTGACGCGGCCGAGCACGGGAAGCGCCTCCCTGAGCTCCTGCTCAAGGTGCACGGTTTCCTCGTGCACGGCGCCCACGCTGAGAATGCCTTCCATGGCGCAGTGGAAACTGATGCTGACCCCGACCTTGGGCTGCATGTAGAACTTGAAGTTATGCGGTTTCGAGACAAGAGGATGCGCGGCCGTAACCTGCTGCACCTGTTCCCAGGCGAGGCGGGCCAGCGGATTTTCCTCAGGCGTATAGGCGCGCGAGGGCAGTTCCTCCACCATGGGCTCAATGTGCGTGACGATCTCAAGACCGGGGATGCGCCTGCGCACCGCGGACTCATAATTGCGTGCCCGCTCGTACGCCACGCTGAAAGATGTCCGGCTGTCGAACTCGAGGATGACCTCGACGCGCAGCCCTCCGTCTGACAGAGTCAGCGTATGAAAATCGTGCGCCGAGAGGCCCTGATCCTGCGCAAGGCGCAGCATGATGTCGATGGGGCTTTCGCCCTCCCGGGAAACGTAGCAGGGATCCACATGTACGGTCACATCCGCGCCGGGCAGGATGGCGCACACGGAGCTCTCCACGTCATGGGCGATGCGGTGCCCCTCGCAGACACGCATCTGCGGATCCACGCCAACGCAGAGGTCCACGAAATAGTGGGGACCGGCGGAGCGCATCCTGAGACGCCCCACGGAATTGACGCCGCGCACGAGCTGAACCTTCTCCTCGATGCTCTTCTCCACCTCTTCCGAGCCGGAGTCCATGAGGTAATCGACCGCGCTGCGGCACATGGTCAGGCTGACCTTGAAGATGATGACGGCCACGATAAGGGCGGCCACGGTATCGGCCTGGTTCACAATGTGCCTGACCTGGGGCGGAAGATTCAGGAAATCCGCGAGCCATACGGCGAGAACGCCCACGAAGACCGTAGCCGAAGCCAGGATATCCGTGGCGAAATGCAGGGCGTCAGCCGCGAGCGCCTGGCTGTTGGCCTGCTTCGCGGCCTTCCTCAGCACGCGTACGCGGTTGATGTCAACAGCCATGGACACGGCCATGACCGCGACGCCCCAGAGCGAGGGCATGACAGGCGAGGAATGACTCAGAAGGCGGTTCGTGCCTTCAAAACCGACATAAATACAAACCACGAAGAGCAGTATGGTCTCGCCGAGAGCCGACAGGTTCTCCACCTTGCCGTGGCCATAGGGATGGCGCCTGTCCGCGGGCATGGAGGAAATGCGGATGGCGTAGAAGGTCATGATGGCCGCCAGAAGGTCAAGGCCGCTGTGCAGGGCCTCGGACAAAATGGCCAGCGAGTTGGTATACAGGCCGATGACCAGCTTGAAAGAGGTCAGGAAAACGGCCGCCAGAAGGCTCATGAGAGCGGCCCGCTTCTTGAGTTTTTCGATATCCGCGGCCTGCGCGTCATCTGCCATGGTAATTTCCTCCGGAGATGCCGCCCCCCTTCCCGGTGAAGGAAGACAACACCGTCAAAAAAAGAGGGAGAACGTATCGATCCTCCCCCGATCCTGTCCTGTGATGAGCTGAAGCTTTTCTGCCGGGTTATGCCAGCTGCAGCCCCGGCAGGCTCAGTACTCTTTAGGGTATCACTCTTTCCGCTCCTCAACAATCCCACCGGGCACTGACATCAGGGCTGACGCATCAAAAAAATCTGGTAGTATCAAGGCATGAAAAACACGCAAGATACTCTTCTGGGGCTCATTCTGAACCTCTTCGTCAGTCTCCCTGAACCGCGGCGCAGGCATTGTCGGGTGTATCCTCTGAAAATGCTCCTCTTCTGCGCCATGGGCACCTTCATCACAGGCAGAAAATCTTTCTATGATATGGACACATTTGCCGGGGTGAACACGGATCTGTTTATTGAGCTTTTCGGCGTCAGCTCAAAGCCCTCACATGATACTTTCACCAGAATATTCGGGATATTGAACAGAAAACTCTTTGTTCTCTGCCTGCAGAAATTCAGCGAAAAATCGGGATATCATGGCCCGGCATGTCGTTGCGATTGATGGAAAGACCTGCAGGAGAGCCAGAGACGCGGCCAGGAAAGCAGCCCATATTATCAGCGCCTGGTCTCCGGGAGAAAAACTCACTCCCGGAGTCTGCATGGCCGGGGAAAAAAGCAATGAAATTCCAGCTGTTCCGGAACTTCCTGATCTTCTGGGGACGACGCTGAAGGGGACGGTTGTGACTGCAGGCTCTCAACACGCCGAAAGCGGCGGCGGCCATAATCGCTAAAGGCGCTGACTATGTGCTGACTGTCAAAGATAATCAGCCGGAGCTCAGCAAAGCTGTCAGCCTTTTCCTGGACCATCTTGCGGACACTGCCGCCCCCATGTGGAGCAGCACGGAAAAGGGGCACGGACGTCCTGAAGTCCGCAGCTGCTGGCAGTCTGAGGATGTAAAGTGGATACCGGCTTTCAGGGAATGGAAGGGACTGAAAAGCATCTGCGTAGCGCACGTACATCGACGAAGCTCACGATCGGAGAAACGACGATGGCCCGCCGGTATTTTATAAGCAGCCTGCCTCTGGAGCCTCAGGAGATAGCGCGCTGCGTCCGTGAACACTGGGATGTGGAGAACTCGTGCCACTGGAGCCTGGATGTGAGCTTCGATGAAGACTGCTGTCTGGCCCGGGCTGGCAATGAAGCCGCCAATCTCAGAATTCTCCGTTCAATAGTCATGAACTACCTCACTGACGCCGGGAAAAGACTGGGGTCAACGGATACCAGAATGAGGATGATGACAAAGGCCGGAATGAGCACAAAATATCTCTACTCCGTTTTGGGTTACAACCCAACAGAAGTTTGATGCGTCAGCCCTGCCCCAGTAGTAAATGCTCGTAGAATTTCGCCAAGTTTTAAGTTAAGAAAAACCTGATCCATGGTGTTTCCCTTCCGGTTTTTGTGGTTTTCCGCGATTCCAAACACACTGAAGGCGTTCCCATGGTTCAACACTTTTTGCCACAGAAATTTACACTACTATATGGACTCTACCTAGGGACTCTACCAGCCGGCCTCGGTATTATCTCCCAGGAACGATTAATCTCTTGGTTTCTCGTGTGGCGATATCAGAAGTCGGTCATGCAAAAAAACGACCTGATAGCTGTACGCATACGGAGTCATTCCACTTCGATGCTACCGACTTTGAGGCCAGAAGATATAGTTTTGGTTGATAGGCAGGATATTGATTGTGCCACACCTGGGAAAATTATGCTTGCTTTGGTCCCCGATGGAGCCAGCATGATTAAACGTGTGGCCTTATCGCCCATCCGCAAGGATGGGGGATGCAAGGCATCCGCATCACCTTTTATCCTGATAACGTGGCGCTTAATCCTCCGGTGGTCTACAGTCTTAGAGATGATTATGGAGGCGACTGGAGAAAAGCTATAGGGGGACATGTGGTCTGTGCATGGTCAGATATGGAAGGTAAATAAAAACATGCCAATGCTCAAGATTTTGCATGCATCACCCTCAAGGTAACCTCTTCTTTTCCCATCAGCGTCACTTGATTTTACGATGTCCTATAAGATGACAACATTGGCCAATGATAATTCGTAAGGGGTGTTTTTGATGACAGACCAGGAAATATTAGATTCGTTGAAATACGGAGAAAGAATAAATTTGGAATGCAAAAAAGCAGAATCCAAAATTCCTAGTTCTGTATGGGAAACTTACTCTTCCTTTGCCAATACAAATGGTGGATTGATTTTATTTGGGGTAGAAGAGCACAATAAAGAAAAAGATCCGGATAAGCGATTTACATTAGAGTCAATCAATAACCCGCAACAGAGATTGATAGATTTTTGGAATACTATAAATAGCGTAAAGGTAAGTACTAATATATTGGTTGATTCTGACGTTGGTATTTGTAATGTGCGTGGTGCTGATATTATGTGGATTCACATTCCACAAGCAGATTATAAATCAAAGCCAGTATATATTAATGAGAATATTAATAAAGGAACATACAAGAGAAATCATGAAGGAGACTATCATTGTACAGAAGAAGAAATTAAAGCCATGCTCAGGGATGCGAGCGATAGCGGAAATGATGGTACTCTTCTTATTAACTACACAATGGATGATATTGATGTTGCATCTTTAAAATCTTATCGCATTGAATTTGAGCATAATAATCCAGATCACGTATGGAATGGAGCCGATGACCAGACTTTCCTAAAGAATATGGGTGGTTTTGCGATCGATCGCAATACAAAGAAGGGGTGGCTAACAACGGCTGGGCTTCTTATGTTTGGAAAAGGATTAGCAATTAGAGAGCGCTTTGATAACATCCGAATGGATTATCTGGACCAGAGTAATTTGCTTCCCGGAAGTAGGTGGAGTGATCGTCTGACATACGATGGTATGTGGGAAAATAATCTATATAGTTTTATGAGGTTAGTAATGCCCAAGCTCGTAAGCGGAATTAAACGACCATTTAATCTGCAAGGAATGACCCGAAAAGATGATACGGCTATTCATAAAGCTATTCGTGAGGCAGTAGTCAATATGCTGATCCATAGTGACTATCAAATTACAGGTGTACTTAAAATTGTGAAGGAAAATAAAGGATTTCGCTTTTCTAATCCAGGAAGCCTGAAGTTGCCAATCCGAGCAATTTATGAGGGAGGTCATTCGGTTGCTCGTAATCCGAGAATCCAAACAATGTTACGTATGATTGGCTATGGCGACAACATTGGTTCGGGATTTCCTACAATTTTAAGTGCATGGGGGGACGAAAACTGGAGGAAGCCGGACTTAAATCAAGATGAAGAGCTTCACCAGGTAGTTCTAAAATTATGGATGATTTCTACGATGCCCAAAGAATGCACAGATCATTTAAAAAATCTATTCGGGAGTGTATATGCTCATTTATCCCAGAACGAACAACTGATTCTTGGAACAGCATATCTTGAGGGCTTTGTCACTAATAGCAGATTACAATCATTACTCAATTTACATAGCACAGATGTGGGGCGTTTATTATCTGATCTGACAGGAAGGGATTTACTTTTGATAAATTGGAAGGGAAGATGGTCCAGCTATCAGATAAATGAAAAATATCAACCAAAAGCGGAACAAATATCCCTTAATGATATATCAGAAGACAGTCAAAATAGCCTTAATAAATCAGATATAATGATATATAAATATATTTGTACAAACGGTTTTATTACAACATCTCAAGTTGTTTCTGTTGTGCCTGATATAACAACAAAATCTGGAGCAACGGTTGCATTGAGAAGATTAGCTAAAAGACAGTTAATTGAAAAAATCAGGAAGGGAAGGCAGTTCATATATAAGAGGAAAAGATGAAATTTTATTCCAATTGCAATATTTAGGCGGAGTTACTGAATTTTTCAGAGAAGCATTCCTGTGCCGTTCTCCACCCGAGAACCTTCCCCGGCCGATTGTTTATTCAGTACACTCCCTTCCATGAATATTCCGCACGTTCAGATCCCCTCGTCCGACGTTCAGAGCACCCGGG
>OLQB01003039.1_pt1 | contig 10377 bp, 7 predicted proteins | sample 1672681 | NCBI WGS metagenome assembly OLQB01 (sample SAMEA3136713, study PRJEB25190) | human gut metagenome | reverse complement strand
GGATGGCGCAGGTGTTGAGCAGGATCACGTCCGCCTGCTGCTCGTCGCGCGTGAGCTCATAGCCCATCTCGCGCAGCATACCCATGAGCACCTCGCCGTCGGCCACGTTCTGCTGGCAGCCGAAGGTGTCGACCAGCGCAAGCGGCGTACGGGTGCGGCGGTCATTCATCTCGCGCATCTTGCGCGTAAATTCCTTCTGACGCGCGAGCTCCTGCTCGCTGACGATGACTTCTTTGCGTTCCAAGGGATGTTTCCTCCCGAATCTCGATAGTTTAGCAATATAGTATATCATGTTCGCGAGAGCGTGGCAAGGCCGCAGCGCGGCTTCCGGCGCGAAAAATCCACAGCTTTCACAATTCCGGTGACTTTTCCGCACCCATATGGTATGCTATGGAAAACCTGAACTCCAAAGGAGGGCTTTCCATGGCGGCGTTTTATCAAAAATTTCTGCGCAGGCATCTTGACTTATCGTCTCTCAGCGTGATGCGGCGGGAGGACAACGATCCCTATTTCTGCACGCCCAAGGGCGCTTCTATCTTCGGCTGGGCGGGCGTGGACGGCATCCACTTCTGCTTTGTCCGCGGTTTTGGCGAAACGGTCTTCGCCGTGAGCCCGATGAACGGCGGCAAGGACTGCGTGCACGTCATCGCGCGCGATTTCAACGATTTTCTGCGCCTGCTGCTCGCGACCGGCGACAGTGCGGCGCTCGAGCAGGCGTGGCAGTGGGACGAGGCGCAATTCGACGCCTTTCTTGCCGAGAATCCGCCGACGGACGAGCAGAAGGCGGTGCTCTCGCAGATCACCACAGTCTTTTCCCTCACGCCGATGGAGCGGCCGTGGCAATACCTGCGCAAGCTGCAAGCGGAGTTCGATCTCAGCAAGCTCAAATTCACCGAGGACTTTTATGATCCCGAAATGAACGGCGACGCGCCCGAACAGAAAACGGACTGGAAGGTCTACTTTGACGGCAGCTTTTGGGGCCACCACGGGCGCGAGCGCGCGGGCAGGGAAGTGCCTGTACAAAAGTGGTTTTCGTGGGCGGGGCGCGACTGGGTCGTGCCGTCGGTCTACGTTTGTGCAAAGGGCATTGTCGTTGATTTTTGTATGCGCACGGAGGCTTCCGCGCTGCGCGGCTTTATGGAAAAGTGGGGGATCGATCCCGAAAGCGACGAATCCATCAACTTCACGCGCGACGAACGCGAACAGATGGAGCGCGAGCACCCGCTCAGCCTCGGTTTTACCCCCAGCCTCACCTTGAACGGTGCGAAGCTCCGCACGAGCCACGGCTGCGGCGTCATTTTCCTGCCGGAGCAGCCCGGCTTCTGCGCCGACGCAGAGCCCGCCATGGCGCACTACGGCCTTGACCGCGCGTATGGCTGGAGCATCCGCCGCGCGGCGTTCCCGTTCGTCACGAAGCGCGCGCCGAAGCTCAAATCGCTCGCCGTCACGATGACGGCGGACGAGGTGCGCGTCCCCGGGGCGCGCTTCCGCGCGGACAAGGCTGGCGATACGTTCGCCTTCTCCTACCGTGGCACGAAGTATCTTCTCACGGCGCAGGAGGTCGAGCCGCAGGAACTGCCGCGCGAGCGGATGAATCTCGACCCGCGGTTCGACTATCCGACGCATTTTACGGCCATCAGTTACACGCTCATGCCCGAGCCGCCGGAACACTCGATCTTCGTCGAGGACTGCGCCGAGAGCGACCGCCCGCGTCAGGTCAAACGCGAGACCGCTTCCTTTGCGCCCGAGGCGCAGAACGACTTCTGCTTCGGCATCATCGGCGGCGCGGACGGGCCGGTCGCCATCGTCGTGGGCGAAGCGGCGCAGGGGAAGCTCCACACCGCGTGCTCGTCGCTGCACTTTGAGATAGTCGACCACATCGACTGGCGCGTCGGCTTCCGCGAAACGCCGTGGGAAGCGGAAACGTTCGCCCTCATCTGACTTACTTTTTCTGCGCTTTTCGGTATTCCGTCGGCAGTGCGCCGTATGCCTTGTGGAATTCGGTGGAAAACTTGCTCTGGCTCTCGTAGCCGACGGCGCGCGCGACCTGCGCGACGTTCTCGTCGCCCTCGAGCAGCAGCTTTGCCGCGTGCTGCATGCGGTGCTCGCGAATGTGCGAGGCGAGCGAGCTGCCGTAGACGGACTTGAAGAGCGCCTTCATCGTCGAGGGGTTCATCAAAAAGCGGCGCGACAGCTCGTCGATCGTCGTGCGGCTTGAAAGGTGCTGCGTCAGATAGTCGTGCACGGCGCGGATGGTCTCGATCTGCTCACTCGTGCCGCCGCCCTCGTACACCTCGGCGTCGAGCGGGGGCAGGTGCGGCGCGCCGGTGGCGGCACGGCTCTCCTCCTCGGGACACGAAATTTCCATTGTGCGCTCGATCATGCGGTGCAGCAGCTGCGCCTGCTCCGTCTCCGCGGCGCGGTAATAGACCTCTTTGCCCACGCGGCGCGAAATAAGAAGTCCGCTCTCGCGCAGCTGGCGCAGGTGGTGCGACACGGCGGGCGGGCTCATGCCCACCGTCGCCGAGAGGTCGACGACGCACTCCTCGCAGTGGCACAGCAGCCAGAAAATGCGCACGCGGCTGCTGTCGGAGAGCTGCTTGAACACGTCCGCCACGGTCTGGAAGCTGCCGATCGTCTCCACCGATTCCTGCAGCTCCCGCATCGTGCCCTCGTCGCTGTGCTGGTGGGGTAAATGCACTTCGCTCATCGTTGTTCCGCCTTTCTTTTTGGGTCCTGCAGGCGCGTCCGTATCCCGTTTGGAAGTTTGTTTCGCCCGAACGGAAGAGACATGCGTGCAGCCCTTGACTTTTGCCTTTGCGGACATTATAGTACGGTCATCAAGATTAAACAAGCACTTAATCGTTAAATATTTTGTGCCGAAAAGGAGAAACATACCATGAAAAAGACCTATCAGATCGAAGTCGACTGCGCCAACTGCGCCAACCTCATGGAAGAAGCCACCAAGAAGACCGAGGGCGTTGCCGACGCCGTCGTGAACTTCATGACCCAGAAGATGACCGTCGAGTTCGCCGAGGGTCAGGACCCCAAGGCCGTGATGAAGGCCGTCCTCAAGAATTGCAAGAAGGTCGAGGACGACTGCGAGATCTATCTGTAAGAGATCTTCTCCCTCTCACGCCCCGGACGAACGCACCGGGGCGTTTTCTTAGGCAAAATTCAAATTCTCCCCCTTCAAGGAGGTCATCTTTATGACGAAAAAGCAGAAAAAGATGCTTTACCGCATCCTGATCGCGGCGGTGCTGTTCCTCGCCGCGAAATTCATTCCCATGCCGATGCTCGTCTCCACCGCGCTCTACTTCGCCGCCTATGTCACCATCGGCTACGACATTCTGCGCAAGGCATGGAAGGGTATTCGCAACCATCAGGTGTTCGACGAAAACTTCCTGATGGCGGTCGCCACGATCGGCGCCATCGCGCTCGCCATCTATGAAAAGAGCGGCGACTATGCCGAGGCCGTGGCGGTCATGCTCTTCTACCAGATCGGCGAGCTGTTCCAGAGCTACGCCGTCGGCAAGAGCCGCCGCAACATCAGTGCGCTGATGGACATCCGTCCCGATTACGCCAACATCGAAAAGGACGGCAAGCTCGAACAGGTCGACCCGGATGAGGTCACCGTCGGCAGCATCATCGTCGTGCAGCCCGGCGAAAAGGTCCCGCTGGACGGCGTCGTCGTCAGCGGCAATTCCACCCTGAACACCAGCGCCCTGACGGGCGAGAGCCTCCCCCGCGATGTGGCCGAGGGCAACGAGATCATCAGCGGCTGCATCAACATGAGCGGTGTGCTGAAGATCCGCACGACAAAGGCCTTCGGCGAATCCACCGTCTCTAAAATTCTCGACCTTGTGGAGAACGCCAGCTCCCGCAAGTCCCGCTCCGAGGCGTTCATCTCCCGCTTTGCCCGCATCTACACGCCTGCCGTATGCATCGGCGCGGTGCTGCTGGGCGTTGCCGTGCCGCTGCTGCGCATGGCCTTCGGCGCAGACGCGCAGTGGGTCGACTGGGTCTACCGCGCGCTGACGTTCCTCGTCGTGAGCTGCCCGTGCGCCCTTGTCATCAGCATTCCCCTGAGCTTCTTCGCCGGCATCGGCGGCGCAAGCAAGGAGGGCATCCTCATCAAGGGCTCAAACTATCTGGAGGCCCTTGCCGCAACGAAGGTCGTCGTGTTTGACAAGACCGGCACCCTGACGCAGGGCGTGTTTGAGGTCACGGCCGTCCACCACAACGAGCTGGACGCCAATAAGGTGCTGGAATATGCCGCGCTGGCCGAGTGCGCCTCGTCCCATCCCATCAGCAAGAGCCTGCAGAAGGCCTACGGCAAGGCCATTGACCGCAGCCGCGTTACAGGTATCGAAGAGATCAGCGGCCACGGCATCACGGCGACCGTTGACGGCCACAGCGTCGCCGCAGGCAACGCCAAGCTCATGCAGAAGCTCGGCATCGAATACCACGACTGCCACTGCGTCGGCACAATCATCCACATGGCCATCGACGGCGTCTACGCCGGGCACATCGTCATCTCCGATATCATCAAGCCGCACTCCGCCGAGGCCATTGCCCGCCTCAAGAAGTCCGGTGTCTCCAAGACCGTCATGCTCACGGGCGACGCGCGCCGCGTAGCCGAGCAGGTCGCAGGCGAGCTGGGCGTCGACGAGGTCCGCAGCGAGCTTCTGCCGGGCGACAAGGTCGCCGAGGTCGAAAAGCTGCTGGCAGAAAAGGCCCCGAAGGACAATCTCGCCTTTGTCGGCGACGGCATCAACGACGCGCCCGTCCTGACCCGCGCGGACATCGGCATCGCCATGGGCGCCATGGGCAGCGACGCCGCCATCGAAGCCGCGGACGTCGTCCTCATGGACGACGATCCCATGCAGATCGCCAAGGCCATCCGCATCTCGCGCAAGTGCATCGGCATCGTGCGGCAGAACATCGTGTTCTCCCTCATCGTGAAATTTGCCTGCCTTGCCCTGACGGCCGCCGGTATCACGAACATGTGGGCCGCCATCTTCGCCGACGTCGGCGTGATGATCCTCGCCGTGCTCAACGCCATCCGCGCCCTGCGCGTCCACAATCTCTGAGTTGGAATGATCCCGAAAAAATTCCGGGCCTGCTGCGTTTTTGGCAGCAGGTCCGGATGCTTTTTACCGGTTATTTTAAGGCAGCGCCGTCGTGAAACGCGCGGCCGACGACCGCGCCGAGGCGGACATAGGTCTTGTTGAACGAATCATAGGTGATGGGCGCGACCTTGTCCACGTCGACCTTGCCCTCCGGCGTGAGATAGGCCTCGTCCACGCTGACGTTCACGATCTCGCCGACGAGGCGGCAGCTCTCCGGGTCATAGCTCACAACGCGGCAGGAAACGGCGATGGGCAGCTCATCGATGCAGGGCGCGTCGACGAATTCGGACTTCGTGGCATGGAAGCCGGCGCGGGCAAACTTGTCCGGCACCTGGTTGCCGGACACCAGCCCGACATAGTCGCAGGCGACGACCTGCTCCGCCGTGCCCATGCTGACGGTAAACGCGCCGCGGGCCAGCAGGTCCTTCACCGTGCGGTGCGACGGGCTGACGCAGAACGAAAGCTCCTTATCGTCGCTGATGCCGCCCCATGCGGCGTTCATGGCGCAGGGCGTGCCGTCCTCGCCATAGGCAGCCAGAATGAACACCGGCTGCGGATAAATGCTTGCATGTGCGCCAAAATTCTTTCTCATAAAGAAAAGCACTCCTTCTAAATATCAAAATTCGCAAAGCAGGCAGAAGCTGCTCCGGCGGCAGGTCAGCAGGCCGTCCCGCTGCATTTTGGACAGCTCATTGGACAATGCGCTGCGTTCCACATTCAGATAATCGGCAAGCTGCTGGCGGTCGAACGGGATCGTGAAGCTGCGGCTCCCCGCCCGCTGCGCCTGCTCGCCAAGGTACGACAGCAGCCGTGCGCGGATGGTACGCGGGCCGGTGTGCAGGCTGCGCCGGGAAAGCGCCAGATTTTTCTGCGCCAGCGTCCGGACGAGATTGCGAATGATGCGGCTGTGGTGCTCGCAGGCGTTCGTGCACTGCGTCAGGATGCGCTTTGCATCAAGAAACAGCACCTCGCAGGCCTCACTGGCCACAACGTCGACAAGCAGCAGCTCGTCCGGTGCACAGGCATAGGCCTCCGCAAACAGGTCGCCGGGCTCCGCGCGCCCGAGCAGCGTGACCGCGCCCTGCATGTCCGTGTGCTCGATCAGGACGCTCCCCGTGAGCACCAATCCCATATACCGCGTAGGCTCCCCCGCCCGCAGGATCCGTTCCCCGCGCGCAAAGCGCCGGGGCGACGCGCCGAGGCAGGGCAGCATGGCCGCGATCTCCTCCGATGTTGCCCCGCGGAACAGCGGCGAGGCCAGCAACGCAGCATCCTTCATTCTTTCTTCCTCTGTTGGTATTCCAACATACTTTCTCTTGGATTTGGGGTATGCTATCTGGTAACAGGGTCATGCAAACGCGCGGCCGGAAGGAGGATCATTATGGCTATTCTGAAAAACATCGCGCAGGAGCAGGTGCTCCCGCTTGCACAGCAGGTCGAGGCCGAGTCCGGGCAGATCGTCAGCAAGACGCTTGCCCAGAATGACGCCGTCAGCATCACGCTGTTCGCCTTCTCCAAGGGCGAGGAGATCAGTACACACGCCTCCGGCGGCGACGCAATGGTGCTCGTGCTCGAGGGCCGCGGCCGCTTTACCATCGACGGCAGAGAGCATTTCTGCTCCGCGGGCGAGAGCATCGTCATGCCCGCCGGGAAGCCCCACGCGGTCTATGCCGCCGAGGACTTCAAGATGCTGCTGACTGTCGTGTTCCCGCAGAACTAAACCCGCACCCCGCCGAACGTGTAGTCGTAGAGGCCGCTCCACGGCAGCTCCCCGCGGATGCAGGGCAGATACTCCGTGATGAGCGTGACCGCCTGCGGCACGGCCTCGTCAAACAGGCGCTGCAGGACCGCATTGCTCTCGGTACACTTCGGGTTCGGTTCATAGTTCACGATCATGCCGTGCAGACCGTGATACGCGCCGGCAAGGCGCATGCCGGTATACAGCGCCGTGCGCTTGGCACGGCCCGGCGCAAGGAACAGCGCGTTGCCCCACAGGAACGTCCGGATCGCCTGCTCCGTCTGCCGGGGCGTCAGCTCATCCGGCAGCAGCTCCGCCATCACGGCCGCGCTGCGCGCCGAAGCATGCAGGTGGCCCGTCAGGCTCGTGCGGATCGGGTCCAGCCCGGCCTGCACCAGCAGGCTGCGGTCAAATTCGACCTCGATCTCCGTGTGGGCCACGCCGCTGCGCGCGATCTGCCCGGCAATGTAGCCGTGGCAGGCGCGGTCGAGCGCAAAGTGGCACAAAAATCCATAGAGATACGCCGTTTCCGGCGCCGGAAACTCCAGCGCGGCCAGCTTCTCCCCTGCGGGGCGGAAGAAGGCCGCGCCGCTTTGTTTGTGCATCCGGTGGCCGAGGCGGCTGACGCGCCCGAGCAGCGGATGGTCAAAGAACAGAATATCCGGGCCATGCAGCCCAATGGAAAACAGATTCTGCTCCGGCCAGAGCAGCGACTGCATTTCCTGCGGCAGCGCCGCAAGCACCTCCCTGCCGAAGCAGAAGTGTGCATAAGTTGATGGCATGACGTCCACCTCGAAATCTGGAATCTGTGCATAGCATACCACATTCCGGCAGTTTTGAAAAGCGTTTTTCGTGCAGGGCCCCTGTTTGTTTTCAAATCCTTCACAGTTCTGACATTTGATTTTCACGCCGCTTTATGATATACTTACTCTTTAGAAAAACACATGTGAGGGTACCCGTTATGAAACAATGCTATCGGGCGGGCATCGACATCGGCTCAACCACCGCAAAGCTCGTTATTCTGGACGAACGCGGCGTCCTGTGCTATGGCGATTATCGCCGCCACTGTGCACACACGCAGGAAACACTTGCAGAGCTGCTGGAGGACGCCTGTGCAAAGCTTGGTCCCTGCGACCTGCGCCTGAAGATCACTGGCTCCGGCGCCATCAACCTCGGCAAGGCCCTGAACATCGGCTTTGTGCAGGAGGTCGTTGCCGTGGCCTCCAGCCTGCAGGCCATTGCCCCGCAGACGGACGTCGCCATTGAGCTGGGCGGTGAGGATGCGAAGATCATCTACTTCCGCGGCGGGCTGGAGGAGCGCATGAATGGCGTCTGCGCAGGCGGCACCGGCTCGTTCATCGACCAGATGGCCGCGCTCCTGCAGACGGATGCCGAGGGTCTGAACCGCGCCGCGGCGGACTATCGCGAGCTCTATCCCATCGCCGCGCGCTGCGGCGTGTTCGCCAAGTCGGACATCCAGCCCCTCATCAACGAGGGCGCAACGCTGCCGGATCTGGCAGCCTCTATTTTTCAGGCCGTCGTCAACCAGACCATCTCCGGCCTTGCCTGCGGCAAGCCCATCCGCGGCTGCGTCGCCTTCCTCGGCGGCCCGCTGCACTTCCTGCCGGAGCTCAAAAAGGCCTTCATCCGCACGCTGCACCTGACGCTGGAGAATATCGTCGATCCCGACAACTCCCATCTGTTTGCTGCCATGGGCGCTGCCCTCGAGGCGGGCGATGCCGAGCCGGCAGACGCCGCAGCGCTTGCCGCAAAACTGCGCTCCGGCGTGCAGATGGCCTTCGAACTCAAGCGTCTGCCGCCGCTGTTTGCGGACCGCGCAGAATATGACGCCTTCCGCGCTCGCCATGACCGCGCGCAGGTTCATAAGGCAGCACTGCATCCCTGCCGCTGCTTCCTCGGCATCGACGCAGGCTCCACCACAACGAAGCTCGCCCTCATCGACGAGGACGGTGCGCTGCTGTGGTCGTTTTACGCCAACAATCAGGGCTCACCGGTGCAGACGGCCATGCACGCCATGCGCCTGCTCGGTGAACAGCTCCCGCCGGGCGCGGAGATCGCGCGCTCCTGCTCGACCGGCTACGGCGAGACGCTGCTGAAGTCCGCCTTCCTGCTCGATGACGGTGAGGTCGAGACCATCGCGCACTATGAGGCCGCTGCCTTCTTCGACCCGGACGTCGACTGCATTCTGGACATCGGCGGGCAGGATATGAAGTGCATCCGCATTCGCAATCACTCCGTGGATTCCATCCTGCTCAACGAGGCCTGCTCGTCCGGCTGCGGCTCATTTATCGAAAATTTCGCCAATTCCCTCGGCTACACCGCCGCGGTTTTCGCGCAGGAGGCGCTGTTCGCCGCCCATCCCATCGATCTTGGCACGCGCTGCACCGTGTTCATGAACTCCAACGTCAAGCAGGCGCAGAAGGAGGGCGCGACCGTGCAGGATATCTCCGCTGGTCTCGCCTACTCCGTCATCAAAAATGCGCTGTATAAGGTCATTAAGCTTGCCGATGCCCGCGACATGGGCCGCCATATCGTCGTGCAGGGCGGCACGTTCTACAATCAGGCCGTGCTGCGCGCCTTTGAGCGCATCGCGGGCGTCGAGGCCACCTGTCCGGATATCGCAGGCATCATGGGCGCGTTCGGCGCGGCCCTGATCGCCCGCGACCGCTGGACGGGGCAGCGATCGACCATGCTCCCCATCGCGGACATTCTGAAGCTGCAATATACGACGCAGGCCACGCGCTGCTCCGGCTGCGGCAACCGCTGCATGCTGACCATCAACGAATTCTCGAACGGCCAGCGCCACGTCACCGGCAACCGCTGCGAAAAGGGCCTCGGCGGCACGCCGAAGGAGAACCGTGCGCCGAATGTCATGGCCTATAAGCTCAAGCGCATGTTCGACTATCCCCCGCTGCCGGAGAAGGACGCGCCGCGCGGCCGCATCGGTATCCCGCGCGTGCTGAATCTCTATGAGAACTACCCGTTCTGGGCAACATTCTTCCGCCAGCTCGGCTTTTCCGTCCTGCTCTCGCCGCGCTCCACGCGCAAGATCTATGAGCTGGGCATGGAATCCATCCCCTCAGAGTCGGAGTGCTATCCCGCGAAGCTGGCCCACGGCCATGTGCAGTGGCTCATCGACCACGGTGTCAGGACCATCTTCCACCCGTGCGTGTTCTATGAGCATCAGGAGACGCCCGGCGCACAGAACCACTTCAACTGTCCCATCGTCGTCTCCTACCCCGAAAATCTTAAAAATAACGTCGACGCCATCGGCGAGGACGGTGTGACCTATCTGCGCCCCTTCCTCGCCTTTACGGACGAGAAGACCGCCGCGAAGCGCCTGGCTGACTTCTGCAAAGAGACATGGAGCATTTCTGCCTCGGAGACCCGTGCCGCCGTCCATGCCGCATGGCTCGAGCAGCAGCGCGCAAAGGCCGACATCCGCGCGCAGGGCGCGGCGGCGCTCGCGTGGATCGAGCAGAATCA
>OLQB01003037.1_pt1 | contig 10378 bp, 11 predicted proteins | sample 1672681 | NCBI WGS metagenome assembly OLQB01 (sample SAMEA3136713, study PRJEB25190) | human gut metagenome | reverse complement strand
CCGGATGAGCCTGTGCGTCCAGCAGAGTCTCACGGTTCAGAACGTTAACGTTCAGATGATGTCCGCCTTTTTCTGCATAGCCGTCCAGCAGACCTACCAGATTTTCAATTTGTTTTTCGTTTGCCATGATAAATTCCTCCTTGAGAATTTACGAATCGGGATAAATACCGGGGACGGATGAGACTCATTCGTCCTCTATAAACTCAGTCGGCTGACAGCAAGCCATGTTCCCTTTCGAGCAATCCATGCTGCGATAGGTCTTTACATTCAAGCCCTCGCCCATGAGGTCGTCCTCAGAGATGGTGAGATGGCCGCTGCCGTCTTCCATGAGCTTTTCGATCATGTCCACCAGTTCATCCGACTTGTCCTGTTCTTTGACTTCATGTTCCGCCATGACCCTGCGCCTCCTTTCAAATAGTCCTTTTCAGACTTACTGCTTTTCCATTTCCTCACGGATGGAAGCAACGTCGATGTCGCCTGCGAATACAGCAGAATCCTTACCCAGAGCATCCGGGATGATGGTGAAGGTATTGGAGATACCATCCTGTGCATTCTTCCACGGCAGCTTAGCAACAGATGCCATAGATGCTGCTGCACCGTGGGTGTCACGGCCGTGCATCGGGTTTGCACCAGGAGCCAGCGGCTGACCCTTCTTACGGCCATCCGGAGTGTTACCGGTCTTCTTACCGTATACAACGTTGGAAGTGATGGTCAGGATAGAAGTGGTCGGAACGCCGCCTCTGTAGCAATAGTTGCTGCGAATCATGTCCATAAACTTGTCCAGAATCTCAACAGCAATGCTGTCGACACGGTCGTCGTTGTTGCCGTACTTCGGGAAGTCGCCTTCTACTTCGAAGTCAGTTACTACGCCGAATTCGTCACGGATGCACTTAACCTTTGCATACTTGATTGCAGACAGGGAGTCAGCTACAACGGACATACCAGCGATACCAGTTGCGAAATAACGCTTTACGTCTCTGTCGTGCAGAGCCATCTGGATTGCCTCATAGCAGTACTTGTCGTGCATATAGTGGATGCAGTTCAGGGTATCTACGTACAGCTTAGCCAGCCATGCCATCATGTCTGTGTACTTTGCCATAACGTCATCATAATCCAGATAATCGCCTTCTACCGGACGATACTTCGGACCAACCTGGTTGTGCTTACCGGTCTTAGCGTCCAGTCTTTCATCCACACCGCCGTTGATGGCGTACAGCAGGCACTTGGCAAGGTTGGCGCGTGCACCGAAGAACTGCATATCTTTGCCGACGCGCATGGCGGAGACGCAGCAGGCAATGGCGTAATCATCACCGAATGCGGGGCGCATCTTACTGCGCAGATACGCCCTCGTCAATCCCTTAATAGCAAAATGCCTTTTGATCGGCGAGAAAGTCAGCAGGCCGCTTAGTTAGCCGCTGCCTCTTTTGCCTGCGGGATGTGACACCAGTTGTTGTTTTCGTTAATTCCACCATCCGGTGAAGTATAGCCAAGACAACCCATGATGGTATCGTACAGCTCTACGTGACGGCGTGGCACTTTCATGTCGGCTTCTTTTTTCAGCTGCGCAAACGCCTGCGCATTGGCCGGATTTTCCAGATATTTATCTGACATCCAGACCATCATCGGTACGCGGAACTGCTCCGGCGGTGCCAGTTCACGCGGCGTGCCGTGCAGGTGCTCGCGTTCATTAATTGACTCACCGTGGTCAGCTGCGTAGAACACAATCGCTTTCTTATCGCGAACCTGATCAATCACGCTGGAGATAAAGTGATCCACATAGGTCACCGAGTTGTCATAGGAGTTGATCATCTGCGCTTTGGTACAGCCGCTATCAACACCAATACATTCCGGCTTCCACTGCGCGAAGCTACGCGGATAACGCTGGGTGTAGTTAAAATGCGAACCTTTGGTATGCAGAATGATCAGATGCTTACCATCCGGGTTGCGCCCTAGCGATTGCTGCATTTCGTCTACCAGCAACATATCATCTACCGGCTTGCCACGATTACGTGGCTCCGCACCAATCTGCTCACGATAAGCAATGTTGTCCGCCATCGTGTTGCTGTAGAACCACATTTCGCTCTGCATAGCGTAGAGGTCAGAACTGAATCCTAACTGCTTCAGAACCGCGAAAATGTTCTGTTCTTTTAATGTGCGCTGCGGATTATCTTCCGCGCCCCCCTGACGTACAAACATGCAACGCAGTGAGAGTTTGGTTGCGGTATCACAGGAGTAACCACGGAACGCCGCCAGATTTTTCTCCTGGGCCAGTTTCGGCGTGGTATTACGCTCATAGCCGAAAATACCCATATGGTCCCAACGCGTGGTTTCACCGATGATAAACACGACATAAGTGTCATCAACGTTTTGCGGTGCCTGATAAGTGAATTTCTTCGCCGGATTAAGCAATGAATTATTATCGGAAGATTCATCGACCCGCGCCCAGGCATACAGCCCCAACGCAGAAAGCCAGTTTGATGGCAGATAAGAGTTCGCTACGACACCGCCATAACTCGGCAAATCAACGCCGGTCGCCCTCTCCACTTTCTTCTGCTGGATATCCAGCAAACGAATCGGTGCCCAAACCATAATACCCGCCAGTACGACGACCGCCAGGCTGCGAATACGCTGCCCTGGGGTTCGCAGTTGTCGGAGCAAGGTGTAGCGACAGCGGTTATTCCAGATAAGGATAAGAGGCAATGCACTAACGGCGATTAACCAGAGAATAAAGTTCAGACCAACAACTTCTTTTGACAGGTCGATATCGGTGGTCATGACGGAAGCGATGATGCCATAACCAATGACCACATTAAGGAAGGTCATGTAATAGCTGGCACCTGCGGAAAAGAGCACCACCAGCGATGCCAGAATACGCCAGCTGCGGCGGCCAAACAGCGAAAGAAGACGTAGTAAAAAGAAGGTCACCAGTACGGTGGCGGCCAGTTCAACAACAGCAGAAATGCCTTTCCAGACGGTAAAATCGTGCGCATAGCTGCCGAAGCGGCGGTAAAAAACCGCGCCATTCATAAAAAGGCCAATATAGATTGCAAGCAAAAAGCTCAGCTTCTGCTGTGTAATCGATTTGATGTATCTCATGCAAACAAACCCTGGACAAACAGGTGATAACACCCTGCTTAGTGGCTTTTCAGGCCCGGCAGGGAAAAAGTGCGGAGGTAGTCAGATAAGTAAAATCTACACGCGCGAATAAGTAGACCACAGCAAAGGGAAAAAGTGTGGGGAAAGAGTGTGCATGAAGCACAAATTTACAAAAATGCAAGTTTGAAAAGAGACTTTAGCGTTACAAAAAGCAGTAAAAAGGGCCAGTTAATTGGCCCAAATTTTACGAGTCATTGTTTATACATTTCGTTGATGCGTTTGATGCACACGGAAGCTGAAGCCCAGTAGCTCGCGGCTGAGCATTAAAGGGAGCCATGCGCCTCACGCAACATTTTCTGCTCTGGCTGACGAATCGTCGTAGAAAGCGCCAATGACAGAATCAGCAGGGCGAAAATCACGTAGAAGGTCACATAGAAGCCGCCAAACAGTGAGGCGATAATCGAACCACAAATGCTACCGATACCGAAACCGAGATAAATCACACCGTAGTTTTTCGCCAGGTTATTGAGGCCAAAGAACTCACTGACCAGTGACGGAAAGACGGTAATAGTGCCGCCAAAGTTAAATGCCACGCAGGCAATCGCTGCAAAGAACGTCACTGCATTCAATGGTGCAAACAGCAGGGCCGCCATACCCACCAGCGATATCACCTGACCAATGGTAATAACACGGATACGGGCGATTTTGTCAGACAGAATACCCAGCACCAGACGACCTGCGTTGAGCAGAGTGTTGAAGGTGCCGTGTACGATGCCCTGTGGACCGATGTACATCCAGCCGCCGGCGGTCATCTGACCGTAGTTGGCAACGCCGAGCGCGGCAGCGCGGTTGAAGTTCTCCTGGTCATCGAAGGTACCGACCATCAGGCCGTTGGAGATGATGACACGCGGAGCCATCTTGTGGGAGTGGAAGAGACCGAGGGGGTGACCGGACATGACGACGAGGGTCTGCTCGTCGGTCAGCTGCTCGAGGTACTTCTTGATGAGGCGGTACTGCATCCAGTTCTGGCAGACCTGACCGGTCTCACCGTAGGTGACCAGCTCATAGGGATAGAGAGCGATGTCGAAGTCGAGGTTGTTGTCGATCATGACCTGAATGGCCTTGCCCTCGATGCACTTGCCCTTGTACTCGTCGATGGGCTTGCCGTAGAGCTTGCCCTCGGGACGGAAGCGGTAGCCATAGATACGGCCGTGCTCTTCGAGCTCCTGCGCAAACTCCTTGGCCATCTGCTCATGATGGTCGGGGTGGATGTAACGCAGGGCGTTCTTGATGGCGAGCGCCTTATCGGCCTCGGTCAGGTGGGATTCGCGGCGGGGTGCGCGGCGATAGCCGTCTTCGAACTTCGGATACTCGGGAAGCTCGTAGTCCAGCTTGATCGTCATCGCATCGTCTGCAAGATTGATCATGGTGGGTTCCTCACTTTCATAAAAAAATTTCTGTAAAAACCGATAAAAATGAAAACGGAATTCTCTCTTTTCTTTACAACTTGCATTATAGCAAAGATGTGCTATAATGAAAAGTACTTAATTTATCTGCATACCATACCACAAAAGTATGACATGGAGGACGAGCGATGAAGATCAGACAGCTGGAATACTTCTGTGCGGTGGCGGAGGAGAAAAGCATCTCCGCCGCGGCGCGCGAGCTGCACGTGGCGCAGCCGCCGATCTCGCGCCAGATCGCGCAGCTCGAGGAAGAGCTCGGCGTGCAGCTCTTCCTGCGCGGCAGCAAGGGCATGGTGCTCACCGACGCGGGACAAAGCCTGTATCAGCAGACGCAGCAGATCTTTCAGGACATCCGCCGCGTAGAGGACAGCGTGCGCAGCGTGGGGACGGGCATGAGCGGGCGCATCAAGCTCGGCGTCATCTACTCGGCGATGTCGTACGCGTTACATTATATAAATGAATATCACAGCCGCTATCCGCAGGTGGAGCTCTTCATCCGTGTGGGCTCGCCGCAGGAGCTCATTGAATCGCTCAACCGCGGCGAGCTGCATGCGCTGTTCCTGCGCACCGCCGCGCGCGAGCCGAGCGGATTGCAGGAGCGCATTCTGGGCGAGGATAAGCTCGAGCTCATCATGCGCGAGGACCTGGACCCCGCGCCAGAACTGAACGAGGTGCCCATTGAGCGGCTCGAGGGTGTGCCGATGTGCCTTCTGCGCTCGGACGACCTGTGGAGCTACAACGACTTTTTGGTGCAGGAGTGCCAGCGCAGCGGCTTTACGCCGAATGTGACCTGCCACTGCTACGATACGCCCATGGCGATGCAGCTCGTGCGCTCGGGCTTCGGCATCAGCTTTCTGCCGCACTCCATCGTCGAGACGCACCCGAACTCCGGCATCTATGCCAAAGTCCATCCTCAGCACGCATCCGGGCGCGCCTTTAAAGGCAAAGCCTGTGCGCGGTCTGCCGATCCGCTCGTATGCCGTTTTGGCATGGAACAGCGCGGTGCTCAGCGCCCCGTGTGTGCAGCGCTTCGTCGAGGAGAAGATGACTTAAAAAAATTAAGCCGCCGTTGAAAAAAGAGAAAGAAAACCTGTTTACTCCCCTGTTGCGCCGCGATATAATGGCGGCGCTGAACAAAAATGGACGGGCGCAGCGCGCCTGTCTGAGCAAATTGACGATACAATCAAAACAATAAATTGACGGAGGAAAACAATCATGGCAAAGTTGATCGAATGCATCCCCAATTTCAGCTGCTCCAAGGAAAAGGACGAGGCCACCTATAACGCCCTCGTCGAGACCGCCAAGAGCGTTCCCGGCTGCACCCTGTTCGACGCGCAGACCGACGGTAACCACAACCGCTGCGTTTTCACCCTGATCGGTTCTCCCGAGGCCATCGAGGAAGTCGCCTTCCAGCTGACCAAGGTTGCTACCGAGCGCATCGACATGAACAAGCATCACGGTGAGCACAAGCGCATGGGCGCTACTGACGTTATCCCCTTCGTTCCCCAGATGGACGTGACCGTTGAGGAAGCTGTCGAGATGTCCAAGCGCGTTGCCCAGCGTATCTGGGACGAGCTGAAGGTCCCCTCCTTCCTGTATGAGGACAGCGCCACCCGTCCCGAGCGCCGCAATCTCGCCACCTGCCGCAAGGGCGAGTTCGAGGGCATGCCCGAGAAGCTCCTGCAGCCTGACTGGGCTCCCGACTACGGCGAGCGCAAGATCCACCCCACCGCCGGCATCACCGCCATCGGCGCCCGTATGCCGCTGGTCGCGTTCAACTGCAACCTCGAGACCTCTGATGTTGAGATCGCCAAGAAGATCGCCAAGGTCATCCGCGGCTCTTCGGGCGGCTTCCGCAGCTGCAAGGCCATGGGCTTCATGCTCGAGGACCGCGGCATCGCGCAGGTCTCCATGAACATGGTCAACTATGAGGATACCCCGCTGTATGTCACCTATGAGATGATCAAGGCCCTCGCCGAGCGCTACGGCACCCGCGTCATCGAGAGCGAGATCGTCGGCCTGACCCCGGCCAAGGCCCTGATCGACTGCGCCGAGTTCTACCTCAAGGCCAAGGACTTCGACTGCAAGAAGCAGGTCATGGAGTATCACCTGATCGACATGGAGTAAAAAATTCAAAGAAGCGGCGCTGCCGCTCCTTTGAGAGCCCACTCAAGGCGGCTCGCCGCCTTGAGTGGAATTTTCAGCGCGCGGCATTCACCATGTCGCGCGCTGCGAAGTATCGCTGCGGACGCGCATGGAAATCGACGAAGCGCCGCCTGCGGCGGATAAAGCGAGTCGGTTTCGAGGAAGCGGCACGATTGGCGCGCCTGAAGGGCGCGGGAATCGGAATGCCGCGACGGTGACCGTCCTCCGCGATGAATTAAAATCGTTTGCCGCCGGAGGGCGGCAACGGCTGCGACGCTTTTGGCTCGTGCGGGCGTTGGCTGCTCCAAGAGGGGCGGCTGACCGTAAAGGTGCGGCGATGCCCGCGCGGGACGAAAACGGCGCGAAATGATGAAAGGAAATATTCAACATGATGAAGTTAGCTGATATGACCGTTACCGGCTTTGCCGATACCGTTGCTTCTGATGCTCCCGCGCCGGGCGGCGGCTCCTGCGCTGCTCTCTATGGCTCCATCGGCGCCGCGCTGACCGCGATGGTCGGCGGTCTCACGCAGGGCCGCAAGAAGTATGCCGAGTTTGCCGAGCATGCTGCCGAGGTCGAGAAGAAGGGCAACGAGCTCAAGGTTCGCCTGCTCGACGTGATGGATCGCGACACCGACGCGTTCAACGTCGTTTCCGACGCTTTTGCCATGCCCAAGGCGACCGATGAGGAGAAGGCTGCCCGCTCCGCCGCCATCCAGAACGGCCTGAAGGGCTGCACCAAGACCCCGATGGAGATGATGGAGCTCATCGACGAGACCCTGACTCTCGCTCAGTCCCTGCTCGGCCGCTTCAACGACACCTCCGCGAGCGACCTGGGCGTTGCGTTCCTGTCCCTCAAGGCCGGTATCCAGGGCGCATGGCTCAACGTGCTCATCAACGTCGGCTCCCTGAAGGATCAGGAGTTCGCCGCTGAGTACCGCACCAAGGGCGAGGCCCTGCTCGCGCACGCTCTGCCCCTTGCCGACGAGTGCTACGCTGAGATCGTCAAGCTCATCGAGGGCTAAACGAAAAGATTCATCAAAAAATGGCTTCGGTGCGCGCACACCGAAGCCATTTGCAGTTTGCAAAGGAGTTGTATTTCCATGACCATCCAGCATTTAACGCCGAGTGACTACATTACGACCAAGTGGTCCGGCGGCCTGACGACCCAGCTCGGCATCGCGCCCGCGAGCGCGGTGTACGCAGACCGCGACTTTTTGTGGAGACTCAGCTCTGCGACCGTTGAGGACGCAGAGTCCGACTTCACGGCCCTGCCCGACTATGAGCGCCTCATTTCGACGCTTGAGGGCACGATCGAACTCAATCACAATAGCGGCGAAAAGCTGACGCTGAACCCTTACGAGGTCCACCGTTTCGACGGCGGCGACGACACGCACTCCTGGGGCCGCTGCCGCGACTTCAACCTCATGCTCCGCAAGGGCAAGTGCGAGGGCAAGATGCGCGGCGAGCACCTTGCGGCGCTCGAGCACAAGACCGTCCACGGCTGCGAGGGCATGACGCTCATCTACTGCGGCGTGGGCGAGGTTCACGTCATCGTCGGCGACGAGAGCGTCGAGCTCAAGGCTGACGAGGCCGCGCGCCTCGACGGCTACGCGGGCGAGATCAAGCTCTGCTCCAAAGCGGGCGCAAAGCTGATGCTTGCCAAGGCGAAGGCGGTCTAAAAGAAACGAAAAGGAGAGGCAAAAGCCTCTCCTTTTTCAGTCTTCAAAGTCGTTCGGGTCTTCGTCGGTCTGCTTGCGGAAGCGGTCGAGCGCGACGAGGATGGCGGCCGCCGCGGCGATGACGGCAAGAACGCCGACGAGAATGGATACGCATTTTTTCATAATAATTCCTCCTGTTGTGATAAAGTGTGGAATGGGTTACGGTTCAGCGGAAATGATGTCATAGACCTGCTGCAAAAACGCGTCCTGATCCTGCACGGTGCAGCGGATGGTCTTGCCGTCGTAAGCGCGGAAAAGCGACAGCTTGCCAAAAAAGTTCCGGCAGGTGACAAGCACGCCCTCGCCGGTGCTGCCGTCAGGGAAATCGGTCGCGTCGAAGCAGAAGCCGACCTCCCAGCGGAAGTCGCCGTCCTGCGTGCGGTGGGTCGTGCCGCCCTGCGGCAGAAGATTGGCGAGCGAGCGGCGGAATTTCTGCTGTGCGAAAAGCGCGGTGAGCTGCGCGCAGCGCGTGTCGTTTGATGGGAATTCAAAGCGCGTGTCCTCCACCTGCGGCGCGCGGAAATGATAGCCGAAAACGGACTGACACTGTGTGATGTCCGCCTCGCAGAGCGCTTCAAGCGGCATCGGCCGCGTATAGATCATGGCTGCGAGGACGAAAACAGCGAGAATGCCGAGGGGGAGAAACCACTTTTTCTTCATGGGTGACCTCCTTAGTTTTCGGCTGCCCCGATTCACAACGGGAAGAACTTCCACCCACAATATAACATGAAAGACTGCGTTTTGCAAGATTGCGGGCGCAGCCTTTCAAAAATGACAGATTATCTGCGCCCGCGGCCAAAGAGGCAGCAGAGGAGGAACGCCGTGAGGTCGCAGACAACGACCGTCGCGCCGACGGGCGTGGAGAGAAGATATGACCCTGTGAGCCCCAGGCAGAAGCAAACGACCGAGAGCGCCGCGGCAAAGCACACGACGGAGCGGAAGCTCTTGAAAAGGCGCATGGCCGAGAGGGCTGGGAAGATGATGAGGCTCGAGAGCAGCATCGCGCCCATCATGCGCATACCGAGCACGACGGTGAGCGCCGTTAGAACGGACAGAATCGTCTTGTACGTGCCGACGCGCACGCCCGTCGCGCGGGCAAAGGACTCGTCGAACGTGACGGAAAAGAGCTTGTGGTAGAAGAGAATGTAGAGCGCGAGCACGCAGAGCGCGAGCGTGACGCTCAGGATGACGTCCGAGCGCGACATCGCGAGGATGCTGCCGAACATATAGCTGTCGACATCCGTGGTCATGCCGGTCGTGAGCGAGGTGACGATGACGCCGATGGCGAGCGCCGAGGCCGAAAGCACCGCGATGGCGGCGTCTGCCCCGATGCGGCTGTGCTCCGCGATGCGCAGCAGCAGGAACGCCGAAGCCACCACGACCGGCACGGAGAACGCCAGCGGCGCGAAGCCGCAGGCGACCGCGACGGCTTCGTAAAACTGATCTTCGACCAGAACGACAAGCTGCTGGGAGCACATCTGGTGGGAGCGAACGTAACCGAAATGCTGGCCGAGCCGACGCTCGCCAAATCGCTGGGAGCGACGGTACAGCAGATCGCACACACAATCCACGCACACCCGACCATGAACGAAGGAGTTATGGAGGCGGCCGAGGTAGCTCTGGGTGCCGCGATCCACGTATAAATCGAAAATTACCGCAATGCGAACGGGGACGGCCTGCACAGGATCGTCCCCGTTTCATTTGCATACGCCCGTCAAGGAGTAATCGATAACACCGAAGGAATCATGGCCCCGGGACGATCGGCGATTGAATGAAAAGAAAAGCGGCCGAACGAAACAATCGAAGAGAAAACCACCCGAACATAAGGGAAAACAGGCTGCCGGATCGAAGCGAAGGCGGCCTCTACTTTTCCACCGATGAAAAATAGCGGAGAGCGGGCAGCCGGGTTTCCCGCACGAATACTTCCGGCGGATAGAGCACATCGCTCAGG
>OLQB01003035.1_pt1 | contig 10382 bp, 9 predicted proteins | sample 1672681 | NCBI WGS metagenome assembly OLQB01 (sample SAMEA3136713, study PRJEB25190) | human gut metagenome | reverse complement strand
CCCACGAGTGCGCCCATCAGATTCTCTTCCAACTGGAATCGGAAGAGGTAAAGGCGTCCTGCGAAATGAAATATTCCGCACGGACAGCCTATACGCCGCGAGAGCTGAAAACCCGCGAGGACTGGAACGAGTGGCAAGCAAATGTCTTGGGCGCGGCGATCCTGCTTCCTCAAAAAGAGGTTGACCTGGCAATGCGTCGGTTTGCAGAAACGCCGCTGATCAATTACGAGGGGAGGTATTCGTATGGTGATCACTTAACGCTGCGCCTTTTCTGCCGGTTGTTCGGTGTCTCCAAGACAACGGCGTCTATCCGCCTTCGTCAGCTCGGCTACATGGTAGATCGTCCATTCAGTGAGTATGTTGACCCATTGGAGGTGTGGTAATGAAGAGAGCATCCATTCGGGTTCAGGAACCGACGCCGGAGCTGATCGAAAAAATCCGCAGGGCAAGAGTTGCCATTTCCCAGCAGAAGCCCCGATACCTGAAATGTCCCTATTGTCAGCATAATGCCATTGCTGTCTACGAGGACACGAGGGGTCATGTAGAATCCAAGTGCAAGAAATGCGGGCGGATCACAGTCTTTGATGTGCTGAATATGAGAAGACTGCGACCGCGTACCAAGTAAGAACCGGAGGACAAGCCTCTGTTCTAAAATAAAATATATGTCATAGCTGAGCTGTGGAGCCGCCTGATAGGTGAAGTCATCCTAATGCCGCATGAGACAGAGTTTAATTACTCTGTTTTATCGGCATGGGATTCAAACCTCACCGTCATGCGGCTCTTTTTCTGTCTTCACCCTTCCCGCTGCTCCCGCGCAGCGGAAAGGATGAACAATGAAAATCCCTAAGACCCCTATCGCGTTCGATTACGACCTCTGGACTACGGAGGACGGCAAGTGCATGGTGCGCGTGAAACGAACCGGCGAAGTTTCCGAGGTTGACCGCAAGGTTATGAGAATCCTTCGCGCAGAGGAAAAGCGGATCAGACGCTCGTATGGCTCTGACAACACCTCTGAGGATGAGGACGGCGCAGAGAAAATTTCTGATACCGTGCTGTCCCTTGACGCTATGCCGGAGGACGATGTGAAGTCCGCTGCATGGCTGGCAGACTCCCGCGACTGCATGGAGGAACTGATCACCGCCCTCAAAGAGAAGGAGCTTCTTTCCATTCTGACCGAGAAGCAGCGCGAATTGTATCTTGCGATGACCCGTGAAGGACTGACTCTTCGAGAGTTTGCCCGAAGGAAAGGCATCGGCATCAGAGCTGCATTTGACCTCAAAGCAGCGGTGCAGAAAAAATTTCAAAGAATTTTTTGAGCGGTACTCAACAAACGGCAAAAAGATGTCCGTTGTAAAGTGAAAGGGTCAATCAGACCACTTCACTGCTCCTTGAAAACTGAATAGTTCAGTGCTGCGGATCTTTCCGCTTCTGCGAAGCAACACAGCTTCCGACGCCAAGACCTCCCGAAAGGGAGTGAGCGACCTCCGGAGAGCTATAACAGTCGTGTGGTGCGGCTGCTTGCGACGATGCAGATGCCGGGTATAATGATACTTCCGTCTTTTCTTTGAATGGGCGGCTCGGAGCGATCCTCGGAGGGGTGAGAGTCCCATGATACCGATTGACCATTGGTAGTCCGCAGCATTCCCGGAACTGCAAAGTTCTTCTGGCAGGGGCGCGAGCTGCAAATATGCCGGACAATGAAACAAACCCAAAAGAAACTTACTATATAGTTTCAGGATGAAAACTATGTGGCAGAGTGTCTTCACAAGATGCTCTGCCATATCCTTTTGTCCTGAATAATTCCACGAAACAGGAGGTGCTTAGAATATGATGGGCATTGAAACAATGAAAAACGTCAGCCCGAAAACGGTTGACCGTAGCACACTCGTTCAGAGAAGCAGCATCCGGCTTGATCCTGCGGCACCGCGAGAGGACAGGCTGAGGGAGTTCATCAAGCAGATCAGAAATCCCTACTGTTATCTGGACGGGAAAACTGTGGTGAAGATCAGCTTCGCCGCGACGGACACGACAATGGAAGATTGTCTGGAACACTATCTGAGAGGTCTTTGATTTATGAACAGTCTGAATCTTTTCACCCGGTTCTATGGACAAGCGATTGAGCCTGTGGTATAATGAAATCGGTCAAAAAAAGAAGAATACGGATTAAGCCGCTTGCCTTGATGGTCATGTGGCGTTTTCGTGTTCCTCTTCATAAGAGTTGAAGCAAGCCTTCGTCTTTCTGATTTGATGTACCACACCAAACAGAAAAACGGAGGTTATTTTTATGCCAGACAAGGTTTACCGCACGGCGATCTACTGCCGTCTGTCCCGTGAGGATGGAGACAAAGTAGAAAGCAACTCCATCGCCAGCCAGAGAGCCATCTGCGAGGACTATATCGCAAGGCATGAGGATTTGGAGCTTGTCTGTGAGCCGTTTGTGGATGACGGTTACAGCGGCGTTTCCTTCAATCGTCCTCAGTTCAAAAAGCTGGAAGAGGCAATCCGCAAGGGTGCGCTTGACTGCATTGTAGTCAAGGATCTCAGCCGCTTCTCAAGAAACTACATCGACGGCGGACGTTACATTGAGAAGATATTCCCGCAGCTCGGCATACGCTTCATCGCAATCAATGATGCGTATGACAGTCTGACCGGTGATCCGCAGTCCGACTCCTTTGTTATCCCGTTCAAAAACCTGATTAACGATTCTTACTGCAAGGACATCTCCATGAAAATCCGAAGCAGTCTGGAAGTCAAGCAGAAGAGCGGTGAGTTCGTCGGCTCGTTCGCGCCTTACGGCTACATGAAATCGCCGGAGAACAAAAACCAGCTCATCGTGGATGAAGCGGTCAGCGAATATGTGCAGATGATCTTTTCCATGTACAAGGACGGCTTCTCCATCGGACGTATTGCAAAGCGTCTGAACCAGATGGGCGTCCTGTCCCCAATGGAATACAAGCATTCCGCCGGTGTGAAGTTTGATACCGTCTTCAAAACCGGCGATACCGCAAAATGGACATACAAAGCCGTCCAGCGTATTCTCACCAACGAGGTTTATATCGGCGTTCTGGCGCAAGGCAAGCGCGGCACTCCCAACTACAAAGTCCGCGTTGTGAAAAGCAAGGATGAATCCGAGTGGGTCAAGGTAGAAAATGCGCATGAAGCTCTTGTGTCCTACGAGGACTTCATGGCAGTCAAGGTCATGATGCAGCGGGATATGCGCTGTTCGCCCGATCAGGACGAAGCGCATCTGTTTTCCGGCTTCCTGTTCTGCGGAGACTGTCAGCAGCCAATGATCCGCAAGACCGTCCCGTCGAAGACGAAAAAGTATATCTACTACGTCTGCTCCACCAATAAGCACAGCCGGACGTGCAGCCCGCACAGCATCGCCGCAAAAGAGGTTGAAGAGAAGGTCTTCCGTGCCATTCATGACCAGATCGAGCTTGTCATCAATCTGGAACACGCGCTTGCGATGATAGAACGGCTTCCGTCTCAGAGCCGTAAGGCTTTCAATTACGAAGCTCAGATCGCCAAAATCGAGGAAGAGATTGAACGGTACCAAAAGCTCAAGCTGGGGCTTTACGAGAACTTCATCGGCGGCGTCATTGATAAATCGGAATACTTCGAGTTCCGCAGCAGCTACACCAAAATCATTGAGGACAAACAGGAGGCACTTCTGCGGGTCAAAAAAGAAATGAAGCAGACGGTGACAACCGGCACGACCGAACGGAACTGGGTAACGCTTTTCAAGCAGTATGAAAACGTCGAAGAGCTGAACCGCCGTGTGCTGATGTCCCTTGTTGACCGCATTCTGATTCACGAAAACCATGCAATCGAAATCGTCTTCAAATATAGGGACGAATACCAGCAGACGCTTGAATACGTTCTCGGCTATGCCGACGAACTGGATATTGCCGTATAAAGGAGGGATGAGCAAATGGCAAGAAAAAGCAGAAAACAAATTGCAGTCGAAGAGCCGGTTATCGAATCTGTTTCTTCCGAGGTCTTCTCAACAGCCATCTATGCCCGTCTTTCCGTTGAAAACAGCGGCAAGTCCGAAAAGGTGGATGTCATCGCAAATCAGATTGAGATTTGCAAGTCCTACATTGCAGAGCGTCCCTACCTGAATCTGATAGATACCTATGTGGACAACGGACGAACAGGAACGGTTTTTGATAGACCGGAGTTCAACCGGCTGATGAACGACATCCGCACCGGCAGGATCAAGTGCCTTGTGGTTCGTGATCTCAGCCGGTTCGGGCGAGACTACATCGAGGCAGGAACCTATCTGGAACGGGTCTTTCCGCAGATCGGGCTTCGGTTTATCGCCATCAAAGAGAACTACGACAACTTTGATACGGACGGCTCCGGCGAAAGCCTCATCATCCCTCTGCAAAACATGATCAACACCCTTTACTCGAAGGACATCTCCCGCAAGGTTTCTACTGCGCTCAAAGCACAGATGGAAAGTGGAGAGTTCAAGAAGCGCAATCTCCCGTATGGTTATCGCTGGGATGAAGAACACAGCAATATGGTCTTCGATGAGGAAACCGCACCGATTGTCCGGAAGATTTTCCAATGGAAGATTGAAGGGCTGTCCCTTCCTGCGATTGCAGATCGGCTTGATGCAATGAACGCGCCCAATCCGGAGTTTCAGAAGTATCAGGTCGGCGTCCGCACAGGCAATGCTACGGCAAAGAAGATTTGGAACAAGTCTTCACTCACTACCATTCTGGATAATCCCCATTACGTCGGAGATACCGTTCTCGGACGGACGCTGAACGCCATCTACAAGGGCGTCAAGAATCAGCATATCGACCGCGAGGAATGGATTGTTTTTCCCAATACTCACGAAGCGATTATCTCCCGTGAGGACTTCCAGAAGGTACGAGAAATGCGGAACGCTGCTGCAAGGACAAGGGTTGAGAAGATGGAGCGCACGGAAGAAATCCGCGCTACGTTGATCAATCTCTTTGAAGACAAAATCGTCTGCGCAGACTGCGGCAGGAAGCTCTATTTCCATCGCAAGCGCGTTGACAAGCGCAAGGACGGCGCATGGTACGCCTTCTATGAGTGCAGTTCATCCGTCAAGCGCGGCAATCTCTGTACGCCACACTATACGCGGCAGGACAAGCTCGAAGCCGATGTGCTTGCGGCGATCCAGCTTCAAGTCAAGGCGGCTCTCAATTACGACAAGCTGCTTGCCAAGCTGAGAAACAGCGAAGGCGAACGCAGCATCCGCGATCAGCAGAATGCGCTCATCACAAGCCTGAATCTGAAACTCAGCGGCATCTCCAAGAAGCGTACTCGGCTCTATGAGGACTTCACGGAAGGCATTCTCGATGAAGAGGAATACGCCTTTGCCAAGAAAGCCTACGATGAGCAGTATGTCGATCTTTCACGGCGGTTGGATGAAGCGGTTCAGCGGAAGGTAAAGTTTGCCGAGGCAATGTCCGAGGACAACAAGTGGCTCACGCTGATGAAATCCGTCAGCGGTGCAACGATGCTCTCTCAGGAGTTGGTTGACGAGTCCGTAGAGCTTGTGAAAGTCCATGAGGACGGCTCAATCGAGCTGGTCATGAAATACGGCGATATTTACGCTCTGACCGTTCAGAGTATCAAGGAAGTACAGGAGGCGATGTAAATGAGCAAGGAATACAACATCGGCATCTACATCCGCCTCTCAATGGCTGATGAAGATACCGGCTATGGCAGCAAGGCGGAAAGTGACAGCATCGGCAACCAGCGTATGCTCATCAACCGCTTTCTTGACAATCATCCGGAGCTGTCTCACTGTCAGCGGTCTGAGTTTGCGGATGACGGTTATACCGGCACGAACTTTCACCGTCCTCAGTTCACGCAGATGATGGAGAAGGTCAAGCGCGGCGAGATTAACCTGATCTGCGTCAAAGACTTTTCCCGCTTTTCTCGTGACTACATTGAAACGGGAAACTATCTGGAATGCACTTTTCCATTCATGGGCGTCCGCTTTATTTCCATCAACGACGGCTATGACAGCGACGATTACAAAGGCACAACGGGCGGTCTGGAAGTGGTTATGCGCAGCATCATCTACGCCGCATACAGCAAAGACCTTTCCGTAAAGACCACATCGGCAAAAATCCAGATGATGAAGCAGGGCAAGTATGTCGGTGGCTACGCCCCATACGGCTACGTCCTGCATCCCACCATTCGGAACAAACTTGCCGTAGACCCGGAGGCGGCTGATGTGATCCGTCGTATTTTCCGCGAGGCGCTGGAAGGCAGCAACACCTCTCAGATCGCCCGCAGCCTGAATGATGACGGCATCCCGACGCCGGGGCAATACTTCAAGAGCAAGCATCCCGACAAGAAGAAGTTCAGTAACATGAGCGAGAAAATCAGTTGGGAAACCGTGATGGTCTATAACATCCTCAAAAACCTTGTTTACACCGGAACACTGGTCAGCCGCAAAATGAAGTCCTGCGGTGTCGGCTCAAAAAAGCGTGTTGTCAATGAGCCGATTATCGTAGAAGGAACGCATGAAGCTATTATCAGCAAGGAAGACTTTGAGCTTGCTCAGAAGGTCATTCGAGGCGGAGGACGGAATCCCACGCGCAAGCAGCATGACTATCCGCTCAAGGGACTCGTCCGCTGCGGTAACTGTAAACGTGCTATGACACGCCGAAAGAACAAGGCTGGCATTCGATACTTCCAGTGCATTCACTCGGTCAACAACGGAAACACAGACTGTCCGGTTGGCAGGAGCTTTCCGGAAATGGATATTGAGAAGGTTGTCTTCCATGCCCTTACTCAGTTTCTTGCTTTGGCACAGAAGGAAGCAATACAGAACCGCGAAGTCGGTGATCTGCGGAAATCTGCCATCAAGGAATGTGCTGATAAAATCCGCACTCTGCAAAAGCAGAACGAGCAGCACAAGGCGTCCAAGCTGAGGCTCTACGAGAAGTATGCAGCCGGAAGCATCACGAAGGAGGCGTACATTCAGCAGAAGGCGGCAGCGGATGTGAAGATTGCTGAAAACGATGGAGCAATCCAGCGCAGTCACGAGCGGATGAAGGAGCTTGACTCCGAGACCGCCTGTTCAGATGAAAAGCTGGATGCGGTCTGCGAACAGTACGCCGACTGCAAAGCTCTGACCTATGAGCTGACCCACGCATTCATTTCTGCGGTCTACATTTACGATCTTGACAACATAGAAATCGTCTGGAAGTTCAAGGACTTCCTCACTACATCAGAAGGAGAAGCCAAATGAAAGTATTTCTTTATATCCGCGTTGCCTGTGCGGATCAGCTTGCGGCAGCAGACCAGCGGGAAGAGCTGGAACGCTATGCGAAGGACAAAGGCTATGAGGTGGCTGCTGCTGTGGCGGCAGACGGCATCTCCGGCGTCCATACGGAAGGTATCATGAACTTCCTGCTGAACGAAGCCAAGCGTCAGGACATCGGTACGATCCTCACCCGCGACACCTCGCGAATCAGCCGGGACACTTCCTCTTTCATGAGGTTTGAGCGAAAGTTCCGGGAGAACGGCATCCGGTTCGAGTATCTGTCCAAGCCTGACAACGAGCTTCCGGTCACTCCGATGATGGAGGCGTTTGAAGCGGCGTATAAGAAACGTCGCACAAAGAACGGCAAAAGAGCATAGAGAAAACGCAAGCCGTTCACGGGTGGTTGTCCACCTATGAACGGCTTGTAAATTCTCAAAATTTTTTTAGTCCCTACTTGACCGCTTTTTCTTTCACCCACAGGAGAACTGTCCGGTGGGTGATTTTAATTGCTCTGCGGCCTGTCTTGCGGAAATTCCGCTCCAGCCGCCGGCAGCGCTCCCGTGTCGAAACACGTGCATCGCCATAGTCTGACCTTCAATCAATCGGATGGATCAGTTGCAAACAAATATGCAGCAGCCCAGACCGCTTTCACGGCAGTCTGGGCTGTTGTATATGGAATCGGTTATTCCGGCTCAGTGTGCGGTCAGCTCGCAGGTGCGTTCGTAGGCGGCGATCACTGCGTCCATGGCAGCGGCGCGGGCGCCGCGCTGTTCCAGCGCACGGACGCCTGCGATCGTCGTTCCGCCGGGGCTGCAAACCTCGGATTGGAGCTTTCCGGGGTGCTTGCCGGAGGCAAGCACCATTTCTGCCGCGCCGATCATGGTCTGTGCGGCAAGTGCCAGCGCCTGCGGATATGGCAGGCCGCAGCTTACGCCGCCGTTTGCCAGCGCGTCCAGAAACAGATAGACGAACGCCGGGCCGCAGCCGGAAACTGCACTGCCCGCGTCAAGCTTGTCCTCCGGCATCCGCATCAGAAGCCCGGCCGGTTTCAGTGCTTCTTCCAGTGCGGTCAGCTCATCCTCCGTAACAGTATCGTCCGGGGAGATCAGAACCACGCCCTTCCCAAGCGCGACCGGCAGATTCGGCATGATCCGCACGACCGGGCAGGGGAGGCCCAGCGTTTCTCTGATCGTCCTGATCGTAACGCCTGCCGCCATGGAGACGAGCACGGGCCGGTCCGTCCGCGCCGAAAGCGGCGCTTTCAGCTCTGCCAGCAGCGCCTGGAGCATCTGCGGCTTGACGCCGAGAAAGATGTATTTGCAGCCTTCTGCGACCTCCAGATTCGTCCCGGCTGCGCAGCCGAGCTCTGCGGCCAGACGCACCGCCTTGTCCGCTGTGCGGTTGGACAGGAGCATACCCGCGCCGCTTTTTGCCGCAGCCTGCGCCAGCGCGCCGCCCATATTCCCGGTTCCGATAAATCCAAGCTGATAGGTTGACATAAGTTCCTCCTTACCGGGTCTGCCCGTCGCCCGTTATAATATATTTATAAGTCGTCAGCTCCCGCAGACCCATAGGGCCTCTGGCGTGGAGCTTCTGCGTGGAAATGCCCATTTCGCAGCCGAGGCCGAATTCGCCGCCGTCTGTAAACCGCGTGGATGCATTTACATAAACTGCAGCACTGTCAACCAGCTGCGTAAAGCGCTGCGCGGTCTGCGCGTTTTCGGTGATGATCGCGTCGGAATGGTGCGTGGAGTGCGCGGCGATATGGGAAATCGCCTCGTCCGCGCTGGAAACGGTCTTGACGGCAAGAATATAATCCAGAAATTCCGTGTCGAAATCCTGTTTCCCCGCAGGTGTGCCGGAAATGATCTGCTGCGCAGTCTCGTCCAGACGAAGCTCGACGGGCGGCAGACCGGCCGCAGCGCGGTCGTCGACAAGGCGCTTTTTGAGCATGGGCAGGAACTGCCCGGCGATATCCGCATGGACGATTGCGACTTCTTCCGCGTTGCAGACGGACGGGCGGCTGGTTTTGGCGTTTTCGATGATATTCAGCGCCTTGTCCAAATCTGCGTCCTTGTCCACGTACACATGGCAGATGCCGGTGCCCGTCTCGATGCACGGGACGGTCGCCGATTCGACGCAGGCGCGGATGAGTCCCGCGCCGCCGCGCGGGATGAGCAGGTCAACCAGGCCGTTTGCCGTCATAAGCTCGTGCGCGCTTTGCCGCGTGGTGTCCGACACCAGATTCACAAGGGCTTCCGGCAGGCCGACGGCGCGCAGGCCCTCGTGCATAGCCGCAACAATGGCTGCGGCAGAACAGTATGCCTCTTTCCCGCCGCGCAGGACGCAGACATTGCCGCTTTTGAGGGCGAGCACCGCCGCGTCAGAGGTAACGTTCGGGCGGCTTTCGTAGATAATGGCGACGACACCCATCGGAACCGCAGTTTTGCGGATCACAAGTCCATTGGGCCGCTTCACCTCAGCCAGAATTTCCCCAACCGGGTCAGGGAGCTTCGCGACCTGCCGCATACCGTCCGCCATGGCGGCGATCCGGTCCTTTGTCAGGCGCAGACGGTCGAGCATGACGCTTGAAATGACGTCCTGCGTCGCGTGCAGATCTTCCGCGTTTGCGGCGAGAATGACATCTGCATTTGCCTCAATTGCATCTGCCATTTGCAGGATGGCCCGGTTCTTTTCTTCACTCCCCAGCCACGCAAGCTGCGGGCAGGCGGCCTTGGCCTGCTGTAAAAGCGCCTGTGTCGTCATATGTCTGCCTTCTTTCCTAAAAATCTTGTGCCGATGGATCTGCCGTCGAGCAGCGCATAGAGCTTTTCAACCTCCGCGCCGTTGGCGATAATCATGTCCGTTCCGGCTCTTGTGACGATCTGCGCGGCAGAGAGCTTGGTCTTCATGCCGCCCGTTCCAAGCTCGGAGCCCTTGCCGTCGGCAAGGCGCAGAATTTCTTCTGTGATTTCGGGAACCAATTCGATGCGCGCAGCGTCTGGATTTTTATGCGGGTCGGCAGTGTACAGACCGTCAATATCTGACAGCAGCACGAGCAGGTCGGCGTGAACGCTGGTCGCGACGATGGCCGAGAGCGTATCATTGTCGCCGATGC
>OLQB01003032.1_pt1 | contig 10387 bp, 10 predicted proteins | sample 1672681 | NCBI WGS metagenome assembly OLQB01 (sample SAMEA3136713, study PRJEB25190) | human gut metagenome | reverse complement strand
GCCGGGGTGTGTCCGCCGTGTTGAGAATGAGGAAGGTCAGCAGGAACATTCGCTCGTTGCGGGACTGCAAATCCTGCAACAGCTTCTTGGCCTCTGCGCCGTAGGTAGCAAGGTCGCTTGGAATGATGTCCATGTCGTACCCGGCGCGGACGGCTTTCTTCTGGTGGAGTAGGGAGCTGCCGCCTTACTATCTTGCAATAGCAGGTTTGCATCACCCTCTCCGGGAACCGTACTTACCTCTCTCGAAGTATACGGCTCTGTCATTGTTCGGTCAGAAAAACTCATTGATTGTGAATTAGATGGTGGCAATGCTCACACACTATAAGTGTCTTTCGCCGTTTTGCTAACATTGCGATTTCCCACGGTTCTTTTCCTTTAAGGTTTTTCAGTTTATTGATATGGTGGATTTCGTAACGTTCGCTTTCCGTTGTGCCACAGAGTTCACAAATTCTTGCTTTCAAACGCTTCTCAAGCGGTGTTACCGACTGACCATAAATAATTGCGGCATTGCTAATGCAGTCTGTTGAAATTTTCGCATCTTTACAGTCCATATAGTTGGCGAAATAGCGGCGCTTGGCTTTCTTTTTCGTTTCATAGGGGATACCCCATTCGCCAGTTCCGTCTTTATACATAGCAACAACTTTTGAGATTTTGCTTTTGTGTTTTGCTGCAAGCGTTTTTAGGCAGCTGTATTCCATAAGGTAAGACAGATATTTCAGTTTACAGAAGTTGCTGGCTATTCCGTAATAATTACAAATACCTCTCAACTCATCGTTGTAAACTGTGACTATCTCAAGGTCTGTCAGCCGTAGCAGGGAATTTCTGTGAACGGGAAATAGCTTTCCGTCCTTTTTCTGTATCGCTATACCCTTTGAGAAAATAAAGTTGTGGATTTTGTCATCGAATGGCACTAGCAGTTCAACATGGTTGTTGAGAGTTCTCGCTTTTGTGCCTTTCTTGTTCCGCTTTACTTTCTCACATCTTCTGACACGAACATCAAAACCTAAGAACCGGGCACATTCACTGCTGTGGGTAATAAGTGTCTTTTCTTCGCTGAGTTCCATCTTGAGTGTTTGCCCAATAAACTCAGAGAGTTTGCTCTTAATCCACTGGCAATCCTCTTTACTGCCCTTTACACCAATAATAAAATCATCTGCATAGCGGATATATTTGAGCTTTTTATCCGTCTGTGCTGTGCAAGGAGTTTTCAAAAGTTGTTTGCGGAGTGTTTTACACTCTGCAATCATGCTTTCTCTTTCTACTCCATTCTTTCTGTCGATGTGGTAGCAAAGATTTTTGATTCTATTGTGCAGTTCACGGTATTCCGGGGTGATTTTCCCTTTTTCAGGAGTGTCAAATTCGTCTTTTAGCTGCATGACGAATTTATCAAGTTCGTGCAGATAGATGTTTGCCAGCAACGGTGAAAGAATACCGCCTTGCGGTGTGCCGCTGTAGGTTTTGTGGTAAACCCAATCTTCCAAATATCCTGCTTTTAGAAATTTGTAGACCAGTTTTACGATGCGTGCATCTTTGACCTTGCTGCCGATAAATCCAACCAGTGCATCGTGATTTATATTGTCAAAGCACCCTTTAATATCCCCCTCAACAAACCAACGCACACCACCAAATTGGTACTTCAATTTGTCTAATGCGGTGTGACAGCTTCTTTTCGGGCGGAATCCATGCGAGCAGTCCAGAAAGAGCGGTTCATAAATTGCTTCCAATATCATACGGAGTGCTTCTTGAACCAATTTGTCCGTAAAGGTCGGAATACCTAATGGACGCTTCTTCTTCGGATTGCTTTTCTTTGCAATATAAGTTCGTCGTACTGGCGTGGGCTGATAGGTTTCATCTGCCAAGGACTGAATGATTTTTTCAATCTTAGCTTCGCTGAAACCGTCTGCTGTGTCTTGATTGATACCTTTTGTCGATGCACCCTTGTTCGTGTACAGACGCTGGTATGCCTGATAGTAAATATCTGGGCGCAGCAGATAGCGATACAATCTAGTAAATACTTCTTCCTTATGGGTTAATGAGTCTTTGCTGATTCTTTCTAAAATTTCGGTTGTTGGTTGCAATGAGGTTTTCCTCCCTAATCAACGTTCTATTTTAGTACACAATAACTACGCTCCTTCGCCATGTAAGGGTCATTATCCCTCTCGGACTACTATGAGCGTTCCGTACCCATGCAGGATTTTCAGGCTCTACAGCCATAGCCTTTTCAGGCGTTCCTGTGTAGGGTATCCCCAGTTAACATTGTGTGTAGGGAAATGCGGATTGTCGGTATGCGCTTTCGTTTCCTTGCCATAGGTTCTCCTACAGATTCCATGAACATTGAGATAACCGATGGATGGAAGAGCATCATCCATCGCGTTCATGACAGAGGTTTCAGACATTTTCCTCCGCCTGAAAATAACAGAAATTAGAAACTTGCGTATCAGTAAACCCAACTTCATCCTCGTATCCGCTTAACATGGCGGTTCAGTCGCACAATACTGTCTTTCAGTGACTTACCGCTTTCCTGCCGTGCTCTGTTCCCGTTTCAGCTTTCGCCTTTCGGTTAGGCAGGTTGTTTCCCGCGTTATCCTACGGGGTAGTCCCTTACGCTACACTACACAATGCCCTATCTGGGCGCACCTCCTCGATCTTGCTGCGGTCGAGTTCGGTGATGGTGTGCTTGATGGTTTTGATGGCCTTGTTCTGGTCAACGGACTGGATGTGCATGGTAACGATCTGGCTGGAATCCATGTCCAGAAAATCCTTCAAAAGCTGGTCGCTCAGGTCAGAAGCCGTGATATTCAGAAAGCTGACCGCCCCGAAGATGCCGCCCATCTGAAAGGTACGGCTGTTCTTAAATGCCAATGCAGTAGGGGCAATGGCATCCTTTACGGACAGACCACTGGGCACAAGGTCTTTCCAGTTGAAGTGGAACTTGTTGGCTCCATCCATGTTCAGCATCCCGTGCATCAGCCGCAGACGCTCCGTACCGTCCAGCGGCTTTGCCAGAACGCCCAACCTGTGAAAGTTGTTCATCAGGTCGTTCTGGATGTGCTCCAACCGAGGTTTGACCTGCGCCATGCTGTCGCCCTCGATGCCGTAGGTCAGAAACTTCGTTTTGGTCAGGCCGTTATTGCCCTTGGAAAGCTGCTGCCGCAGCATCTGGCTGTACTCGGCGCGCACATCGTCAAAACCATCCTGCTGGTACGGGATGCGGATGGACTTTTCGAAGTCTGCCGAATCGGTGGCGGTATTCACGAAAGACAGTTCAAAGTGGATAGAGCTGTCGAAAAAGTTGAGAAAAGAGCACCATTCCTCAAAGATGGCGGTCTTGTCCTCCTGCTGCGCCAACTGATAGTTGATATCCTGATACTGGATGGTGCGGGTGTAGTAGCCGGGACGGACACGGCAGGTACCGTCCTCAAACATCCGCTGGAACGGGATGCTCTCCTGTGCCGTGCGGAGCACTGTGGGCTTGGGCGGCTTTTTGCCGTCTTTATTCTTTTTCAGAAACGGAATCATGGGCGTCATCTCCCTTCACAAGTAGTGCATAGTAATTGCGGGTCTGGTACGGACGCACCTTCGGGCGAACAAAGCGCGCCTGAAAGTAGTACCGCAGGATCTTTTCAGCCGGCTGACCGTTTTTCTGGTACATGGCCAGAAAGAACATGGGCAGCATGACCGCCATCATGCCGAGGGTAGCACCGGAATTGCCAGCGGTGTCCCGCAGAACAAAGAACAGCGGCACGCCTACGACTGCCGCTGCACCAAAACAGATAAGCTGCCGTGCAGTCAAATTGAAGGCTACTTTGGACTTCACCTTGCTGAAATCGCGCGGCACGGAAATATAAGCTGCCAAAATTTCACCTCCGAATCAATGGGCACCCAGCAGAGTTTTGGCGACAGAGCTGGTCTTGAACAGCGAGAAGCAGAGCAGCACCGTGTACCCCACGATGCTCCAGATCGAGTTGATGGCATCCCCGGATATTGCAACATTCTGGAGCAGAACAGCGTAGATCGCCACGCAGATCAGGATCAGGAAGCCCTGAAATCCCAGCGCAAACAGAGAACGAAGATAGTTCTGTCCAACATGGGATTGCTCGTGGTTGCCCCATGTTGCCATGGGCACTGGAGCCAGACTGACCATCATGTAGATTTCAATCATTCTTCCGTAGACGATGACGAAAATCACGATGGACAGGATGCGCATGGTGATACCGATGAAGAAGGACTGCAAGAACAGTCCGAACAAGGGTCCTACGTCCATCTGCATCATGCTGGATTGCAACATGGAAAGCCCGATGTCGTTCACCCGTGTGTTGCCGCTGATGATGCCGCTGGAATTTGCCACCACCTGCTGCGTCACATCGAACACCGCCATGATGATGTCGAAAGTGTTGGAGATCATCCAGACCGAAATGGCAGTTTTGAAGATCCATTTCATCAGCAGCGCAGGTTCAAATTGTGCCATGTTGTTATGCTGGGTGATCATCTCAATCAATTCATAACAGGCAATGAAGGTCAAAATCACGCCTGCAATGGGCAGCACCACATTTCGAGAGAGGGCTTCAATCATGGCAAAAACTCTCGGTTCAAAACTGGATGGTTTGGTGCCGACCTGTTGTGCGATGTTGCCCACTTGGGTGTTCACATCATCAAACAAGCCGGAAAGATTGGACATGATCGCCGCTGTCAGCAGCGACTTGATCCAATCTGAGATCGCTTTGAGAACTGTTTCCACTCAGCGCCACCACCTATCAAGAAAAATGGTTGATAAGGGTCTTGAGCAGGTTGAGCAGAAAAATAAGGTGAGTCAGAATCTGCATAATAGCACCGTCCTTTCAGAATAAAGGTGAATATTCGATTTGCAATGCGTTTCCTCTTGTGATAAGAATCCGTTTGCCACGGAGGGGCTGGAAACACTTGCAAGTAAATATGTACGGGGCGGCAGACGCCGCCCGGAAAAGATTAGCCGAACAGACCGCTCAGCAGGGGGATCAGGGTGATGCCAATCAGGGCAACACCGCCGCCAGCCATGAGCTGTGTTATCCCCAATTAGTAGGAACAATACAGCTTTCTGGCGGGCGGCGGCACGTCAAGAAATATATATGGAGTTTTTAAAGAACCTCCCCGGAGCGGGGAGCGGTCAGCCTGTGACCTGCTCCACTTCCGGTATGGGTTTGAGATTAAAATGAATTTCGATAGAAATGTGTCTTGTCTTATCGCTGTCTATGGTTTCATGGACAACGATTTCTTTCATCAGGCGGTTTAAGGTGGAAGCGTCCAGCTCGGTGATGTCCCGGTATTCCTGTATGGATTCCACCCACTGCCTTGCGTCCACGGCAAGCCGGATTTCATCGGAAAGGCGTTTCCGGCCTTCCTCAGCCTTGGCTTTTAATTCCGCCTGTTCCTTCTGTGTCTTTTCCAGCAGGAGATTGAAGTTTTCTTCTGTGATTCGTCCGGCTACCATATCCTCATAGAGCCGCAATACCATCTTTTCCAGCACTTCAATCCGTTCTTCGTCTTTGGCAAGGGTGCGCTCCATCGCTTCCCGCTGGTCTTTCTGCCTGGCATGGCAGGTATCGGTCAGCCGTCCGGCTACTGCTTCACTGTCTGTCAGGGCAGCGGCGGCGCACTCCCGGATTTTGTTCAGCACAAGGGAATAGAGCGTGTCAAACTCAACCCGGTGCTGTGTGCAGTGCTGCTTCCCATAGGCATTATAGGTCTTGCAGGAGAAAATCCGCTTCGGGAACTTCTCATGCGTGGTGCGGATGGTGAGAGCCTTTCCGCACTCCCCGCATTTTATCAGCCCTGCAAAGAGGTTGATTTCCCCGGACCTGCCCGGTCGCTGGCGGGATTTCAGTTTTTCCTGCACAATCGCAAAGTCCTTTTTGTCCACCAGCGGCTCATGCGTCCCCTCCACCACAATCCAGTCCTCCGGCTTCTTGTCCCGGATAGTGCCGATTTTAAAGCGGTACTCGGTCTTTTGGGAAGCGATTACGCCGGTGTAGACGGGGTTCATCAGGATTTCCTTAATCACGGAGAAGTCCCAGACGTACCGCCCGTTTTCCGGGTCTTTCTTTTCCCATTTGGTGCGGATGTTCCGGTGTCCCCGCTTCCGGTTCCACCATGTCGGGCAGGGGTGCTTTTCTTCCTCCAGCCTGCGCCGGATGTAGTTGGGGCCGTGGCCGTCCAGCGCATACCCGAAAATCAGCCGGACAACCGGGGCGGTTTCCCCGTCAATAAGAAGGTGGTTCTTGTCCTCCGGGTCTTTCTTGTAGCCAAACGGGGCGATACAGCCGGTGAACTGGCCTTTCTGCGCCTTCAGCACATAGGAAGAATGGACTTTCTTGGAAATATCCTTGCTGTACATTTCATTCAGGATATTTTTAAAGGGCGCAATGTCGTTGTTGTCCCGCATGGTGTCGATACCGTCATTCATGGCGATGTAGCGCACACCGTTCCTTGGGAAGAAGTCCTCGATAAGCTGCCCGGTCTGCAAGTAGTTCCGTCCTAACCTCGATAAATCCTTTGTAATCACAAGGTTTACTTGTTTCCGCTCGATGGCTTTCAACATCCGTTTCAGGTCGGGGCGTTCCATATTCAAGCCGGTAAAGCCATCGTCCTGATAGACTGCCACAACCTCCCATCCCTGCTTTTCGCAGAACTTTTCCAGCATATCCCGCTGGTTTTCGATACTTGCACTTGTGCCGTCAAGGTCATCATCTTTTGAGAGCCTGCAATAAATCGCTGCCCGGAATCCCCTGGCAAGTGCTGTGTCAATCACATCATAATTGAATCCGTTCATCATAACCGTTTACCCGCACAATCCAGACGGAACACGGTCACTTGGAACCTCACCCTTATTATACTTCATTTCTTGCGTTTTAGCAAGATATTCTTTATCTATTTTTCTGGTGTGTTTCTGTGCGATAAGGCTCACGAAAACGTCCGTAGCGTCCAGTTCGCCGTCAAATACTGTGGTGACATGAATCTCTGTTTTATTTTTCGCCATAGGCATTTGTCCTCCATACATGAAAACAGCCAGACAGGGAAGGTCGGCAACGAAGTCCGGCAACGGGCTTCAAAAAACCTTGGAACTAATCCTTGTCTGGCAGTTGGGTTATTTTATACTTTTTCTTTTATTTTTCTGTTGCTTTGGTTGTTAAAGGGGAGAAAAGCCGACAGTTACGGGATTTTCCCCGGCAACCGACCCGGCAACGGGATAGCAACGAAGTGTGCAACGGGCTGTCATTTACCGGATTTTTTCAAAATGGAAGTTCCATCTGTTCCGGCACCGGCGTAAATCCCTCCGGGGTTTTTCCCGCCCCGTTGCCGGTGTCCGTTGTCGGCTGCTCCCGTTCCCATCCTTTCTGTCTGCCATATCCGGCAAACATACGGGGGTTGGAGAAATACTTCCAGCCGGTGATGCACTGGTTCATTATCTCGTTGATTTCCCGTATCTCCCATTGTTTCGGCTCGTCAAAAGCGTGGTTTAAGGCTTCTTTGTAAAGCTGTTTGGAGCAGACGGTATCGCCGGGGCAGCTGTCAAGGAAAGCCTGAATCATCCCGGCTTTGGTGTCCTCCGGCATAAAGTCCCGCTGGTGTTCTTTTAGATAGCGCACCATTTCCGGGCTGAATGTCAGCTTCCATCTGCCGCTTCTGTAAATCTCCATCGCTTCCGCCCATACTTGGTTTAAATAGGCTCTGGAAGCGGCTTCGTCCTCTAAAATGTGTGTTTCCGCCTGTTCCGGGCATACCTGTATGGGGATAAAGCGGCGGTTGCCGGAGCGGTCAAGGGGCAGGAAGTCAAGGGCGTTGGACGTGCCGCCGAACACGCACTGCCTTGGGCGGTCTGCCGGGTGGGTTTCGTAAGGTATCTTGTAGACTTCCTTCTGGCGGCTCAAAAATGACTTGATTTCCTCTATGCTCTTGGCGTTTGCCGTGGCAATCATCTCCGACATCTCGATTATCCAGTGACCTTGCAGCTTGCGGTATACGTTATCATCGTCCAGCTTCCGCAAATCGTCCGAAAACCACTCGTCTTTGACTGCCAGCAGACGGAAGAAGGTGGACTTCCCGGCTCCCTGACCTCCCACAAGGCAGAGCATGACTTCAAACTTGCAGCCGGGGGAAAATGCCCGGTGGATGGCTCCCAATAAGAACAGGCGCAGGGATTGGTAAGTGTAATCGTCCTCACTGGCTCCCAGAAAGTGCCGCAGGCAGGAGCGTATCCGTTCGGTTCCGTCCCATGTCAGGCTGTTTAAATACTCCCGGACGGGGTGATAGCTGTTCTGATGGGCGGCAAGGTCGGCGGCGTCCTGTATCTTCTTTTCGCTTGTCAGGCCGTAGGTTTCTTCCAGATACAGCCGGATATATTTCATATCGGTGTCGGTCATGGGGCTGTCCGGGGTTCTTTTGCAGCCGATAGGTTTTAAAATGTCGGTGCGGTCGGTCAGAAGGTTATAAGCAACCGCCCCGGACAGGAGCGGGTCGCACTGGAACACGGTCAGGCAGTTGCGGATGCTGTTTCGGAAGCCGCCTTTTTCGGTGGTTTCCAGCAAGGCTTTGACGTCTTCAACGCTCCGGGGCGGCTCGGTGTTTTCTGCCATGTTCTTTAGTTCCTGCCGTATCTCTGGCGGTAAGTTCTGCCATTCGCCTTTCAAGGTTCCTCACTTCCTTTCCGTGTCCTGTGATAAGGGCTGCCCGCTCTGGAAGTTCCCCCGATAGAAGTACGTCCATCAGGTATTCCACCCGGCTCATGTTCTGCAGGGCTTCCACAAACCGGGGATTCCATGCTTCATCCGGCTGTCGTGGGGCGTGTTCCTCCTTCCAGCGGCGCAGGAGATGGTAATAGTCAGACAACACCCGGAAACAGTGCCGCTCCATGCGCTTAAATTTCTGTTCTTCGCTTTCCCTCCGTAAGCGTGGCCGGATGGGCTGCTTCCTTGCGTTCCTTCCGTCCTCATAGGGGATGGAGAAGTCCCGCGCCAGCATGAGGGCGGCTTCTTTGCTGCCGATACCGTGGAGCCGGGAAACGAAGTCTATCACGTCCCCGGTGGCTCCGCAGCCGAAACAGTAAAAGCGGCGGTCAACCTTCATGCTTGGGTTCTTGTCGTTGTGGAACGGGCAGACACACATCCCGTTCCGGTTTACTTTGATTCCATAACGCTCCGCAGCCTGCCTTGTGGTGACGGACTGCTTCACGGCTTCAAATACGTTCAATAGGCGTTTCCTCCTGATAATCCCAACGTGGGCGGCACAATGTCGTTCACGTTGTCTGTAAATCCATCTTGTTCAAAATGAAAAAGCACCTGCCAGCGATTTCCAATCACAAAACAAGTGCCTGTTTAAAGTTCCATATTCTGTTGTTTCTGTGTCCGGGGCGGCTTCTGTTTCCCTGCCTGCTCCTGCCGGATGCGTTCCTGCCGTCCTTTCAGGTTCTCCTGAACGGACGGCTTCTTCCCCGGCTCGGCGGTCTGTCGGTACTGCTCGGACGGCAATACCTGATTGAGCCAGCGGCGCACATCCCGCAGAACTTTTACATCTGCCTGCACCGCTTCCAGCTCCTCCCCCTGTTCCGGCAGGGCAGAAGCAAGCTGTTCCCGTTCCGCTTCCAAATCTTTGCGGGAGTAGGTATTGCCTTTCAGGCTGGCTTTCAAATACCGGATGGCGGCATTGTAAGCGTCCAGTTCCTCCCGGTGGCTCTCCGCAAACTGCTCTTTTTTCTTCTTCCAGCCGATGGCGGCGTACTCCTTATGGACTGGCTTGTTGGCTTCGTATTTGTCAATGTAGGACAGCATGGTGTCGATGGCTTTGATACGCTTCTTGCTTTTTTTCACGCCCTCCATGACAGAAACGGCGGTCTGGCTGATTTCGTCCAGCCGGGTGTCAAGGCTTTCTACGGTGGAGATTCCTTTTTCCCGCAGAAAATCCATTGCCGCCTGTACCTTGTTGAAGTCGGCAACTGTGCCTTTGAGCTTCCCTCTGGAAGTCCAGCCGGCACGCTGTCCGCTCCGCAGTTCTAAATACTGTGAGAGCAGCTCCGGTATGGCCGGTTCCTTCGTCTGCTCCAATGCTTCCATCAGAGCGGCTTTTTTCTCTTTTAAATCGGCAATCCAGCCTTTTAAGTGGCGCACCATCTGGCGGATGGACTGCATGAGGGAGTTGGCGGATTTGATGTCCCGGTTCAGGTTGCCAACGTTGGTCTGGATTCCTTTCTTCTCCATCTGGCAGGCGGCTGGCCCCATGTGGACGGTGGGGATTTTATCAATCCCCTGTCGGGCATAGGAGCGCAGGTCAAGCCGTTCCGGGCGGTGATTAGCTTCTAAATAACGGTTGGCCGTGTCCGCCCATCCCTGCCGCCAGATTTCAGCGTATTTCTGGTCGT
>OLQB01003026.1_pt1 | contig 10394 bp, 9 predicted proteins | sample 1672681 | NCBI WGS metagenome assembly OLQB01 (sample SAMEA3136713, study PRJEB25190) | human gut metagenome | reverse complement strand
CTGGCCTCCAGCGTGGCCCTCATTACTGACGGCCGCTTCTCTGGTGCCAGCCGTGGCCCCGTCATCGGCCATGTCAGCCCGGAAGCCGCCGCAGGCGGCCCCATCGCACTGGTGGAAGAGGGCGATATCATTGAACTGGACGTGGAGGCCCGCCGCCTGGAGATCACCGGTGTGAAGGGCGAGCACAAGACCCCCGAAGAAATGGACGCCATTCTGGCAGAACGCAAAGCCAACTGGAAGGGTTTTACAAGCAAATACACCCATGGCCTGCTGAAGCTGTATAGTCAGCACGCAGTCAGTGCCATGAAGGGTGCTTACATGGAGTAAGGAGTGTAAAAACTATGGCAGAAGCAAGAAGTCTGGCCGATATCAAACTGGATAACGCCTATAAGTTCGGCGCTGGCCGTTACCTGCAGGAAGCAGGGGCCCTGAACCTGCTGGGCGGCGAGGTGGCACGTCTGGGCAAAAAGGCCCTGGTCATTGCCGGCCCCCGCGCCTGGGCAGCCACCGAAGGCAAGGCAGAAAAGAGCCTGAAGGATGCCGGTGTGGAGTTTGAACTCTCCCTGTACCCGGATCAGAACACCTACGAGCGCGCCAAGGAGCACGCCCTGCAGGCCCTGACCACTGGCTGCCAGGTCATCGTGGGCGTGGGCGGCGGCCGCATCATGGATCAGGCCAAGGCTACGGCACACTTTGCAGGCGACCTGCCCATCGTGGAGGTGCCTACCTCCATTGCCACCTGCGCGGCATTTGCCCCGCTGAGCGTCATGTACACTGCCGAGGGTGCCTCCCTGGGCAGCCTGCGCTATGACCACGAGGTCAACGCCATCGTCATGGACATGGACGTGATCTGCAAGGAGCCCCCGCGCTACGCAGCCAGCGGCATCATGGACGGCATGGCCAAGATGATCGAGATCCAGAACGGCCGCAGCGAGATCCTGCTGGACGATGTGAGCATCGGTCTGTTCACCGCTTACACCATCGCAGAGATGGCTTACCATGTTTACGAGAAGGAGGCCCATCAGGCCTGCCATGACATTGCCGAGGGCAAGCTGACCAAGGCCGTGGAGGATATCGCCTACCTGAACGTTGCCGTGGCCGGCATCGTCAGCGGCGTGAGCAAGGGCTTTGGCCAGACCGCTCTGGGCCACGAGACCTACGAGCTGGTGCGCACCCACTTCACCCAGGAGGCAAAGCCCTACCTGCACGGTGAGATCGTGGCCATCGGCGACTGCCTGCAGCTGGCCTTCAACGGCCATCCGGAGCAGGTGGCACCCTTCCGTGATTTCATGCGCAGCATGAACATGCCCCTGACCCTGGAGGACATCGGCATCGACCCGAACTCCCCCAAGATGGAGAACCTGTTCCAGGATCTGTTCCACAGCCCCTTCATGGAGCCCACCGCAGAAAATGAGGCACGCCTGCGCAAGGCCATGCACTATCTGTCTGCAGACTGATCCCCGCAGCATTCCCTGAACCGCAATGACAGCGCTCCCTGAACCGTCTCGGACGGCGCAGGGGGCGCTGTTTTGTCTTTTTGGCACAAAGAAGCCCAAAAATCCTCTTTTTCTTTTGTGATTTTTCCGCTATACTAGAGGCGCAGGAATTCCAATGGGCACGGCCCATGATAAGAAGAAGGTGAGGATGTCCGTATGAAAATGCAGGAAGGCTTTTTGTGGGGCGGTGCAACCGCTGCCAACCAGTGTGAGGGCGCCGCTTCGGCGGGGCCCTTTGCGTTCTGCCCGGCGGGTTTTGGACGAATCGGCTGAAAAACAGCAAAATTCGGTCAGAATGCGCTAGAATGCTGGACAGCATCCTGTGAATTGTGGTAGAATTGCAATAGAATGCGTGGAAGCGCAAAACCGATGCTGCGCGGTGAACGCAGCAAAGATGAAAGATGAAAGAGGTCGTTTGTGATGAAGATTATTCGTGCAAAGGATTACGCAGACATGTCCCGCAAGGCGGCAAACATTATTTCCGCACAGGTCATCATGAAGCCCAATTGCGTGCTGGGTCTGGCCACCGGCGGCACCCCGGTGGGGGCCTACCAGCAGCTGGTGGAGTGGTACAACAAGGGCGACATTGATTTCTCGGAGGTCACCACCGTGAACCTGGACGAGTACCGCGGCCTGCCCAAGGACCACCCGGAAAGCTACTGGAGCTTCATGCACCGCCACCTGTTCGACCACGTCAACATCAACCCCGCCCGCATCAACCTGCCGGACGGCACCAACCCCGATGCGGACGCAGCCTGCGCCCAGTACAACCAGATCATCCACAGCGTGGGCGGCATCGACCTGCAGCTGCTGGGCATCGGCCACGACGGCCACATCGGCTTCAACGAGCCGGGCGAGGCCTTTGAGCTGGAGACCCACTGTGTGGACCTGACCCAGGAGACCATCGAGGCCAACAAGCGCTTCTTTGACGGCAACGTAGACCTGGTGCCCAAGCAGGCCTACACCATGGGCATCAAGACCATTATGCAGGCCCGTAAGGTGCTGATGGTGGTCAACGGCACCGGCAAGGCCGAGATCGTGAAGAAAGCCTTCTTCGGCCCGGTCACCCCGGAAGTGCCCGCCAGCATCCTGCAGATGCACCCCGACTTCACCCTCGTGGGCGACGAAGAGGCCCTGAGCCTGATCTGATCGGTTCTCCAAAGCATATTTCTGCCGCCGCACGGCCCTGCCACCGTGCGGCGGCTTTTTTCTGAGCAGGGGAATTGTAACGCGGCAAAAAATACAGTATACTGGAACAAAAACCACCACGAGGGAGGGGCGGCCGATGTTCAGCGAAGAGATGATCTGCAGCCTGAATGATCTGGAACTGGAAGTTTATAAGTATGTTGTGCGGAACGCGGACAAGGTGTGCTATATGCGCATCCGGGAGTTTGCGGATGCCGCCCATGTGTCTACCTCCACCATCCTCCGGTTCTGCAAAAAGGCGGGCTGCGACGGCTACGCGGAGTTCAAGATCCGGCTGCGCCAGCATCTGGAACAGGCAAAGCAGCCGCCGGTCAAGGACGATGTGTCGGAGGTCATCGACTTTTTGAAAAAGACCTGCTCGGCGGAGTTTGAGCAGAAGCTGGACATGTTGACCAGGGTCATCTTTCAGGCCCGGCACATCTTTTTTGTAGGCAGCGGCATGTCCGGCATTGTGGCCAAGTACGGGGCACGCTATTTTTCCAGCATGGGCAAGTTCTGCCTGTACATCGACGAGCCCCATTACCCCACTGAGAGCCGATTCGTGGAAAATTCGTTGGTGATCGTGTTTTCGGTGTCCGGTGAGTCCCGCGACACCATCGGCCATGTGATGCGCTTCAAGGAGCAGAACTGCCAGATCCTCAGCGTGACCAACACGGAAAACTGCACCATCGCAAAACTCTCGGACTATAATCTGGCCTATTATGTCACCTACGAGCGGCTGGGAGTCTACGATGTGACCACGCAGCTCCCGGCCATGAGCATCGTGGAACGGCTGGGCAAAAAGCTCTACCGCTACACCTCCGAGGGCCCGGCAGCCATCTGAAAAAAGTCCAAAATAAAAAACAGGGTGTTACCTGGAAAAAACAAGTGCGAAAAAACGGCACTTGTTTTTTTATGCCCAGAAACTGCTGACAAACCACCTGCCTGCGTCTATAATGGACGCATCAGAAGTACTTCGACCGGAAATTGGATGACTTGAAAAGGTAAAGGAGAAACAATCATGGCAAAAGATTATGCTGCGATCTCCAAAAAGATCGTGGAGAACATCGGCGGTGTGGAGAACATTGCCAGCGTGACCCACTGCATGACCCGCCTTCGCTTCGTGGTGAAGGACGAGGGCAAGATCAACGACGCAGCCGTCAAGGCGACCGACGGCGTGATGGGCGTCGTGAACCAGGGCGGCCAGTACCAGATCATCATTGGCAACCATGTGGAAGAGGCCTACAACGAGGTGCTCAAGATGGGCGACTTCGGCGAGGCAAGCCAGGTGGCCCGCGGCGAGAAGAAGGAACCCCTGACCCTGAAGAAGGTGGGCAACAACATTCTGGATGCCATCGTGGGCACCATGTCCCCGCTGATCCCCGCCATCATCGGCGGATCCATGGTCAAGCTGCTGGTCATGCTGCTGGGCATGGCAGGCGTGTTGTCGGCCGACGGTGAGACCTACAAGATCCTGAACACCATCGGTGACGCAGCCTTCTACTTCCTGCCGGTGATGGTGGCCGCTTCTGCTTCCAAGAAGTTCAACACCAATATGTTCATCGCCATTGCCATTGCAGGCCTGATGCTGCACCCGGATTTCCGCACCATGATGGAGGCAGTCACGGTCGGCGATACCGCCGCACACTTCCTGGGCATCCCGGTGGTGGGCGTCAAGTACACCTACACCGTCATCCCGGCCCTGTGCATGACCTGGATCCTGTCTTACATTGAGCGTGCCATCGACAAGATCACCCCGGCTGTCACCAAGAACTTCCTCAAGCCCATGCTGATCTTCCTCATTGCTGCTCCCATTGCGATCATCGTGGTCGGCCCGGTCGGCATCATGATCGGCGAGGGCATCTCCGCATTCGTCTACTTCGTGCAGGCTAAGCTGGGCTTCCTGGCTGTGGGCATCATGGGTGCCCTCTGGCCCCTGCTGGTCATCACCGGCATGCACCGCGTGTTCACCCCCACCATCCTGCAGACCATCTCCGAGACCGGCATGGAGGGCACCGTTATGCCCTCTGAGATCGGTGCAAACCTGTCCCTGGGCGGCGTGTCCCTGGCCGTTGCCTTCAAGACCAAGAACAGCGAGCTGCGCCAGACCGCTCTGGCCGCTGCTTCCTCTGCTCTGATCGCCGGCACCACCGAGCCCGCCCTGTACGGCGTGGCCGTGCGCCTGAAGCGCCCCCTGATCGCTTCCCTGATCACCGGCTTCGTCTGCGGCTGCCTGGCCGGCATGGCAGGTCTGGCCAGCCGTTCCATGGTGTCGCCCAGCGTTCTCACCGGTGTGCAGTTCATCGACCCGGCCAACCCCGGCGTGAGCATCGCCTGGATCGCCGGCATCTCGGTGCTGTCCATCGTGCTGTCCTTTGTGCTGACGCTGGTGATCGGCTTTGAGGATCTCCCGGAAGAGGAGTGATTCCCATGTCTGATTACAAACTGCCCGAAAATTTCCTCTGGGGTGCTGCCATTGCGGCCAATCAGGCCGAAGGCGCTTACAACGAGGGCGGCCGCGGCCTGAGCAACATCGACATGATGCCCCACGGTGTCCACCGCATGGAGGTCAAGCTGGGCGGCACGCCCCACCCGACGCTGCAGGCAGGGGAGTATTACCCCAGCCACACCGGCGTGGACTTCTACCACCATTACAAAGAGGACATCGCCCTGATGGCAGAGCTGGGGCTGAAGGTGTTCCGCACCTCCATCTCCTGGTCCCGCCTGTACCCCCACGGCGATGAACGGACCCCCAACCCGGAGGGTGTGGCCTTTTACCGCAATGTGTTCCAGGAGTGCCGGAAGTACGGCATTGAGCCGCTGGTCACCCTGTGCCACTTTGACATCCCCATGGGTCTGGTGGAGCAGTACGGCTCCTGGCGCAGCCGCAAAACGCTGGAATGCTTTGCCCGCTACGCCGAGACCTGCTTCAAAGAATACTCCGGCCTTGTACACTACTGGCTTACCTTCAACGAGATCAACATCCTGCTGCACAGCCCCTTCTCCGGGGCAGGCATCGCCTTCCAGGAGGGCGAGAACCGCAGTCAGGTGATCTATCAGGCGGCCCACCATGTGCTGCTGGCCAGCGCCACGGCCACCCGCCTGGCCCACCAGTACGACCCCGCCAATCAGGTGGGCTGCATGCTGGCCGGCGGCAGCTTCTACCCCTACTCCTGCAACCCGGAGGACGTCTGGGAGTCGGTGCAGAAGGAGCAGGAAAACCTGCTCTTCATCGACGTGCAGGTGCGGGGCCGCTACCCCGGCTACGCCCGCAAGCTGTTTGCGGAAAAGCAGGTGCAGCTGCACACCGAGCCCGGCGATGACGCCCTGCTGCGGGAGAACACCGTGGACTTCATCTCCTTCAGCTACTACGCCAGCCGCTGCGTGGCGGCCAGCCTGGAGGGCAAGGCCGTGAACGACGGCAACGTGGTGCGCTCGGTGAAGAACCCCTATCTGCAGACCAGCCAGTGGGGCTGGGCCATCGACCCGCTGGGCCTGCGCATCACCATGAACCAGCTGTATGACCGCTACCAGAAACCGCTGTTCCTGGTGGAAAACGGTCTGGGTGCCCACGACACGGTGGAGCCCGACGGCAGTGTCCACGATGATTACCGCATCGACTACCTGCGCCGTCACATCGAGGCGGTCAAGCAGGCCGTGTCCGACGGCGTGGAGCTGATGGGTTACATCGCCTGGAGTGGCATCGACCTGGTGTCTGCCTCCACCGGCGAGATGAGCAAGCGGTACGGTTTCGTCTATGTGGACAAGCAGGACGACGGTACCGGTACGCTGGCCCGCAGCAAAAAAGATTCTTTCGATTGGTATCAGAAGGTCATCCGCTCCAACGGCGCAGACCTCTGAGCGTTTTCCTCCGTTTCATAAATGCGAAAAGCCGCCCCGCAGGCACCGGAAGTTCCGGCCTGCGGGGCATTTACGGGGCCGGTGTGCTGGACCGCTGCATGGAAGAGGGCGTGCAGTTCGACTGCTGCATCGGCGTGTCGGCGGGCAGTGCCAACATGTGCTCCTATGTGGCCGGTCAGCATGGCCGCAACAAGCCGTTTTATCAGGATTACTCCTTCCGCAAAGAGTACATGAGCGTGGGCAATCTGGTGCGCAAACACTCGTATCTGGACCTGGAATACGTCTACGGGGCGCTGAGCAACCGGGGCGGTGAAAACCCGCTGGATTACCCCGCTGTGGTGCGCAGCCCGGCAGAGCTGGTCATCGTGGCCACGGAAGCCCGCACTGGCAAGCCGCGCTATTTTACCAAAGCGGACCTGCGGCAGGACGATTACCGCCCGCTGATGGCGTCCTGCTGCATCCCGGTGGTGGATCAGCCCTATTTCATGGACGGCGTGCCCTACTATGACGGCGGTCTGGCCGACCCGGTGCCGCTGGAAAAAGCCTTTGCGCTGGGCTGCGACCGGGTGGCCGCCAACGGCGACTTCGCCAACAAGATCGGCACCAGCGTAGTAGCAGCGGTAGCAAAGCAGTACGGTGTACCGGTATATATCTGTGCACCTACATCTACCATTGACATGGCTACTGTTACCGGCGCAGATATCTGCATCGAGCAGCGCAAGGCGGAAGAGGTCACCGAGATGTGGTATAAGGAGCGCATGGCCCCGGAAGGTGTAAAGGTATACAATCCCGCTTTTGATGTAACGGATCATGAACTGATCGCCGGAATCGTAACAGAGTACGGTGTGGCAAGAGCGCCTTACACCGAGAGCCTGAAGGAGATCATGGAACGCAAGGCACAGAGAGGCTGATGGTGAAGATATGAAGCGAAATGTAAGCCTTGCGGAGATATCCGATGGTCATTTATATAAAGCAAATGATATGGTAAAAGCGGATTGCGGTGGTTGCAATGGCTGTTCCCGGTGTTGTCACGGCATGGGCAATTCCATTATCCTGGATCCCTATGATGTGTACCGGATGACTACAGGAATGGGGAAAAGCATGCAGGAGCTATTAGCGGCATCGGTGGAGCTCAACGTGGTGGATGGTGTGATCTTACCGAATCTGAAAATGCAGGGAGCAGAGGAAGCCTGTGCGTATCTGGACGGAGAGGGTCGATGCAGTATTCACCCGTACCGTCCCGGAATCTGCCGGCTATTTCCGCTGGGAAGATATTATGAAAATGGAGGATTTTCCTATTTTCTCCAGACCGGGGAATGTGCAAAGGAGAACCGCAGCAAGATAAAAGTCAGTAAATGGATCGATACTCCGGATCTGACGAGAAACCAGCAATTTACCCTACAATGGCATGACCTGTTACATGCCATGGAAGAAAGACTGACAGGAGAAGACGAAGGGAAACAGAGGGAAGAAAATCTCCTGCTGCTGCGTCTGTTTTATTTATTGCCGTATGAGGGGACGATAGATTTTTACACACAGTTTACAGAGAGGATGGAACATTGGAATGGACAGAACGGACAGATTTAACAGTTTAAACAAGCTCTCCATTGAGAAGCGCCTATTGAAAGTATTTCGTAAGACCACGATACTGCTGAGCATGACGGGTGTCATCGCCTGTGTGGCCATGGGAATCGTGAGTTATCAGTATTCCTACGCCTTGAAGCATTACGGTTTCGCACAGGGTGACATCGGTAAGGCGATGATCGTTATCGCGGAGATGCGGAGCGAGACCCGTGCCGCCATCGGCTATGATGACGATACGCTGATTGCTAAAGCAAAAAATGCCCATGACATGACGGCGGAACAGCTGGATACCTATATCAGTGCCCTGGAAGATGACATGATCACGGATGAGGGAAGAGCTACCTACCAGCAGATCAAGGATGGCGTAGCTTCTTATCAGCAGATCGAGGCACAGATACTGGAACTGGGAACAGCTTCCGATTCTGCTAAGCGGATGCAGGCACAGCAGATGGCAGGCGAACAGATGGATCCCGTGTTCCAGCAGGTCTATGCAGATATGACGAGCCTGTTGGACAGCAGTGTAACGAACGGAAATGCCATGGAAGCCAAGCTGAATGTTTTCCGTGTGGTTATTTTTATCGTAATCCTTCTGATCATCGGAGTAGGCTTTGCGGGATCTGAAAAAGCGGGAAAAAGAATAGCCAAAGGAATCGCCGGACCGCTGAAAGCGCTGGCAGACAGACTGGATGGCTTCGCAGCAGGTGATCTGACATCTGATTTCCCCAAAGTGGAGACAGAGGACGAAATGGCAGCGATGAACCGTGCGGCTACAGCAATGGCGACAAACCTCAGGATGATCATCGAGGATATCAACCAGGCATTAAATGCTATGGCAAACGGCGACTGGACAGTGAAGTTCCGTTATCCCGATCTCTATGTGGGCGATCTGGATGAACTAAAAGAAGCGCTGAGAGATATTAAGTATAAGATGAATGAGGCACTGTACAATGTCAATGAAGTATCCGGACAAGTATCCATGGGTGCCGGAAGCCTGGCAGATGCCGCACAGTCTCTGGCAGAGGGCGCTACTGAGCAGGCCGGAGCCGTACAGCAGCTACAGGCAACCATTACTAATATTACCTCTATGGTAGACAATACTGCAGAGCATACCAAGAATTCCAGCAGGCAGGCACAGGAATACTCTGCTAAGGCAGATGAAGGCCGTACCGAGATGAATCATCTGATGGAGATCATGGAACAGATCAACGAGACTTCCGAGAAGATCAGCAACATCATCGGTGAGATCGAGGATATTGCCAGTCAGACCAATCTGCTGTCCTTAAATGCGTCCATTGAGGCAGCCAGAGCGGGGGAGGCCGGAAGAGGTTTTGCTGTGGTGGCAGACCAGATTGGTAAGCTGGCAGAGCAGAGTGCGCAGTCCGCTGTCAATACCAGAGAGCTGATCGGCGGTACACTGGAGGAGATCCATGCCGGCAATGAAGCTGTGGATCATGCGTCCCAGACGTTGAGCGTTATCGTGGAAGGCGTCCGCAAGATCGCACAGGATTCCGAGGAACTGACCCAGATCGCAGCTACCCAGGCGGATGCCATGAATCAGGCGGAGAGCGGTGTGAACCAGATCTCCGAGATCGTACAGTCCAACTCTGCGGCAGCAGAAGAATTATCCGCTACCAGTGAGGAACTGCTGGCTCAGTCCGAGAATATGACCAATCTGGTAAAGCAGTTTAAGCTGATCGATGAGGAGAAGATTCAGGCGAGAAAAAAGGAGGTTAAGCATGCCGGTATTTGATTTCAGCAGTACTCCGGAAAATGAAAAGAAGCAGGATCCCGTATGCACCTATACTACGTTTCGCTCCAATGAGGGATCAGCCTCTGCGGAGAAACCGATTTTGATTCTGGATAACAGCAGTGAAAAGTGGAACCATCATGCCGTAGGTGTATTCGGTAATCAGAGCAAACGGACCAATTTCGAATTTAAAGAGGAAGGCAGCAGCGCTTATGCCGATATTTTACAGATTGATGCCCGTTTTGTCAGTCTGATCCGCTGGCTTGGTGAGAACCACATTAACGTGCGTCTCTCCGGAGAAAACAGGAATGACGGCTATGCAGTATATAAGATCCGTGAGACAGCTTTCGGTGGGGGCACCAAGCTGTCGGCGGAGGACGGATTTTTACAATTCATGATGGAGCGGCTGTTTTCAAGCAGTGCTCCCGCGGAAGAAGAACAGGGCGAGGACGAAGGGGAAGACGGCGATGATATGAAACTTACCAGCCTTCAGAGTATCTCCGATTTCATGACCTGTGCCG
>OLQB01003024.1_pt1 | contig 10397 bp, 9 predicted proteins | sample 1672681 | NCBI WGS metagenome assembly OLQB01 (sample SAMEA3136713, study PRJEB25190) | human gut metagenome | reverse complement strand
TGGTGGTAATTTGCCAGAGTGAGGGATTCGTTAGTATACTATGGGATAAACTTATTTTTACCAATTGTATAAGGCGGTGCATAAGATTCTCGGCATGCTTCCAGATAATCCGACCACCACTGCATCATCGCTTTGCGGGCTTCTAGGTGCTCTGCCTTATGAATATAAGCCATGCGCACGGTATTGCGCTCCTGATGACTCATCTGACGTTCAACCGCATCTCTTGACCATAAGCCGGATTCAATCAATGCACTGCACGCCATCGCCCGGAATCCATGGCCACAGACTTCCTTGGTTGTGTCATACCCCATCACTCTGAGGGCCTTATTTACGGTATTTTCACTGATTGGTTTACGTGGGTCGTGTGCTCCCGTAAAGATCAGACCATTTTCACCTGCCCATGTCTGAAGTTCTGCCAGTATGGCTACAGCCTGTTGGCTGAGTGGCACAAGATGTGGTGTTCGCATCTTGGAGCCCCGGTGTGAGAATTTTACGCCTGGCAGGGGTTCGCGTTCGGCTGGAATAGTCCACATGGCATTGTCAATATCAATTTCAGACCAGCGGGCATATCTGAGTTCACTGGAACGAATAAAAACCAGTAAATTCAGCATAACGGCAAGCTGGGTGACAGGTTGCCCTTTGTAACTGCCAATACGCGACAAAAGTTCAGGCAGGCGAGAAAGATCAAGAGCGGGGCGATGCTGGCGTTTTACCGTAGTCAATGCGCCAGCCATATCCAGAGCAGGATTATATCTGATGATGCCAGACTGTACGGCATAACGCATTACAGCAGATATTCTTTGCTGCAGACGACTGGCGATTTCATAAATTTGTTTAGCTTCTGCAGCACGAACAGGGATAAGCAGATCCGGGGTATTGAGTGTTGTGATATCCCGGTTGCCGATAAAGGGGAAAACGTGAGTCTCGAGGCTTTTGAGTACTTTATCGCTGTGTGATTGTGCCCATTGTTTATTACTGGCATGCCAGCGTCGCGCAATATGTTCAAAAGAGAGCTGTAAATCAGGGACTACTTTTTTAGCTCTTTTCTGTTCGCAAGGGTCAACCCCCTCCGAAATCAGTTTTCGGGCCTCATCCCGTTTTGTACGAGCTTCGGAGAGAGAAACTTCCTGATACACACCAAGTGCCAGGGTTTTCTCCTTACCCAGAATACGATAATGGAGACGCCAGTAACGGGAACCATTAGGATGTACCAGCAGGAACATGCCAGCCCCGTCAGTGAGTTTATAAGCCTTGTCAGTGGGCTTTGCAGCCCGGATTTTTGCGTCAGTCAGTGCCATAGTTCAGCCTTCTGAATGCGTTAAAGAGGGTACAAATTCTGTCGAACTGGGGTATGCCCGCAATTATACCCACACAATGGGGTTGATGTGGGGGGAATCTGGTTGAGTTCGGTAGAATTGATTTGGAGGCAGAACGCTTAAATTGTGGCGTTCTGAAACGAAAAACGGACCTCCGTGGAGGTCCGTTTATATGAATTTGGTGCCCGGACTCGGAATCGAACCAAGGACACGGGGATTTTCAATCCCCTGCTCTACCGACTGAGCTATCCGGGCAACGGGGCGCATTAAACCGTAATCTGCACATCTCGTCAACCTAATTTCAGTAAAAGCGATTCAACTGCTTAAGATTGCGGCAAATCGCTTCTTTTCTGTGTTTCTGTCAGGTCAATGCACCACCCTGGCGGCAGCGGGCGAAGCGCAGGATATCTTCCGCCAGCCGATGTGCAGTGTCGACATCCGCCTGGCTACGATTCACCAGCATTCGGCTTAAACAGCCTTCCAGCACCAGTTCCATCTGCTTTGCTACCATCGCCGGATCGTCAACTTCCAGTGTGGTTAACAGTTCGTGGGTGAAATCGTAGGCCGCGCTTTTTTGCTGATCGGCCAGTTGATGAATAGGGTGGCCAGGATCGGGATAAAACGTACAGGCAGCGATAAATAGACAGCCCGGATAGCGGTTGTTTTTAACGCACTCCGATAACGCCTGATAACGTGCCAGCAGCTTTTGTTCGGCGGTTTGCGTTTCGTCCAGCATCAGCTGACGACGCCAGACATCTATCTGTTGGCTAAGATAACGCAGCGCATCGTAGAGGATTGCCTCTTTGTCTGGCCAGAAGCGGCGTAGCTCGTCCAGTGGATAATCCACACGTTCAGCAACCATCTCCAGCGTGGTGTTGGCAATCCCTTGTAATTCTAATAATTTCAGGGCTTCTCCCAGTACATCTTCACGTTGCACGCTATTTTCCTCCGTCTTTCCCACTGCAAGTGTCGTTCACGGTTGGCGATCGCGCAAATGTGCGCTGAAGGTTTCAGCATCCATAAAGCCCGTGACGCGTGCTTGTGGATGCTCCTGGCCTTGTCCGTCAAAAAAGAGAATTGTCGGTAGGCCAAGGACATTAAGATGCTTTAACAGCGCCACATCTTGTGCGTCGTTGGCCGTGACGTTGGCCTGAAGTAAGACCGTGTCTGCTAACGCTTTTTGCACCTGCGGGTCGCTGAAGGTGTATTTCTCAAACTCTTTACAGGCGACGCACCAGTCGGCATAAAGATCTAACATCACCGGTTTGCCTTTGGCTTCAACGAGCGCCTGATTTAACTCATCTACCGTTTTGATTTGTGTAAAGTTGAGATGCGTCTGAGTTTGCGCGGTATGCGTCGCACCAAATGCCCAATCCTGAAGTGGGCGCACGCTAACCAATGCCGCTGCCAGCAGAATAATTTGCACAATACGCATCCAGCCGCGTTTAGCCTGTAGGCTGGTGATAAAGGCCCAGCCAAAGAATGCGACACCCAGCGCCGACCACAAGCGTAATCCCCATACATCACCAATCACTCGCTCCAGCAGGAAGACCGGCAGTGCGAGGATCACAAAACCAAACGCGGTTTTGACTTGTTCCATCCACGGGCCGCTTTTCGGCAGCAAGCGGTTACCAAAGACGGTAATTAGCATCAGCGGCAGGCCCATGCCCAACGCATAGAGATAAAGCGTGCCGCCGCCCAGCCACATGTTCCCGCTTTGGGCGATATACAGCAGAATCGCGCTAAGCGGTGCGGTGGTGCATGGTGAACAGATCAGTCCGGCAATCGCCCCCATAACAAACACACCGCCAGGTGAGCCGCCCTGTTGGCGATTGCTCATCAACGTGAGACGTGTTTGCAGCGAAGAGGGGAGTTGCAGGGTAAACAAGCCAAACATTGACATCGCCAGCAAGGTAAAGACGATGGCGAGGCCAATGAGCACGTATGGGTGCTGTAGCGCCGCCTGGAACTGTAACCCTGCGGCGGCAACCACCAGACCCAGCGCCGTGTAGGTCAGCGCCATCCCCTGCACATAAATAAAGGTCAGCAACAATGCTCTGGCAGTGGAGAGCCGCTGTTTACCACCCAGCACGATGCCAGAAATCAGTGGGTACATTGGCAGCACGCATGGCGTAAAGGCGATACCAATACCGATCAACAACGCCCAGAGCGCGGAAAAGGGCAATTGCGCGGTGGGCTGCTCTTGCTGCGGAACAGACACAGGCTGTGACGCTGCGTTGTTGGCTACCACTTCGCTTAACGGAACGGTTTTGGTTTCTGGCGGATAACAGAAACCGGCATCAGCACAGCCCTGGTAGGTGACAGTTAACGTCGCTCCCGCACTCGCCTGGTTGATGGTGACGGGAAGCGTCAGCCGATCGCGGTAAATCTCGCTTTTGCCGTAAAACTCATCTTCATGCCAGACGCCTTGCGGCAGCTGCACGTCGGCAATTTTCGCGTGTTCCGGCGTAATGCGGATCTGTTTACGGTAGAGGTAGTAACCGTCTTTGATCTGCCAGGTCAGATTAAGGTCATGTTGGTTTTGCTGAAAATCAAAAGCAAAGGCTTGATCCGCGGGGACAAATTGTGAACGTCCCGGCGCGTCGAATAATCCGGCAAAAACGGAAGTGCTGCAAAGTAGCAGGATCAGCGTAAAGATGCGTTGAGCCATGAGAGGTAATCTGTGTCTCCGTGTGTAACAGGTAAAACCAGAAGTTCCGGGGTTTGATATGGATGATGAGACTTCAGGCATTCCAGCAGTGCCTGCTGGTGAGATACGGTAGTTTTTAAAATCATCTGCACTTCGTATTCTTGCTCCAGCTTACCTTCCCAGTAATAGAGAGAGGTAGCGCCGGGGAGCAAGGTCGCGCAGGCCGCCAGTTTTTCCGCCAGCACTTTGGCGGCTAAATCCTGGGCTGTCGCTTCATCTGGTGCCGTACATAGCACCACGACAGACGCGGTATTCGAACTTTTTTCATCAAGCATAAACACCTCGCAAGAACAGATGGAACCGCAAGAGAGAGGTCACTATACAACGGACGGGGGAAGGATGTTAGTCGGCGGGAAAGAAAGCGGGGCGTGAACGCCCCGCGATTGATCATTACAGCATGAAGCTACCCAGCACGAAGCCGAAGCAAACGGCCAGGGCAACACCCAGAGTACCCGGGATGAAGAACGGATGGTTGAAGACGAATTTACCGATACGGGTAGTACCCGTGTCATCCATCTGTACCGCAGCAACCAGCGTCGGGTAGGTCGGCAGAATGAACAGACCAGACACCGCAGCGAAAGAAGCAACAGCGGTCAGCGGTGAAACGTTCAGTGCCAGAGCCATCGGCATCAGTGCTTTTGCGGTTGCAGCCTGAGAGTACAGCAGAGCAGAAGCAAAGAAGAAGATGACGGCCAGCAGCCACGGATGACCCTGAATCACTTCACCAGCGGTATCTTTGATCCAGTCGATGTTGTTGGAAACGAAAGTATCGCCCAGCCACGCAACACCCAGGATACAAATACAGGCGCTCATACCTGCTTTGAAGGTGCTGGAGTTGAGGATGTTGTCGGTATCGACTTTACAGATAACGGTGGTCAGAGTTGCAACGCTGAGCATGATGATCAGGATTGCGTTGGTGGTGTTCATCAGCGGTTTTTCAACCAGACCCATGCTTGGGCTGTTGATGATTGCATAGATAACCACGCCAACTACGCCCAGCAGGAACAGCCAGACGGACGTTTTTGCACCGGATTTGATTTCAATCTGCTTTTCACCGCGCAGTTCAACCAGGCCCTCTTCCAGACGCTTGCGATAAATCGGATCGTCAGAGAGTTTGGAGTTGAACAGCATAGTGACCAGGAAGGACATCACCAGAACCGCCAGCAGGGTGGACGGGATGACCACGGAGAGCAGATGGAGGTAGCTGATGCCATGACCTTCCATCACGGAAGACATGTAAACCACTGCCGCTGAGATTGGCGATGCGGTGATCGCAATCTGCGCGGATACCACTGCAGTAGACAGCGGACGGCAAGGTTTAACGCCTTGTTCCTTCGCAACTTCAGCGATAACTGGCAGTGTCGCCAGAGAGATGTTGCCAGTACCAGCAAAGATAGTCAGGAAATAGGTCACGATCGGTGCGAGGATCGTGATGTATTTCGGGTTACGGCGCAGCAGCTTTTCTGTCTGATGAACCAGATAGTCCAGACCGCCAGCAACCTGCATGGCAGAAATAGCGGCGATAACCGCCATGATAATGGAGATGACATCGAACGGGATGTTACCGGGTTTAACGCCAATAGCGGCAAGAACCAGCACCCCCAATCCGCCTGCAAAACCAATACCTATTCCCCCCAATCTGGCGCCCAAGAAGATCGCCAGCAAAACTATGATGAGTTCTACAACTAGCATATTAGCCTTCCTTGTTTTTTAACAAGTTGATATTAGATTGTTATTTTTAAGTTACTGCTCACAAGAAAAAAGGCACGTCATCTGACGTGCCTTTTTTATTTGTACTACCCTGTACGATTACTGTTCGCTTTCATCAGTATAGCGTTTTGCTTTGTAAGCCGGGTGCATCAGATTCTGTACGGAGAAAATATCGTCAAGTTCCGCTTCAGTCAACAGACCGCGTTCCAGAACGACTTCACGTACACTCTTACCGGTTTCGGCACAGATTTTACCCACGATGTCACCGTTGTGGTGACCGATGAACGGGTTCAGGTAAGTAACGATACCGATAGAGTTGTAAACGTAACCTTCGCACACTTCTTTGTTAGCAGTGATGCCGTTAATGCATTTTTCCAGCAGGTTGTAGCAAGCGTTGGTCAGAATGTGAACGGATTCGAACATGGCCTGGCCAATGACCGGCTCCATAACGTTCAACTGCAGCTGACCTGCTTCTGCTGCCATGGTAACAGTGGTGTCGTTACCGATGACTTTGAAGCATACCTGGTTAACCACTTCCGGAACAACCGGGTTTACTTTAGCTGGCATGATGGAAGAGCCCGCCTGCAGTTCCGGCAGGTTGATCTCGTTCAGGCCGGCACGTGGGCCTGAAGAGAGCAAGCGCAGGTCGTTACAGATTTTGGACATCTTCACAGCCAGGCGTTTCAGCGCGCCGTGAACCATAACATAAGCGCCGCAGTCAGAGGTCGCTTCGATCAGGTCTTCAGCCGGTACGCATGGGAAGCCAGTAACTTCAGCCAGTTTTTTCACTGCCAGCGGAGAGTACTCTTTCGGCGTGTTCAGACCAGTACCGATTGCTGTTGCACCAAGGTTAACTTCCAGCAGCAGTTCAGCGGTACGTTGGATGTTTTTCACTTCTTCTTTCAGCAGGATGCTGAAAGCGCGGAATTCCTGACCGAGGGTCATCGGTACTGCGTCCTGCAGCTGGGTACGACCCATTTTCAGGATGTCCTGGAATTCGACAGCTTTACGTTCAAAGCCTTCACGCAGTTGGTTAATCGCATCTACCAGCTTAATCAGGGAAGAGTAAACTGCGATACGGAAACCGGTCGGGTAGGCGTCGTTAGTGGACTGACATTTGTTAACATGGTCGTTCGGGTTCAGGTACTGATATTCACCTTTCTGGTGACCCATCAGTTCCAGACCGATATTGGCCAGCACTTCGTTGGTGTTCATGTTTACGGAAGTACCTGCGCCGCCCTGGTAGACGTCTACCGGGAACTGATCCATGCATTTTCCGTTGTTCAGGACTTCATCACATGCGGCAATGATGGCATTCGCTACACTTTTAGGAATGGTTTGCAGCTCTTTGTTTGCCATAGCTGCGGCTTTTTTAACCATTACCATACCGCGAACAAATTCAGGAATATCACTGATTTTGTTGTTGCTGATATAGAAGTTTTCAATCGCTCTCAGAGTGTGAACACCATAGTAGGCATCAGCTGGAACTTCCCTGGTACCCAACAGATCTTCTTCGATACGAATGTTGTTTGACATGTGAACCTTCTTTTTCAAGCTGCCAATGATTTGCTTTAAACACACAGAATATATGTGGTTTCGAATGTTTTTCGACCGACGATTATCCCCTGCATCGACCGAATACCCGAGATCATATGCTGCTTGAGGATTTCTACCGTAATCTGGATCACTTTAAGTGTCGGTTTTTACCCCTTAATTATTAATTTGTGAAATAGATCACCGCTTTGGGATTACTACCAAAAATAGTTGCGCAAACATCTTGAAATTTTGCTAATGACCACAATATAAGCTAAACGCGATTCGCAACCCATTCAGGTAGCCGGGGTTAACCGGCTGCTATTACAGGAGAAACCTTTGCGCTGGTTACCTTTTATTGCCATTTTCCTTTATGTCTATATTGAGATTTCAATCTTTATTCAGGTTGCCCATGTATTGGGGGTATTGCTGACCCTCGTGCTGGTTATATTCACGTCAGTTATCGGTATGTCACTGGTACGTAACCAGGGCTTTAAGAATTTCGTGCTGATGCAGCAAAAAATGGCGGCGGGTGAAAACCCAGCGGCGGAGATGATTAAAAGTGTTTCGCTGATCATTGCTGGTTTGCTGCTTTTATTACCGGGCTTTTTTACCGACTTCCTCGGTCTTCTACTTTTATTGCCGCCGGTGCAAAAGCATCTGACAGTGAAGTTGATGCCGCATTTGCGCTTTTCTCGCATGCCTGGCGGCGGTTTTAGCGCCGGGACCGGTGGCGGTAATACTTTTGATGGTGAGTACCAGCGAAAGGATGATGAGCGCGACCGCCTTGATCATAAAGACGATCGCCAGGATTAATGTCGAAACGCCGGATTATGTGGTTATGCCATTTTCCGGCGTTTTTCGTTTTGGCAGCAACAGCCATAACCCCGCCAGCATGATCAGCGCATAGAGACTTTTCCAGCCGACCATTGCCAGTAACAGAACGCATAACAGCCCGCCAACCACCGCCAGTAGTCGATAACGTCCTTGCAATAATTTACAGCCTGCCAGCATGCATAACAGATAAATCATAATAAAGATGCCATTGGCATAAATAATAAGAGCGTCCAGATTGATCTCTAAAGCATGAATCACCAAAGTGCTCACCACACAGCAGCCGAGCACCGCATTGAGGGCATTATTCGGGATATGGCGAGAAGAGAGGCGTGCCAGGTAGTGGTCAGGATTATGTTGCGCCTGCGACCAGACCAGGCGGGCGAAGCTCTGTATATAAATGTTGAGACTGGCAAAGCAGGCCAGATAGCCAATCACGCAGGCAATCCATAACGCTCCTACACCGAACAACTGCACTACAATTTTTGGAAGCGATGCTGCCGCCGCCATTTTTTCACCATAGGCGTCGAAGTGTAAGACGACTACCGTACAGCCCCAGTAGACTAATCCTGCCAGCAGACCAATCATCAAAGCACGAGGAAAATCACGCTCTGGATTTTTAAATTCCGAGGCGAGATGGGCAAATGCCTCCAGACCGACAAAACACCAGAACATCACTGATAACGCAGCAAATAACCCGGTAAGTTCGATATTACCAGGTGCCGGAAAGGGGATATTCGCAGGTTTGATATCGCCCGCCCACCAGATAGCGACAATCAGCGCGACGATAAGTCCGGCAATAACGGTTTGTAGATTAGCACTGGAACTGGCACCGCGAGTACCGATATACCACACCAGCGCCAGCGTACCGAGTTCTGCCAACAACAGTTGCCAGCTATGCCAGCCAAACATCGCCTGGCCGAACCCGGCGGCAATTTGTAGTGCGGCAGGCAAACCCACGGGAATGACCGATAAAAACAGCCAGCCGGTGACTCGCTCAAGCCGCGAACCAAACGCCATACCGACGAAGTGCGCGACGCCGCCTGCGCTGGGATAGTGGCGACCCAGAATCGCAAACACAATCGCAATCGGGAACACTAAGATAATCAAAACGGGCCACGCCCACAGGCTGTTATTGCCCGCTACCAGCGCAGCTAACGCAGGAACGGCAAACACGCCAGTGCCTAATAATGACGTCGATAGCAGGCCAATGCCCTGGGCCAGCCCCAGTTCTTGTTTGAGTCCACTCATGGGTTGATGTCCGATTGCGCCCAAATTTTGGGCAACTGCGTAGATTTTCGATGGTAGCACAATCAGATTCGCTTATGACGGCGATGAAGAAATTGCGATGAAATGTGAGGTGAATCAGGGTTTTCACCCGATTTTGTGCTGATCAGAATTTTTTTTCTTTTTCCCCCTTGAAGGGGCGAAGCCTCATCCCCATTTCTCTGGTCACCAGCCGGGAAACCACGTAAGCTCCGGCGTCACCCATAACAGATACGGACTTTCTCAAAGGAGAGTTATCAATGAATATTCGTCCATTGCATGATCGCGTGATCGTCAAGCGTAAAGAAGTTGAAACTAAATCTGCTGGCGGCATCGTTCTGACCGGCTCTGCAGCGGCTAAATCCACCCGCGGCGAAGTGCTGGCTGTCGGCAATGGCCGTATCCTTGAAAATGGCGAAGTGAAGCCGCTGGATGTGAAAGTTGGCGACATCGTTATTTTCAACGATGGCTACGGTGTGAAATCTGAGAAGATCGACAATGAAGAAGTGTTGATCATGTCCGAAAGCGACATTCTGGCAATTGTTGAAGCGTAATCCGCGCACGACACTGAACATACGAATTTAAGGAATAAAGATAATGGCAGCTAAAGACGTAAAATTCGGTAACGACGCTCGTGTGAAAATGCTGCGCGGCGTAAACGTACTGGCAGATGCAGTGAAAGTTACCCTCGGCCCGAAAGGCCGTAACGTAGTTCTGGATAAATCTTTCGGTGCACCGACCATCACCAAAGATGGTGTTTCCGTTGCTCGTGAAATCGAACTGGAAGACAAGTTCGAAAATATGGGTGCGCAGATGGTGAAAGAAGTTGCCTCTAAAGCAAACGACGCTGCAGGCGACGGTACCACCACTGCAACCGTACTGGCTCAGGCTATCATCACTGAAGGTCTGAAAGCTGTTGCTGCGGGCATGAACCCGATGGACCTGAAACGTGGTATCGACAAAGCGGTTACCGCTGCAGTTGAAGAACTGAAAGCGCTGTCCGTACCATGCTCTGACTCTAAAGCGAT
>OLQB01003012.1_pt1 | contig 10422 bp, 6 predicted proteins | sample 1672681 | NCBI WGS metagenome assembly OLQB01 (sample SAMEA3136713, study PRJEB25190) | human gut metagenome | reverse complement strand
GCGATACCACAACCCTCGGCCTGAAAGGCCGTCAAACTTAAGAACCCTCCGGCCCTCAGGCCGGTCAATCCTAAGAACCTTCACGCCCGAAGGGCAATCCGCCACCCTTTGAACCCTCTGAACCTTCTGAACCCTCTGAACCCTCACGCCAAAGGCGCGTCTTTTTTAAAATCCCCTTGACTTATGGCTTTATGATAAGTAAAATATAAAAATACTGACAAGCGTGGATGAAGACGTTTCGCATGGATTGATTCCAAAGAGAGCTTCCGTCTGGTGAAAGGGAGCGTTCAGCCTGCGGGAGGATCACTTCGGAGCTTCAGGGAAGAAAAGCCCTGACGGGACATCGTTAACTGTACCAAGTGGCCGGAAGGTCATGAGGGTGGTACCACGGGAAATGAATTCTCGCCCCTTGCGGGCGGGAATTTTTTATTTTGGAAATTTCTGATTTCCATAGGAGGAATTGAAATGGATTACAGCAAGACTTTACATCTGCCGCAGACGGATTTCCCCATGCGCGGCAATCTGCCGAAGAAGGAACCGGGCTTTGTGGATTTCTGGCAGGAACATGACCTCTATCATGCCAGACAGGAAAAGAGAAGAAAGGACGGCGCACCGACCTTTGTTCTTCATGATGGACCTCCTTATGCCAATGGCAAGATTCATATCGGCCATGCATTGAACAAGACACTGAAGGATATCATTGTCCGCTACAAGCATATGGCCGGCTATGAAGCCAACTATATTCCCGGCTGGGATACCCACGGACTTCCTATCGAATATGCGGTACTGAAGGATTCCGGCGAAGACCGGGCCAACATGACTCCTCTGGAACTTCGGAGAAAATGCCTGGCCTATGCCAAGAAATGGATTGCCATCCAGAAGGCCGACTTCATCCGCATGGGCGTGGTGGGTGATTTTGCCAATCCCTATGTCACCTTTGATCCCCATCTGGAAGCCAAGGAACTGGAAGTTTTCGGTGAAATGGCCAACAAGGGCTACATTTACAAAGGTAAGAAGGCTGTATACTGGTGCCCCCACTGCGAAACCGCTCTGGCCGAAGCAGAAATTGAATATAAAGACAGAAAGTCTCCTTCCATTTATGTGAAATTCCCGGCAGTGGACCTGAAGGGCCTTGCTCCCGAAGGTGTTCCGAAGGACAAGCTCTTTGCCGTCATCTGGACCACCACTCCCTGGACCATTCCTGCCAATGAAGCCATCTGCGTGAATCCGAAGTTCACCTATGTATGGGTACACAACAAGGCAGCCGATGAATACTACCTCATGAACAAGGAACTGGCACCGAAGGCGCTGGAAGAATGCAAGGTGGAAGATTATGAATTCGTGGGCCGTGAAATGACCGGCGCTGAATGGGAACTGGCCACCTTCCATCATCCCCTGCTGGACCGTCTGGCTTATGTGCTGGAAGGCAACCATGTCACCCTGGATGCCGGCACCGGCTGCGTTCATACCGCTCCGGGACATGGCGTAGACGACTTTGAAGTGTGCCAGGACTACAGAAATAAGGGCAAGCTGGATCTGCCCATTATCTGCCCGGTGGATGAAAAGGGCCATATGACCGCTGAAGCCGGTCTGGGCTTGGAAGGCAAGACCATTTGGGAAGCAGAAGGCCCTGTCATTTCCGCTCTCGCTCATGCAGGCATGCTGCTGGGCAAGAAATCCATTCACCATCAGTATGCACACTGCTGGCGCTGCAAGAACCCCATTATCTACAGAGCTACGGAACAGTGGTTTGCATCCATCAATGATTTCAGAGACAAAGCACTGAAAGCCGTAGACGACACCCGTTTCATTCCTTCCTGGGGCCATGACCGTCTGTACAACATGATTCGCGACCGCCAGGACTGGTGCATTTCCCGTCAGCGTTCCTGGGGCGTGCCGATTCCTGCCTTCTACTGCGATGACTGCGGCAAATGGGTAATCACACCGGAAACCATGAAGAAAGTGGAAGAAATCGTGGAAAAAGAAGGCACCGATGCATGGTGGGCCCACAGCGCAGAAGAACTGCTGCCGGAAGGCTTCAAATGCCCCCACTGCGGCGGCACCCATTTCCACAAGGAAAAGGACATTATGGACGTATGGTTTGACTCCGGCTCCACCTGGAACGGCGTCCTGCGCTATCCCCACAAGGAATGGGAAGGCGTGAAATATCCCTGCGACCTTTATCTGGAAGGCTCCGACCAGCACCGCGGCTGGTTCCACTCCTCCCTCCTCTGCTCCGTTGCCGTCAACGGCTATGCCCCCTACAAGGCAGTCCTCACCCACGGCTTCACCATGGACGGCGAAGGCCGCAAGATGAGTAAATCCGTAGGCAACGTAGTGGCTCCTCAGGATGTAATCAACAAGTATGGCGCCGACGTGATGCGCCTCTGGATTTCCTCTGTGGACTACCAGGGCGATGTACGCCTCTCCGACAAGATCATCAAGGCCATGAGCGACGTATACCGGAAAATCAGAAATACCTTCCGCTACCTCCTGGGCAACCTCTATGACTTCGATCCCAAGAAAGACAGCGTAGCCTATGAAGATATGGAAGAACTGGACCGCTGGGCACTGCTCCGTCTGGAACAGGTGAAGGAAACGGTTCTCAAAGCCTATGACGACTACCAGTTCCATGTGATGTACCATGCAGTGCACAATTTCTGCACCGTCGACCTGTCCTCCATTTATCTGGATATCCTGAAGGACCGCCTCTACACCGAAAAGGCGGACGGCAAACTGAGAAGAAGCGCCCAGACTGCCATGTATGAAATCCTTACCACCCTGGTACGTTTGGTGGCACCGGTTCTCTGCTTCACCTCTGAAGAAGTATGGCAGGCTCTCCCGAATAAGGAAGAAAGAGAATGGTCCGTCCATATGGCAGACATGCCGAAAGCCAATGAGAAATATCTGGATGAAGCACTGGACGAAAAGTGGAAGAAACGGCTGGCTGTCAGAAGCGTAGTCACCAAGGCTTTGGAAGAAGCCAGACAGGCCAAGACCATCGGCCATCCGCTGGACGCTGAAGTCACCGTCTACGCCGACGGCGATGAATTCCAGGTGCTGAAGGACATGGAAAAAGAACTGGCCGACTTCTGCCTCGTATCCCAGGCAAAGATTGAAGAAGGCACCGAAAAAGCACCGGAAGGCGCATCTTCCAATGAAGAAGGCACCGTGAAGTGCTCCGTAGCCGTATGCAATCTGGAAAAATGCGAACGCTGCTGGAAACGGACCCCCGATGTGGGAAGCGATGCCGCTCATCCCCATGTCTGCGCCCGCTGCGCCCATGTGCTCCAGGAAATGGGAGAATAAAAGAATCCGCTGAACCTGAAAAGGACAGTAAAAAAGACTGTGAAACATGTAAATCATTTTTCACAGTCTTTTTTTTCTATCCTGTGGGGACGCAACCCTTCTACACAACCCGCGGCGCCAGCCGCGCCCCCCCTTTTAAAAATTGCGGCGTCAGCCGCCACCACAACCCTCGGGCCAAAGGCCCGTCAAACTTAAGAACCCTCCGGCCAACGGCCGGTCCATCTTAAGAACCTTTTTCCACGACCCTTCTACACAACTTGCGGCATCCGCCGCGTCCCTTTGTGCCCAAAGGGCGGAAAAATCCTCTGAACCCGGCCGCGAAGCGGCCTTTGATAAAGGAGCTATTATGATAGAAGACATCTTAAAAAAATATCCATTCATCGTGCTGGACGGCGCATTTTCCACAGAACTGGAAAGGCAGGGCTTTTCTATTAACGATGACCTCTGGAGTGCCATCGCCCTCTATGAAAGACCGGATCTGGTGAAGGCAGTGCATCGTTCCTATTTCGATGCCGGAAGCGACATTGTCACCAGCGCCAGCTACCAGGCCACCCTGGAAGGCTTTGAGAAGAAAGGCTTCTCCCGCAAAGAGGGAAGGGAGCTCCTTATCCGGTCTGTGCAGCTGGTGCAGGAGGCCAGGGATGAGTTCCTGGCAGAGTCATCGCCGGAAAGAAGGCCGGTGCCCCTGGCAGCGGCTTCCGTGGGACCCTACGGCGCTTTCCTGGCCGACGGCAGCGAATACAAGGGCCATTACGGCAAGACAAGGGAAGAACTGGCCGATTTCCACCGGGAGCGCCTGCATATCCTGGCGGAAGCAGGTCCCGATATCTTTGCCTGTGAAACCATTCCCTGCCTTCTGGAAGCCCTAGCAGAGACAGACGTGCTGTCGGAAATCAAGAACGCTTCCGCCTGGGTTTCCTTTTCCTGCAAAGACGGCCTCCATACCTGCGGCGATGATTACATCGGCGACTGCGCCAAAGCCCTTGACCTCATCCCCTGCGTAAAGGCGATCGGTGTGAACTGCACGGCGCCGGAGTATGTGGAATCCCTGATTCTGGAAATCAGGAAATATACGTCAAAGCCTGTGGTGGTCTATCCCAATTCCGGTGAACATTACGACCCCTCCGGCAAGACCTGGGGAGGGGCGGCAGCGGATTATGCAGACTTTGTGAAAATCTGGCAGAAAGCCGGCGCCCGTCTCATCGGCGGCTGCTGTCGCACCACGCCGGAAGATATAAAGAAAGTGGCAGCTTTCCGTCAGGAACTGATGGGATAGAAGCGGGACTGATGACCGATGACCGCTATCGGCTGGACGGTATTCCCGAAAGAGGAAGGCCGCCAAAGGGGGCATTATAAAACTTGCGGCGAAGCCGCCACCACCACCCTCGGCCCGAAGGGCCGTCGCCCCCTGAGCGAAGCGAACACAACCTTTCTACACAACCCGCGGCAAAGCCGCGCCCCTTTTTTATAATCTACGGCGTCAGCCGCCACCACAACCCTCAGCGCCAACGGCGCTGTCAAACTTAAGAACCCTCCGGCCCATAGGGCTGGTCAATCCTAAGAACCTTCCCTTCAGAACCTTCTGAACCCGGGGCCGCAGGGCCCCATAAATAAGGAGTCTCCTATGACCAAAAGAAATATTCCTGTAACAATGAACGAAACCTACACCCTTTCCATACGCGACCTGGGTATTCATGGGGAAGGCATCGGTTCCGTCGAAGATTTCACCGTCTTTGTGCCCGGCGCCCTGCCGGGAGAGACGGTGACTGCCCGTATCGTGTCAGCCAAGAAATCCTATGCCCAGGGAAGGCTGATTTCCGTAGACAGCCCCTCTCCCTTCCGCACAAAGCCGGAATGCCCTGCCTACCATGCCTGCGGCGGCTGCCAAATTTCCCATCTCACCTATGAAGGCCAGCTGGCGCTGAAAGAAAAGCGGGTGAAAGACGTGGTGAGCCGTCTGGGCGGATTTTCGGAAGACCTGGTGCTTCCCATTCTTCCTGCGGACCATCCCTGGAACTACCGGAATAAAATGGCCGTGCCCGTATCCCAGGTCACCGGCGGTCCGGTGATTGGCTACTACCGCCAGGGCAGCCATCAGGTGGTGCCCATTGACGGCTGTCTCATCCAGGAAGAAGAAAACAACCGGGTTCTCCGCTTTGCCCAGGGGTTCATGGCAAGGCACCATGTCCAGGGGTACAACGAGAAATCCCGCAAAGGCTCTGTGCGCCATATCATGGCAAGAACCGGGGATAATGGAGAAGTGATGGTGGTCATTGTCACTGCTACACCGGCCCTTCCCTTCGCGGAACTCTGGGTGAAAGAAATGCGACAGCTCCTGCCGGAAGTGGTTTCCATCTACCACAACGTACAGAAAAGCCCGGGTAATGTGATTCTGGGACAGACCCTTCACCACCTCTGGGGCCGGAAAACCCTCACGGCCACCCTGGCAGGCCTCTCCTTTGAAGTGTCGCCCTTCTCCTTCTTCCAGGTTCATAAAGACCAGGCGGAGAAACTGTACGCCAAAGCCCTGGAATACGCAGACCTTACCGGCAGCGAAACGGTCATAGACGCCTACTGCGGTACCGGCACCATTTCCCTTTGTCTGGCGAAAAAGGCAAAGAAAGTCATCGGCATTGAAATCGTGGAAGCGGCCATTGAAGACGCCGGAAGAAATGCCGATTTCAACCATGTGGAAAACGTGGAATTCCATGCCGCCGATGCAGGAAAGCTCATGCCAGAGCTCTATAAAGAAGGCCTGCGCCCCGACGTCATTGTCATGGACCCCGTCCGTGCCGGCTGCAGCGAAGATGTGCTGAAGGCCGCTGCCGCCATGGAACCGAAGCGCATAGTCTACGTTTCCTGCAACCCCGCCACCTTCGCCAGAGATGCAAAAGTTCTCGCCGGCCTCGGCTATACCCTCAAAAAAGTCCAGCCGGTAGACATGTTCCCCCAGACCATGCATGTGGAAACGGTGGCTCTCATAGAAAAAGGAAAATAGACTGAAACCGGAAAGGGCTGTGAAAAAATGCAAATCATGTCTTCACCGTCCCTTTTGCGAATCATGCACAGCGTGAGGCCTATTTCCCCAACTCCTGTAAAATAAGGATAGAAAATCCAAAGGAAAGCAGGTCATGAAAGAATTCTGGTTTCACCATATGTCCTCCACAGGGAAGCCTTTGACTTGGGCGCCTCCCTCTGATGTATACAAATTGATGCATGGCCCTTGCATTTTCCTGTCATCTGGTTTATGATACTTACAAGTTCATAAATGGTCAGTTTAGATTCGAAGAGGAGTCCGATAAGGGCTTCTCTTTTTGACATTCTGAAAGTTTTTATGGAAATGATGATTAGAATTACATAAAAATAAATATTCCCTATTGCGTATAATTATATATTTATAGTATGCTGAAAAAAGCATATTTCCGGCCCGGGAGATATGGAAGGAGAGAGGGTAAGCAGAGGAAACATGGACACTCTTGCAAAAGTATTTTCACTCCTTCAGAAAGGGCAGGTTATCCATATATTTTTCTAAAGGAGCGAAGAACTATGAAAAAAATTCTCGCACTGGCAGCTGTAGCTGCACTCACCGCTGGCGTATCCGCTTACGCAGCAAATCCATTCTCCGATGTTTCCACCGATGACTGGGCTTACCAGGCCGTATCCGACCTCTCCGACCAGGGCGTGGTAGAAGGCTATCCGGACGGCACCTTCAAAGGCGAAAGAAACATTACCCGTTATGAACTGGCTCAGATCATTGCCCGCCTCATGGCAAAAGAAGACCAGCTGAACGCTGAACAGCGTGCAACCCTTGACAAACTGGCTGGAGAATACGCTGACGAACTGGCAAACCTGGGCGTTCGCGTTTCCAACCTGGAAAAGAAAGTGGGCAACATTGCCTGGTCCGGCAACGCTCGTATGCGCTTCAATCAGGGCTATGATAAAAAAGGTGATGCCACCGACAGCTGGAATGGCCGTATGAAGATTATTGCTCATGCTACAGTGAACGATACTACCTATGCTGAAGGCCGTTTCGTAACCAACATGGATTTTAAGGATGCAGATAGTGCCGGCACATCCATGGATGAAATCATTGTTCATCATCAGCTGGCTGATAAACTGGGCGTAACCCTGGGCCGTCAGGATCTTTACATTGGCCAGTCCGGCATCTACTACGATGATGAATTTGATGGCGCCATTGCTAACTATGGCACTGATAAACTGACACTGGACCTTGGCTATGGCCGTTTCGATGCTCAGGACTATGCAAAACTGAATGCAAAAGACAGCAAACCGGAAGCATTCCTTGCTCGTCTCCACGGCGCTGACAAGAGTCTGTCCTATGAACTCAACTACATCGACTATGCTGGTGGACGTAACACTGTTTGGGGTGCAGGCCTCACCGCTGGTGTAACCTCTGATATCGATGTATTTGGAGATTACTTCAAGAATACCGACGCTAAAGGTGATCCGGCTATGTGGACTGCCGGCGCAGCTTATGGTCATACCAACTGGAAGAAACCGGGCTCCTTCAGAATTGGTGCTCAGTACATTAATGCAGAAAAGAATGCATACCTTGGTGGCACTACCTACACTGTATCCGGCCCGCTGGATCTGCTCGTAGACAATGACACTAACGTAACTCGCGCTAAATACTGGCTGGCAACGGCAGATGTAATTCTCCAGAAAAATGTCAAACTCCATGGTGAATATGGTTTCCATGTAAAGACCGATGGAACAGACACTGATTACGATGATCTCTACACCGTATCCCTGAACTATATCTTCTAATCTCCATTAGAACGAAAAAAGAAGCTCCTCGAAATGAGGGGCTTCTTTTTTACTGCATCCTGACGGCCAAAGACTCCGGCGCCAGCCGCGCCTTTCTTTTTAACATGACGGTAGGGTGACACGGCTCTTTCGTCATCTCGAGCGGGGCTGCGTGCCGGTATGGGAGACAGACGATAACCGCTCCGATGATACTCTGAGTCGAGAGATCTCCCACCCCAATGCCGCTCGTACCATCAGAGGGAGGAGATTTCTCCACTCCGCTCCGCTACGGTCGAAATGACGAGAGGGCGCGGGCCGGCTTTTTATAATCTGCGCCCGAAGGGCGCTACCACAACCCTCGGCCTGAAAGGCCGTCAAACTTAAGAACCTTAAGAACCCTCGGGCCAAAGGCCCGTCAACCCTCACACCGCAGGTGTGTCCAAGGGCGCAGCCAACACATAGAAAATCATCATTCATGCTTATCGAGACTCTTGAATATTGTAACAGTCCATGATATACTATGACTACAGCGATGAAGCAGAAGAAAGTGACTATCGAACAGTATGAAAGGTTGTATTTCTTACTGCTGCTGAAAGAAACATCCCGTCGGACTACCGGATATCGTACAAACTCCGGCGGAGCATCTCATACAAAGGGGATTTACCCCGCAAGTGATTGAAAGGAAGGTATTAGTATGGCAAAAGCAGACATTCAGGAACAGTATGGACTCTTTATTAATGGCGAATTCGTTCCGGCTTCTGACGGCGCTACCTTTGACGCCCACAATCCGGCAAATGGCGAGCACTTGGCTTATTTCGCAGAAGCAACCAAAGAAGACGTGGACAGCGCAGTGAAGGCAGCAAGAGCAGCCCTTCCGGCCTGGTCCAAAACATCTCCTATTGAAAGACAGAACATCCTGCTGAAAATTGCAGATATTATTGATACCAATGCAGACCACCTGGCACTGGTGGAAACACTGGACAACGGCAAACCTATCCGTGAAACCAAAGCTGCCGACATTCCCCTGGGCAGCGACCATTTCCGCTACTTCGCAGGCTGCCTCCGTGCATGGGAAGGCTCTGCCACCATGCTGGACGACAACACCCTGTCCCTCATTCTCCATGAACCGGTAGGTGTCGTAGGTCAGGTTATTCCCTGGAACTTCCCCTTCACCATGGCATGCTGGAAACTGGCTCCTGCCCTGGCAGCCGGAAACACCATCGTCATTAAACCCTCTTCCCATACATCCCTCTCCCTCATGGAACTCACCCGTCTCATCCAGGACGTACTTCCGAAGGGCGTATTGAACGTCATCACCGGCAAAGGCTCCAAATCCGGCCAGTGGCTCCTTGACCACCCGGACCTGGACAAACTGGCCTTCACCGGCTCCACCGAAGTCGGCCACGGCGTATACCAGGCTGCCTGCGACAAACTCATCCCCGTTACCCTGGAACTGGGCGGCAAATCTGCCAACATCGTATTTGACGATGCAGATCTGGCCCAGGCCGTAGACGGCGCATGCAAAGGCATCCTCTTCAACCAGGGCCAGGTATGCTGCGCAGGCTCCCGCCTCTTCGTACAGGAAGGCATTTTTGACGAATTTGTAAAACACCTGAAAGCCACCTTTGAAAGCGTAAAGATCGGTGATCCCACAGATCCAGAAACCCAGCTGGGCGCCCAGATTTACAAATCCCAGCAGGATAAAGTACTGAAATACGTACAGATCGGCATTGACGAAGGCGCCAAACTCATTACCGGCGGCGAAAGATACACCGAAAACGGCTGCGACAAAGGCTTCTTCATGAAACCTACCATCCTTGTCACCGACAAGAACAGCGACCGCGTATGCCAGGAAGAAATCTTCGGACCAGTGGTGGTAATCCAGAAATTCAAAACCGCCGATGAAGTCATCGCCCTGGCCAACGACAGCGTTTACGGCCTTGGCGGCGCTGTATTCACCAAGAACATCAACACCGCCCTCAAAGTAGCCCGCGGAGTCCGCACCGGCCGTATGTGGGTCAACACCTACAACGACCTCCCTGCAGGCGCCCCCTTCGGCGGCTACAAACAGTCCGGCATCGGCAGAGAAACCCATAAAGTCATGCTGGAACACTACAGCCAGATGAAGAACATCTACATCAACCTCAAAGAAGGCGTCAGCGGCATGTACGACATTAAATAATGAATGCTGAAAAAACTCCTTTCCCTCGGGAAGGGAGTTTTTTTATGGAAAGAAATGGGAAGCCCGGAGAGACTGTAGGTCGGGATTGGGATCGGGACGGTGCTTGCCGGTATTCCCGAAGGTTGACACGCCCTTACGGGCGTGAGGGTTGAGCCAGCCGCCGG
>OLQB01003010.1_pt1 | contig 10427 bp, 8 predicted proteins | sample 1672681 | NCBI WGS metagenome assembly OLQB01 (sample SAMEA3136713, study PRJEB25190) | human gut metagenome | reverse complement strand
ATAGAAATATGAGGAAAACAAACGGTATTCAGGCTATTTATCGAACAAATATACTGTTTTTTGGCTTGAAATAATTGTTGTTTTATCTAACTGTTAGGCTGTCGTACAATATCTATATAATGGGTAGTGTTTTTCGTTTTTAGACTTTTTACACAATATATTGAGTTATTAAAAATTGGTAAAATAAAATGTTACAAATTGTAAGAATTTAAAGTGGCATTTCTAACGATTTTACAAAAATATACTTTCTTACACTAAATCGCTAAAGAATATAACCACAAGATATAGTGTAACCGTTTTGTAACCATACCACAATGTTAAAAACGTTTGTGCATATTATACAAAATCTTATCTTCGGAAATATTGACACATTATGCATTTGTCACTATAATGGCAATCGCTCGAGGAAATAATAACGGTGAAGCAGAAAAAACAACTCTGCTCGATATGAAATTTTTGTAGCTACATTCGTATCGGTATTAGGAACAATGTTTCAAAGCGAAACCCTAATATTTCTATCACAAAAGGAGATTAAGATGACTAACCAATCAACAACCGGCGACATACGCGGCGTAAGCCACAAAGTCGTAACGGCAGTAATTGCGTTTGTGTTAGCAATAATTATTTTTGCATCAACTGCATTTGCACAGATGGTATCAAACTACACTGTTGAAATTAAAGTTGATAACAACACTTATACAATTACGACAAACGAAACGGAACCTATCGAAATCCTGTCGCAAGCAAATGTTACTTTGAAGGATACAGACAAACTCGATATAAGCTCTTTTAACGCAGGTAAGGGCGGAGTTATTAAAGTTGACAGACTTAACAACATAAATGTTGAATTCAATGGAGTAACAAACACATACAGCGTATACGGTGACACAGTTAAGGAAGCACTTGACGAAATCGGATTTAACACCGAAAAAGTTACTCTTAGCTGCTCACTTAATGATATTGTTACAGACGGTATGGAAATTAAGTATATATCATCTAAAACAACCACACTTAAGGTTGACGGTGAAATATACAAAGTACCGGTTGTAGACGGAACTGTATCAACACTTCTTGATGTAGCAAATGTTACACTTGACGGTGATGATTACACTACCCCATCTGTAAATAAGCAGATTACAAAAAAAACCAAGGTAACTGTTAACCGTGTAACATACAAGGAAGTTACCAAAAAAGAACGCATTAAATACGGTACCATTGAAAAAGAAAATGATGATGTTTACGAAGGCATTGAAACCGTAGTAAAAAAAGGTAAAAAAGGCAAAGCCAATGTAACTTATCAAGTAAAATATGTAAATGGTAAGAAAAAGACTAAGAAAGTTATTGACAAAGATATTATTACCAAAGCTAAAAGCGAGGTAGTAAAAGTAGGCACAAAGGAAACAGACGGTGCCAAGGTCAAGACTAACGGAGTAAAGAATAAAAAGGGATACAAAGTAGGCCAAGTAATTTCAGGCAGATACACACACTACTGTGCTTGCGGCACTTGCGGTACAGGTACAGGTAGAACTGCAAGCGGCAAGCGTGTTTCAAACGGAATGAAAAACCCGTACTACATTGCTTGTAACTGGTTGCCTATGGGTTCAATAGTAAATATTGACGGAACAAACTACACAGTAGTTGACAGAGGCGGTTCAGGCCTTTCAAGCGTAGGCAGAGTAGATATATTTACACCTGAAGGACACAGAGCATGCTATAAATATGGAACAGGCAAATGCACACTTACAATTATGCGTTTGGGCTGGTAAGTATAAAATATATAAATTAGGTTCGTTAAAAAGGAAAAGTGACAAACACTTTTCCTTTTTTATTTTAATAATATGTATTTGACTTATTAACAAAAACATAGTAGAATAATGTGTATATAACTAACGGAGGAAAATACAATGGATAATTCAGAAAAAACTTTAGATCAGCTTGTTGCTCTTTGCAAGGGTAGAGGTTTTGTTTACCCGGGTTCAGAGATTTACGGCGGTCTTGCAAATACATGGGATTACGGCCCACTCGGTGTTGAACTTAAAGAAAATATCAAAAAAGCCTGGAGAAAGAAATTTATTCAGGAAAACCCATATAATGTAGGGCTTGACAGTGCTATTCTTATGAACCCGCAAACTTGGGTTGCATCAGGCCACCTCGGCGGATTCTCCGACCCGCTTATGGATTGCTGTGAATGTAAAACAAGGCACAGAGCAGATGATTTGATTGAAAGCTTTGACGGCACAAATGTTGCCGGCTGGAGCAATGAGGAAATGTCTGCTTATATTAAGGAGCATAACATTCCTTGCCCAAATTGCGGTGCGCATAATTTTACGGATATTCGCCAATTCAACCTTATGTTTAAAACTTTCCAGGGTGTAACAGAGGATGCAAAAGACGAAATTTATCTTCGCCCTGAAACTGCACAGGGTATTTTTACAAACTTTGCAAATGTGCAGAGAACTACAAGAAAGAAAATTCCTTTCGGTGTAGCACAGGTAGGTAAATCATTCAGAAACGAAATTACTCCGGGCAAATTCATCTTCCGTGTAAGAGAATTTGAGCAAATGGAGCTTGAATTTTTCTGTAAGCCGGGTACTGACCTTGAATGGTTTGATTATTGGAGAAGCTTCTGCCGTGATTGGCTTTATTCTCTTAACATCAACAAGGATAACCTCAGGCTTCGTGACCACGACCCTGAAGAACTTTGCTTCTATTCCAAAGCTACAACCGACTTTGAATACAAATTCCCATTTGGCTGGGGCGAACTTTGGGGTGTGGCTGACAGAACAGACTACGACCTCACACAGCATATCAAAACAAGCGGCAAAAACCTTGAATATTTTGACCAGGCAACAGGCGAAAAATATGTACCTTATGTTATTGAGCCTTCACTTGGTGTTGAGCGTTTATTCCTTGCACTTCTTACAGAAGCTTATGATGAAGAAATGCTTGATGAAGAAAAGAATGACAAGAGAATAGTAATGCACTTCCACCCTGCAATTGCTCCGTTTAAAGCAGCAGTTCTTCCGCTTTCAAAGAAGCTTAACGAGCAGGCAACAGAAGTTTTTGCTATGCTTTCAAAGAAATTTAACATTGATTATGATGACGCAGGCTCTATCGGCAAAAGATACCGCCGCCAAGATGAAATCGGTACTCCGTATTGCATCACATACGACTTTGATTCAGTTGAAGATAACTGCGTAACCGTTCGTGACCGTGATACTATGGAGCAGGTTAGACTTCCGATTGACAAACTTGTAAAATTCATCGAGGAAAAGGTTGAGTTTTAATTTATCTTTCAAAGGAGGATAAAATTATGAATAACATCAACAGAAGCTTGGTAAAATCACAAGCTAAGCAAATCATTAAAGACAAAATATTCGCCCTGTTTGTTTTAAGTGCAATTGTAATTTTTTTAACCCAGGGTTTAACCATAGGTGTAAATGTTTACACCGACAGTGATGATATTGAAAACCTCTTCGGCCCGAAAAACAGCAACGGTTACAGTGATAACTCTAACCAAAACACACCTGAAGATTTTTTCAAATACTTTAACGGCGAGCAAAGTGATGACGATGACAGCTACGATGATGATGACAGCTACGATGACGGTGACAGCTCAAGCGACAATCCTATTGAAAGCTTCGGCCAAAGCTATAACGGCGGTGACACCGGCATTACTAACACATCCGTTAACACTTCAAGCATAGGTTATTTTTCCGATACAGGAATTAGAGGGCTTACCGTTCTTTCAATCGTGCTTTCTCCGCTTCTTGTTTCGCTTTTAGGTTTTTATGTAATCCTCGTTAAGCGTGACCCGAGTGAGCAATTTTCACTCGGTGAAGAAATCAAAAACATATTCAAAGTATCGTTTGACGCAACATACGGTAAAAAGCTTGTTGTTACAATTTTAAGAACCGTGTTTATAACACTTTGGTGTTTTCTCTTCATAATCCCGGGTATCGTGTATAATTACAGTTCATACTTCTCATTCCAGATTATGTGTGAAAACCCGAATTTGAAGCCTATGGAGGCTCTCAAGCTATCTAAAAAGATGGTTGCCGGCAACAGGGGTGAGCTTTTTGCACTTGACTTAAGCTTTATCGGCTGGTGGATACTCTGTGGTATCTCCTTCGGCATTGCGAGCATATATGCAATTCCTTATTATTTAACTACCCAAGCACTCTATTATGAAAACTTCAAAATAAGAGCTTTGCAAGAGGGCAGAATTACGGAAGACGACTTCCTTTCACAAGAGGAAAAGGCAAACAAATATGCTTTTGCCGGTGCGGGAAATTATTATAACCCTGCACAAAATACCAATGAGCAGTACACAGCTAATCAAAACGACAGTGCAAACGCTTATTACTACAACCCTCAGCAGCACACAGCTGATACCGGAGCAGCACAAACCGCTGCAAATGAAAATGCAGGCGAGCAAAATACATCACCATTTTATACTCCTGCAAATGTGCCGAGTGAAAATGAACCTACACAAAGCGGTTCATACCCGTCATATGCAAATAACGAGCAGGAAAAGGCAGAGCCTGTAAATGATGAAACGGTTTCAAGCGAGCCGGAAAATCAAAATGCAGATACAAACGAATAATCTATAAAAGCAAAGGCGAGCAGTATTTGCCCCTAAAAATCATCGGGGTTTCACTGCTCGCCTATTTTTTGTTTATTTTTTCAAAAGCTATTCTGTTTTTCCCATTACATCAAGCGGGTTGACATACTTATTATCCAAAAGCGTTTCAAAATGAAGGTGTGATTCGCTCTTTTCTTCAAACGGAGTTGTACCGAGCGTACCGAGAGTTTCGCCGATAGTTACATAATCGCCCTCTGAAACATTTACGGTGTCCATACCGCAATACCTTGCAACAAGTTTGCCGCCGTGGTCAATTTCAATCACGGTGCCGAGCATAGCGTCTTTGCTTACGCTTAATACAAGCCCATCGTTAATTGAACGCACTTTACTGCCCTTATTAGCTTTAAAATCAACCGCTGTATGCGCCCTGTAATCTTTCATGGTTTTATTTTCAACAAGTTCTTCACTGTAACCCAAAAGCACCGTTTCATCGCAAGGATATTTGTAAAACGATTTATAAGGAATATTAGTATCGCTTGATGTCATAGTAGATACTTCGGTTGATGTTACGGTAGTCGGCTTTTTTGAATTTTGCTTTTTAGTTGTTTGCTTTTCGGTTTGGCTTGCAGTGGTTAACTGCGTATTATTTGTGGTGGTAACCTTTTTTTCTTTAGCTTTTTCAACCACGGTAGTAGCTTCGTTTACATCTGTTGTGTGCGAAGACTGGGTTGAAAAATAAACAATCAAGCCAAGTGCAACAATGCAAAGGCAAATCACTGAAAATAAAGCTCTTAAATTTTTATTATTTGGTTTATCTTTTGTAGCCATAAAAAACACCTCAAGGGTATTATTGCCCTTGGGGTGTTAAGTTATACATATTAAATTTTAATCGTAAACTACGGTAACTACGCTTGAAGCAGGAAGCGAAACATCAAGTTTTTTTGCTGTGCCAAAATCTGTTTTGGCAATATCGTTATCCTTATCGGTTGTATAAACGCTGTAATCACCTGTGCAGTCAAGTGATGTTTTAACCTTTTTATCGTTGTTGTTTACATATACTACAACTGTTGAACCGTCTTCATTAACAAAAGCAACGCTTTTTACATTTTCAACACCTGATGAACAAGCAATTCTGATTGCGCCCTCTTTAATAAATTTTGAAAAATTGCCAAGACAGTAATATCTTTTTGAAAAATCGAGATTTTCGTGATTATCTTCATCAAGGTAAATAAGACCGTCGGTATACACACCGTAGGAACAGGCAGTCCACCAATCCCATTCGGTAGCGTTTAAAAGAGTTAAATCATCCACAATTTTATTTGCCATTGCAACACCGTACTTAATTGTAGTACCGTTAGTTCCATTTTTCGCTTTGGAAATAAGGTCAAACACACCTGTGTTTTCATCGGTAGTCATTTGGCAATATTCAGTAGACGCAACATTATATTTTGAATATTTTTCAGAAATATAATCTGCCGTGGCTTTTTTAGTATCTGTATCTGACCAGTAAGAATGCATACTCACTTCGTCAAAATATTTGCGAAGACCGGCATTTTTGAAAACATATTTTGGCCCTTTGCCCAAAATGCAATCCATATATGCCATTGCTGTACTGCCTTGCCCTTCCATAGCACCGGATTCAAACATTGATACTTTTACTCCGCTTTTATCAAGCTCACTGCCTTTAAATTTTTTAACAAAAGTTTTAAGCAAATCTCTTGCTTCATATTTGGAATAATAGCAACCCTCTTGATTAACGGAATAAGTATTATCATCATTATACCAAGCCGCCCAATTATACTGCGGCTCATTTATAGGCGAAACGCTTGTAACACGGTAACCCTTTTTCACAAAGTAATCGGCACTGTTATAGCAAAAATCGGCAAATGCCTTGTAATTTGATTTATCAAGATTTGAAACCCACTGTTCATCATCACTTTTATATGGGGTACAGTATGCCGCACCGTTTTTCGTTAAATACACGGGAGCGCTGTTGCAAAACAGAGTCAAGCGCATATCCTTGCCGGCATATTTTTTTGCAAGTTCCAGGCACTGCTGTGCGTTTTTATCATTATTAAAATTATATGTTCCGTCAGCATTTAAAAAACATTCGGTTTGGCGGTTTTTAGTCAAAATATGACTATCGCCCTTTGAACCTGCGCCGAGATTGTAGCGGTAAATATTAAGTCCTATTCCCTTGTCATCATCATAAAGTGCCTGCATAATATCACTTGCATTATCCCACGAGCCTACATCCTGGCTCCACCAGCAAGCAGACGCACCAAATCCGTTTATAGTTTGGTAATTCACATTATTATCAAGCACGGTGACATTACTGCCGCTGACATTGGCATTTACTTTTTCGCTTTGCCTGTATTCAACTTTTCCGTCAATTCCGATAACGCCGAAAATTATATAAAGCACCGCCGCTATAATTGCAACAATCAAAGCCGATATTACAATGAGCAAAGTTTTTTTCTTTTTGCTTTTATCCATTTTTCATCACCCGATTTTAAAAAAGGGCGAATTGCAAATCAACTCGCCCATAATAATATTCTTATTTTTTATACACCCGAATAAGCGTTGAAACCGCCGTCAACAGGAATATTAACACCTGTAATAAAGCCTGAATAAGTATCATCGCAAAGGAAAAGAAGTGTACCTGAAAGTTCATCAGGTTCGCCGAATCTGTCCATTGGTGTAGCGGCAAGAATTTTGCCTGTTCTTTCAGTAGGTGTTCCGTCCTCATTCCAAAGAAGAGTTGCATTCTGCTTTGTTGAGAAAAAGCCCGGTGCAATCGCATTCACTCTGATTCCGAGCGGAGCAAAGTGAACTGCCATCCATTCGGTAAAGTTCTTAACAGCGGCTTTAGCGGCACTGTAAGCAGGAATACGGGTAAGCGGCCTAAATGCATTCATAGAGGTAATCATAATGATAGTACCCTTTTGCTTTTCAGCCATATCCTTGGCAAATACCTGAGTAGGAATAAGTGTACCGAGGAAATTAAGGTTAAATACAAAGCTGATACCGTTAGGGTCAAGGTCAAAGAAAGTTTTTACATTTTCATCCTTTTGAACAAGGTCGATTTTTTCAAGAGTATCTTTTGTAGTAGTTCCCTTCGGGTTGTTTCCGCCTGCACCGTTTAAAAGAATATCGCAAGAGCCTAATTTTTCATTGATGACTTTTCTTGCGTTTTCCATTGATTCAAGTTCAAGAACATTACAGCCGACTGCAATAGCTTCGCCGCCATCTGCATTGATTTCATCAGCACATTTTTTTGCTGCTTCTTCATTAAGGTCAAGCACTGCAATTTTGCAACCCTGTTTAGCAAGGGTTTTTGCGAATGCGGCACAAAGAACACCACCGCCGCCTGTAACAACAGCAACTTTACCTTTTAAATTCTCGTGTTTAAACATAATGTTTATTTTTCCTTTCTGCTTTTTTCAACAGCTTCCCAAAGTCCGTTGAGATAGCTTACGCCCAATGCTCTGTCATAAAGTCCGTAACCCGGGCGTGCAACTTCTCCCCAAATCATTCTGCCGTGGTCAGGGCGAATATATCCGTCAAACCCAACCTCTTGAAGAGCTTTAACTATTTCATACATATCAAGTGAACCATAGTCACTTTCGTGTGCAGTTTCGTTAAACCACCTGTCATTGATTGAAACATTGCGAAGATGAGCAAAATAAATTCTATCCCCTGCGGCTTTAATAATTTCAACCATATCATTTTTAGGGCTTGCACCGAGTGAGCCTGTGCAAAGAGTTAAACCGTTGTACTTGCTCGGAACCATATCAAGAAGCTTTTCGACAGCTTCTTTGCCTGTGATAATACGAGGAAGGCCAAAAATACCCCAAGGCGGATCATCCGGATGTATTGCCATTTTGACATCGCATTCCTCACAAGTAGGCATAATAGCTTCAAGAAAATATTTAAGATTTGCCCACAAATCATCGGCAGTTACATTCTTATACTTTTCAAAAAGTTCTTTAATTTCACCCATTCTTTCAGTTTCCCAACCCGGCATAGCATATCCGTTTGAGTTATCATCAATCTCTTTAAACATATCTTCGGGTGATTTGCCCTCAACCTGCTTACCGTCATAGCTAAGGCAGGTTGAACCATCAGGCAAAGGCATATAAAGGTCTGTTCTTGTCCAGTCAAAAACAGGCATAAAGTTATAGCAAATTACTTTAACCCCAACCTTTGCAAGATTTCTGATTGATGTTTTATAATTTTCAATAAGCTTGTCCCTTGTAGGTAAACCAAGCTTTATATCCTCGTGAACATTTACGCTTTCGATACATTCCATTGTAAGCCCGGCAGATGTGATTTCATCATACATTTTCTGCACATCTTCCATTTCCCAAGCTTCCCCGGCAGGAAGATAATGAAGAGCAGGAACAACGCCGACTACACCCGGAATTTGCTTGATTTGCTCAAGTGATACGGTATCGAGGTCCTTACCGAACCAGCGAAAAGTCATTTGCATATTTTTACCTCCTTTATTTAAAATCATATAGCACTTTGATTTTATCATAATATAATAGACGATTCAAGCGGATATTTATAATAATTATATTTTTTAAACGCTCAATTTTTATTTTACTTTAACAGTTTTTGTTTTAGACCAAGCACCGTATATCTTCTTTCCGGAAGATTTTTTATATGCACGAATTCTTACATAATACTTTTTCTTTGATTTAAGCTTGGAAATAGTTTTTGAAGTAGTGCTTTTCTTGCTTATTGTTACTGTTTTAGTTGATTTTTTAGCATATTTTTTTGATGTTGAATATTGGATTTGATAGCCTGTTACGGTTTTATCCTTTTTCCATTTAACAGTTATTTTCTTTTTCTTTGTGCTTTTAAGCGAAGAAAGTGTTTCCTTTTTCGGCTTAATGGTGAGTCTGATTATCGCAGTACCTGAGTAATTGCCTTTAAATTTAACTGTAAGAGTTAAATATCCCGGCTTGGTATTGTTTTTATAACTTACGGTGTAATTTGACGGAGAAACAACATTTCCCATTCTGTCATAAACCGTAACTGAAGTAGTTTTCTTTTTCTTATTATATGTGAAAGATTTAGTCTTGGCTTTTACACTTGATACAGCAGGAAAGCTGGCGGTTTTTATGTATTCCGGACAATATGTGCATATGCTTTCAACATAACCGTCATAATTTTGTGCGCTGTCATATTGGTCATAATGAGCAGGATATGATTTATATAAGCTGAAATCGTGATTATGATTTCTTACACTTACTACATTTGAAAAAGACACAGATGCCGATTCAAGCACATAGTAATATGTTTTGCCGGCTTCAAGTGTAGCGGCACAAATAAGATTTGGGTTATTATCATTAAGCACGGTGTTATATGTTTCACCGCTGAAATCTTCTATCGACGCCATAATATTACCGCCATAGCTTTGATTAACGCAATAAAATTCAAATGAGCCGGTATAAGACGGAGTAAATTCAACATATGCTTTATTTCCCAAGTCGCCCCAAACTGCAGCGCTTGAATTCAAATAGATTTCCTGCGCAGTCTTTTTAGTATTTGCAAATGCGTTTATTGAACCTACCGATAAGCAGCTGATTGCAAGAAGCAAGCTTAAAAATATCGAAAATGTTTTTTTCATTTCTATACCTCCGAAACATTGATATATTTATTTTAACATATAAAGATATAAAGTCAATAAGAAAACAGCCCTAAAATAAGGGCTGTTTTTAACTGTAAATATTAAATTATGCGCTTTCCTTTTCTGCTTTTTCTTTTTCATATCGGCTTTTGCCATTTCCTTCAACTTTTCCGGGGTATAAACCTTGTAAAGGACGATCGTCTG